>Ga0222718_10001009_pt1 | contig 28445 bp, 3 predicted proteins | sample C33_27DmetaG_FD_165045 | JGI IMG/M metagenome (GOLD analysis project Ga0222718, IMG submission 165045) | Estuarine water microbial communities from San Francisco Bay, California, United States - C33_27D | ecosystem: Environmental > Aquatic > Marine > Unclassified | place: USA: California...
AGAAAACACTTTATCAAAAATAGGTCTGTATTTGAAAAAAGAAGAAAAATTCAAAATATATGCTTGGTCAAAAAAAGAAAGGCTTATTTTTGATGTTAAAAACAAAAAATGGAAAGGATATAATATTAATCCTTTTTTATCTTCACAATGGAATTCCGAAGAACTAAAAGAACCTATAGAATATAAATATCATGATAAGAAATTGTTCTCATATTCTATTATAAATATTGTCTTTGCTAACAATTTACCAAATAATATTCATAAATACTATTTCACATCAGAAAACAAGATAAATAGAAAACAAGATGCTAAACGTGAAGATTTATTAAATTCTCTGTGTAAAATTGATGAAAGTAAAGTCGAATTGTTGCCAGAATATTATACGAGAGTTAATTATTACAGTCCTTTAAAAACACATATAGATATAGCAGAATTATTTGACAAAGCACATACGTCACAACACATTGATGTCATACAATGGATAGAAGATACATCGAAAATTCTTTATAAAGTTTCAAAAAGAAAAATAATCAATAAAGAGTTGTTTGCTAATTGGACAAATGTCGGTAAAATCAATAAGTATCATGTTGTCAACATGTATAGTATATACAATATGAAAAGTGTTTGCAAAATCATAATAGAGAAAGATGGAGTTCATATACATTACATTCTTGATGCAAGACAATATGTAAAAAAACCTGATTTGGAAAAACACTTACAAAAAATATTGTCTGTTTTGACGAATATATTGAAACAGAAAATCATTCTTACAGAGACATCATTGAATGTTGGAATAAAAATGAATATAGCAAACTCTTCTTATAAACTTTTGACAGAAAAAATAAGTAAACAAATAGATATATTCAATATTGTGAAGAACAATAGTCAATACATAACATGTACGTATAAAAGAAGTTCAAACTATACACAAAATACAGAAATATACGAATATATTAGATCACGGTTGAACTTGGGAATCACAAATCTTGAAATAGCAGATGAATTGACAAATCTTGGTATAAATGGAAATGTATTGCAAATTGTAAATGAAGAAATAGATATAATAAACCAAGGTGTTGAATTAAACGAGAGAGAATCTATAAAAATAAAGGATAATGGTACGATTATAACAATAGGACCAAGATTTTACGGTTATGACGTGTCAATAATAAATTCAAATAATACGAAAGAAATGAACAATTTAATTTATTGGTTAACAAAAATAGTTGCAATGTCTACAGATACAAAAAAGGTACCAAAAGAACAGGTTGTAGATAAAGTCCAAGAAATACAGAAAAGTTCAAAATCAAGTAGTTCTGGTATATCAAAAGCATCTTCATTATCTTCTGAGAATTCTGGAGGTGCTCCAATAAAAAAATCAAAAAAAGATAATTATCTCATCACTATGTTACAACAGACCGATAAGGAATTGTTTGGCGAATATTATGCAAGAAATAAATGTCAAAGTCATGTACAACCTGTTGTTTTTTCAAAAGAACATAAAAAAAATCTTGAAAAAGAGAATAAAATGATTTTTGACAACGTAATTGAATATGGTTCAAGTGTTAATAATTTGAATTATTATGCGTGTCCTAAACTTTGGTGTCCGCAAAGTAAAATACCTCTTTCACTTGACGGAAATCAAAAATGTCCAATTGAAGACGAAGAACCTATTAAAATGTATAAAGATATTGATAAAAATAAACCAAGTTATGTGAAACTTATCAAACCAAATGACAAAGGTATGTGTGTGCCATGTTGTGGGAAAAATAAACCTCAACAAAAAGCCATTAATAATTGTATGTCTTATTTGGGAAGAAATAAACAAGGTGAAGCAATTGAAGTCAATGATAAAAAAGACGATGAAAACTATTTGATAAATCATACAGCACCAATAAGTGTTGGGAGATACGGTACAATTCCTGAAAATTTACACGACGTTCTGTCAAACGATGATTATAAAGATTGTTTTGGTTCATTGAAAACAAAAACAGATTGTTTTATCAGAAAAGGTGTGAAGAAATCGAAAAATGATAGTATTATTCATTCTGTTATGGAAATATTTAAGATAAATGATAAAAAAGAATTTAGGAAGGTATTGCAAAAGTTGACATTTGTACAATATTTGGCACTGGACAATGGAAAAATTTCAAAAGCATTTATGAATATTGGGAAAGATCCTTTCTCTATACAGCTTGAAAAAGAAATGAAAAAAAATAAGATACCTCCCACCATTCGCAATATGCATATATATTTGTCTATGAAAAAATACATTGACTATATCTTAACAGATGATATGACTGTCAATAAATCGCCAGAATATATAATACCTCTATTTTATAGTTTATTCAAGGTCAATATTATCATATGGGAAAAAAACAGTGATGATAGTGTATATATGATATGTAATAGTAATGTATTCACTAAAACGAAACAAAATACAAAGTTTGCCATGATAATAAAAGAAGGAGAATATTATGAACCTTTAGTACTCAAAAAACGCAGTACGCAAGAAAGGTTTATCTATAAACTAGAAGATTACAAAAAAATTGATCTTTTAATAGATAATTGTGGATATAAAGGAGATGACGTGAACCATTTCAACAATCTATATCGATTAAATAATTGGGTGGAAAATACAATACAAAATAATAAATCAAAATTTCGTATTTCCAAAATTTTGCTCAATGATGATTTAAGCATTAATAAACTTCTCACAGAGGGAAACATATTTTTGAAAATTGAAAAAATTGGTAGTTCATACATTAATCGTTTTATTCAAGAATTGGGTATAAAACCAGAGAATATCATATTTATAAATGATGTTATTGATAAAAAATACAAAATCAATGTTTTCAAAACAGACTTGGAAGAGTTTGTACAAAAGGCTAGTGAATTAGGAGTTAAAGTGAATATAGGACAAATTGAAATTTCGCAAAATTTACAAATATATTCAATTTTACAATTACAACATGCTGAAAATAATGGTAACGATTTGATAATTCATGCAAATACACTAGATGATTATCATAATAGTATATTAAAAACACGACAACAGACAAAAAAATGGTATGAATTAAAGAAAATGGTTGTGAAGACAATTATTAAAAAGGGTATAACAAAAGAATATGCTGAATTATTTCGAAACCATCCAGAGAAAGAAAAAATAAAGATAATTTTAGAAGAAATACCAAAAGGGGGTATTGAAGATTTAAAGAAATGGTTAACAAATACCATAGTACAAACAAAATACGACTATTTAAGCGATAGTATAGTTGAGAAAGACGAGTTTATATTTTCACAGAATGCTCTAGTAAGGAATGGAACAATAATAATTCCTCAAAAACTAATACAATATCACAAATCTTTGCCAACTAAAATAGACGAAATTGGATATGTTGATGAAACATTTGACATCGATCAAAAACCGGAAGAAGAAGATATAGTATTACCTAGACTATTTGATGGAAATGTCAAAAAACTCAATACAAAATGGAATAAAAATAAAAAGAATTACTGGTCAAATATGGGGTATATTGATTGTAAATATGATAAAAAGGTCTTAGGAGAATTCGTAGAATGGTATTCCACATATATAGGAAATAAAACATTGACATTTAAAGATGTTAAGACGACATCAAAACAATTATATTATGATATAATGAATGATACTGATGCGATGTACGAAATATTTCATGATACATCATATTATAATGAATGGGTGAAGAGAGGTAATAAATATAGTACAATAAACTTATTCATGGAGAAATATTACAATAAATTGAGTGATGCAGAAAAAAGAGCAAAAATTAATGATATACACGAAAGGGGTGATTTATGGCCCACAGATCTTGAGATATTGACAATGTCAAAATTATTGAATGTTACTATTCTAGTGATACAAAGAGGGGTATATGGTAATTACAATGAAGATTTCAATAGAGGTGATTTACAAGATTTGTTGATATCCTCAAAACTGTTTGAAGCGACCAACATGACTGACAGACCTGTATTGATATTTAATAAGGTTTGTGAGAAAAATAGCAAATGTTCATATTATTTGGTTGTGGACAAATCGAAACCGCAAAGTTTATATATATCATATAGTGATATACCAGAAGATATAAAAAAATTAGTAAATTTACATATGAATGTGGTATAGATAATTAAATAATATTGACTTCTTGTTGTATATTGTAACATTTATTTTTTTCACCAAGTTTGAAGTTAAACGCGATGTCGTCTTCGAGACAGAGTTCATTATCTTCTTCTAATTCTTCTTCAATATTTTCAAGATTCATGATAGGATTTTTATCTTTTAGTAATTGAACCAGTAGATCTTCGTCAAGGAATACATCACAATCACCTGTACCACAGGGAGGTTGTTGTCCCAACATAACATTTGCTGAAACACCATTTACATTGTCATATTGTGAGAATATACTTGCATTGATGAGCATATCAGTAGATTCTTCAAAAGATGATTTTGCAAGAGGTCCAATATCCCCACGATTGATCCCATGTCTATCAATTGATACAAGACATCCTTTAAAAGTCATAGTATCCATGAGAAGAGACAGATGTCTATAATTCATTGAACCTTCTCCTGTAACATTCATAAGTTCATTATAAAGAGAATTGCGAGCAGCTTCAATACCCAGTGTTTCCTGAATTTCGCGAATATCATTTGAAATAGTTCTAGTTGAATCAACATTTGGGTTCGCAAGTATTTCTATGAGATTTGTTCCATCAGTATCTAGGACCCATTCTACCATTTTATCGAATTTTTCAGTATTATGATTATATTTTTCATATTTTGTCTTGTTCAAAGAAACTTTTTTGATACCTTTGTATCCTTTTAATAGAACTTGATAAACAATATTGTGTTCCATAGCTTTTATTGAAGCTAATTCGTCACTTGCATCAATGTCCTTGACTGCATTTTCTGTAAGTTTCATCATAAATATACATTCTTCCGCATTATCATCGCTATAAACACAATCAATATATTTGTCATATGTCATGTTTAACTTAGTGTAAATATCAATCATACGAAGACCGTGAGAAGACATTTTTTCTTTGTTAAATTTCATTCTTAATACCCATGGAGATGTACTTGAACATTTACCTACAAGTTCATTCATAACCGCGAACTCTTTGTAAATTTCAAATATTCCTTTATCATTGTCTCCTTCACCGTCGTCCCAGAATATTTCGCTATATTCAAGAATATCACATAATCTAGTGATTTCGATTGTATTTTTGATATTCATTGAAATATTTTTGGCATTTTCTACTCTTTCATCAATTATGTCAATGCCATCGTCTCCCATTATAGGATTTGCTACAGTAGCGATATCATTCTTCATGTAAATATTCAATGTTGGAGTTTTTGTTTTTTTTGTAGCACTTAGGATTTCCTTCAATCTGGGAACACCAGAAGTTGCTTTTACAGCAGCCTCTGTTCCAGAAACATGGAAAGAGTCCAGAGTCATTTGTGTTCCCATTTCTCCAATAGTTTGTGCTGCTACTATTCCTACCATCTCTCCGGGCTGAGCAATTCCTTCATTAAAATATTGTTGAATTTGAAGAACAATCCAGTCGAATATATCTTGAGTGAAATGGTACTCTAATATCATTTTCTTTGGAGACAAATGTATTCTCAATAATACTTTGAAAAATCGCATACCTTGTTCTACATCTTTAATAAATAGTTTTTGGATCAAGTTTTCAATATTGTCAAGAACATAATCAGGTGTTAAATCTGTTTTTATTGCTTTAACACCGATTGATTTCATTTTTTCAACAGCATTATTAATGATTCTGTAAAATGGGATAGGATATTTTATTGTTGTTACTTTTAGTCCTTTGAATACATTATCAATTATAAATTTTTTATCATTGACTATTTCTTTGTAATGATTGAAACATCTTTCATAAGTTTTTGTGGTTACTTCTTTATAAGCTTTTTGGATCATGTAATGATTGAGTCTGTCTTTTTTTGTTAAATTGTATTGTTGTTCAATATCTATTGAATGCATTTCGATTATGGGAATATACTGTGCTTCTATTTTACACCCATCCATACCATCTTCCCCATATATATATTGTATAATAGAACCTTTTGCATTACGGACGGTATTGTCATAAAGAACTTTGACATCCTCCATTGCTTTTACCAGTCTCCTCTGGATATAACCAGTTTCAGAAGTTTTTACCGCAGTATCAATAAGACCTTCGCGACCACCCATAGCATGAAAGAATACTTCTTGTGGAGACAAACCATCCATAAAACTATTTTCTACGAATCCTCTTGCATCAGGGCCATCATCGTATTTTGTAAAATGAGGTAATGTTCTATCAGTGAAACCATAACCAATACGTTTTCCATCGACATTTTGTTGACCGACACATGCAACAATTTGTGCAACATTAGTTTCTTTACCTTTTGACCCACATTTTACCATATTAATCATTCTGTTTGTTTTTTCATCAATTTGAGAAAGACCTATTTTGCCTACTTTATTTGTGGTTTGATTGAGAATACCAATGATTTCTCTTTCTGTAAAATCAACATTATTGAAAATACTATTATTGTCTACGAGACCTCTTCTCACATCGTCGAGACGATCATATGCTTTCTTTTTCATGACACGGATTGTTTGTTTAAGTTCTTCATTTATTTTTTCGCTTGTAATAAGATCACTTATTCCTACACTGAATCCAGAAGACAGTAACCATCTACATATCAGTCTTTGGGTATTATCTAGAAACTTTCGAACTTCAAATGGACCATAATCGTGATATATTACAGGGATAAGACCCGATGTAATGCCGTGGAAAACTGTTTTGTCGAGTGTACCGCTTTCGACTCTACTATTTTTAATTACAAACTTTTCTTCGGCTTTATTTTTTCTTGTAATATTTATACCCGGTGGTAGAATATGTGAATACGCGTCTTTTCCCGAATATTCATAATTTTTATCTGGATTTTTAAGTTTACCAGTGAAATAGCTATTCACCATTTGAAGATTTGCCATTGTTTTGTCGTCTATCTTCGTCCAGTCTTTTGTCAAACGGAAAGATCCTAGGAGAGTATCTTGAACAACTTCGATAATTGGTTTACCATCTCTTGGTGCCAATATCATATAAGGTACTGCTGTTATATCCATGAGTTCGCTCATTGTTTGGATATTTTGCGGACAATGAAGATTCATTTCGTCGCCATCAAAATCGGCATTATAAGGAGGTGTATCGAGAACATTCAAACGAAATGTTTGATAAGGCATAACGATTACCTTATGACACATCATGCTCATTTTATGAAGAGATGGTTGACGATTAAATAGAATATAATCACCGTCTGTTAGATGCCTATGTACAACGTCACCCACTTTAAGTTCTTTTGTGATTTTATCGATTTCGCCCTGTGCATATTTGAGATTGATTGTTACCATATCTTTTGATTTTTTTACATATTTTGCTCCGGGCCATGTATCTGGACCGTTTTTGATAAGTTTTTTGATATGTTCCATATTTTTTTCGTTAACCACTTCTGGGAAAGTAATATTCACTGCAATTTTGATTGGTACACCCAGTTCATCTATGCTAATATATGGATCAGGTGTAATGACTGTTCTTGCTGATTGATCAACGCGTTTTCCATTTAAATTACCACGAATACGTCCTTCTTTTTTCTTCATGCGATCAGAAACTGATTTCAGTTTTCTTCCATTTCTCTGTTGTGATGGGGCAAGACCTGAAATTTGATTATCAAGAAGTGTAAATATATGATATTGTAATACAAGAGTAATTATACGAATTGTTTCTTCTGATGAACCTTTCTTGATACGATCGTATATATTGTTATTTGTTTTGATGATTTCACTTAATTTATGTGTAAGATCGTCCTCTCTGCGTTGACCATTTTCTTCTATAATGCTTGGGCGAACAGCGGGTGGAGGAACTGGAAGTACTGTAGTTATCATCCATTCTGGACGATTCCATGTAGGATTGAAACCCATTATTTCCATATCTTCTTCTGAAATTCTTTTAAATATTCTTAACACATCTTCTGGTGTAAATTCCGTGATATTTTTTTCTGTTCCATCTTTCCATTCTGCGATAATTTTCATAGGTCCATCTTTATTGTATTTTGAAGGCTGTTTAGCATTACAACCAATTGTTCCATCGTCGCCACAACATTTCACTTTATTTGTTAAATTACAAAGTTTGAAATATGTATTCCATCTCATTTGATTATCTTTAATTGCCATGATTTTTTGCATATCATGTTTGAGATCACTATGTGTTGTATTTGGTGAAACTAGAATTTTGGAACATCTATAACATACGCATCTTAATATTTTTCTTGTTATATCGAAAAACATTGCATGAAATACAGGTCTTGCCAGTACAATGTGTCCAAAATGTCCAGGGCAAAATGTATTTTTCTGCTCACATGTACTACATAGTTTATTATGTTCTAAAACACCCATTCTAGAATCAAATAGACCTCCTACAATTGGTTCATTACAGTTATATGTATCTGTGCGATTAACCTCTACAACAGATCTAGCTATAATTTCTTCTGGTCCCAAAACGCTAAATTGTATACCCTTTACATCCTGTATTTCTACTTTCTGATCAGTGTATGATAGTTCAGGATATATAGACATGTCTCTTAATTATATAGTTATTATTTTTATATAATAAAATCATTTTTTTATTTATCAACATATTTCTTTTACATGTTTTCATTATGTAGTCTTACCCTTCTTAACATTTACATCACCGACTACACAGTAAAAATGTTGTAAATTCTGAAATAGTTTGTGATATGTACTCTCTGAAAAGGCTTAAAGCGATTGATTAACAGTTTTGTAACAGATTAATTGGAAGAGTACATATCTCTGAAAATTCTATAAAAAATAAAAGTTGTTAGAAAATCTAAAATAGTTTGTGATATGTACTCTCTGAAAAGGCTTAAAGCAATTGATTACCAGTTTTGTAACAGTTTAATTGGAAGAGTACATATCTCTGAAAATTCTTTAAAAAATAAAAGTTGTTAGAAAATCTAAAATATTTTTGATATGTACTCTCTGAAAAGGCTTAAAGCATTTGTTTAACAGTTTTGTAACAGTTTGATTGGAAGAGTACATATCTCTCAAAATTCTATAAAAAATAAAAGTTGTTAGAAAATCTAAAATAGTTTGTGATATGTACTCTCTGAAAAGGCTTAAAGCAATTGATTAATGAAATTTGCCTTTCAATATTTATGAATAATTAGTAGCCTTTTTTGAACGGTAAAACATAAATTGATTTTATGAATACGATTTGTATATAATACTCTAAGGGTCATAAGTAGCTCCTTTGAATCCCAATAAATTTACACTATCTTCATCCCTATCTTTTCCAACATATGGCCCGTATTCATTCAAAATACCCGAATCATTCTCAAACATAATTTCAAGATCCTCAATTTTAATTCCTCGCGGTTCTTCACCATCTACACTTACTGTTTGATCAATCCATACTGCATTGAAAGAAACAGGAGTCAATACTTGAAATGGAAATGAAACATCGGCACCACTTTGATCTATCCATTTTACAAATTCATACCCTATCGCTTTAGGAATTACTAATTCAACATTACTAGAAGGTTTTATATATGTTTCAATATTGGTTAATCCTACTAAATTGTTCCCTATCGTAAATGATGTATCACTCAAATTATTTTGAATACGTCCTTCATTAAACTTGAATAAAACTTGGTATCCATTTGGTGTCCAATATGTGTATACTATCAAAGTCGCATCATCTGTAATTGCAGTGTTTTCCACAGTATCTATCCAGTAATTATCTAAAAGAATTGCAGCATCTGGTATAAGTTTACATGTCAAGAAATCAAAATTAGGAACATGAATAATATCACTTGGATCTTCTTCATATTTTCTTATCTCATTTATTGACCATTTTATTATTACAACACCATTCGCACCTTTCCCTGATTCACCTAATAGTGATGCACCTCCGCCCGAACCAGTATTTTCAATACCATCTGCTCCTATATTTATTCCTCCATCACCGCCCACTGTGACATTTGACCCGTCTATTTCTACACCACCTCCTTGACCAAAATCTACACATCCAGTAATATTGTTTGCGATCCCACCACCTCCTCCACCATAAGCAGTTTCTATACCTAATATGTTTATTTTTTTAGCATATCCACCATGTCCTGCTTTGGTGAAAGTTCCATTAAATCCAGTCCCATCAATACCTCCTCCGCCTCCTCCAGACACACATATTAATGTATTCGTATCAATTATTTCATATTGTAAACCAACACCACCATCATTTCCGCTTCCATCAGTATCTTCATTGAGTGATTTATTTATTTCATCAACATCAATTGTTGATATATTGTAATCATCATACATGTGATATAACATATCAATATCCGGAGGAGACAAACTTTTTCTATAAATCCTAAAATCAGCAATATTTCCTTTAAAATAAGATTCTCGTATTTCTTCTCGCATTTCATATATTATACCTGTCCATCGTATAATCACAGTACCACTACCACCTTTACCACCACTTCCATCACCACCAGATGTTGTAGAAGCACCTCCTCCACCTCCACCAGTTCCAGATTGACCATCATCTCCTGATTGACTCAATATACCAGGTACTCCTCCATTTCCACCTCCTCCTTGACCACCGAATCCTTGTATCCCAGCAGGATCTTGAGAACCACCGCCTCCTCCACCCGCATAATATACTGAACTTCCTGTTATTAATATTTCTAATCCATCACCACCATTCCCACTAGATAAAGATGTCCCATTCCCTCCAACTTCTCTTGCTCCTCCGCCTCCTCCCCAATTGTAATCACTATTGATACTATAATCATCATTGATAGTATATGCGAAACCACCATTATAACCCTGATTTTGTGTTCCTATACCATATGTAAATAAGAATGTATCATAATCTTCAATTACTAAACGTTGATTATAATAGTACATTTCTGATAATTCAGCTAATAAAGGCCATTGATATTGTGGTTCGCCCGAACATACATTTGTGGTATAATTTCCAAATCCAGAATCATCTTCCCCATCTGTCCAACCTGTTATAGAATCACCCAATCTTTTATTTGTTCCATATGTTGTAGCTACTTTCATCAGTTCTCTATCAATCCATAGACGAACTCTTCCAGAATATTCATCTTCTTTACCAATTCGAATTTCCCATACTACTTCGTGAATATTGTCATCGTCATACTTTTCAAAACCATTTGTATATGGTATGTCCAATAGTGCCATCCTTTCATTATTATGTGTTAATCCAGTGGTATAAGTGTATGAATTTGTTGCATCCCCTGCACGCAATCTTAATATTGTCCCTTGATCTACATCAGTTCTTAAACCTAGATATGCCCCAATTGTTGTACCTCCACCTTCCCATAGACAACCTTCTACACCATTTGTAAGTTTAGTGAAACATCTACCTACCATGTCATTTATGCCATAAAATCCATTGTATTTAAGTGTCCTGCCTTTCAAAAAAACAGAAAGTACTTCATTTGATAATAATGCCCTATCGTAAACACGTAAATCATCAAGTTTTCCATTAAACATTTGCCAACTATTTATTGTTCCTATTGTAAAAGTATCTGATGGGAAATTTGTATCACCATCTGATATATCATTATTTATAGGAATGCCATTTTTATATATGTATCTTGTTCCATCATCTGAATTATAAGTTACAGTCCAATGTATCCATATGTTTACATCATTTGGTAATGCAGTTGTACTCAAATCATTGGCATAAAATGCCATTGTGAAAGTATTTAAAGAGGAATATCCAATATATAATGATTGATTTTTACTATTCGCACTTCCTGATGTTATGATATAACCATGTGTATCATCGTTTTTATAACTCCAAAATGATACTGAAAAACTTTTATTTCCAGACAAATCAATTGTACACGATAAATTTTGATCAAATGAATTTGGTACATTTATAACATAATCATATTTTTCGAATGATATTTTATTAACACCTTCTGTGAAATCTTTTCCATTTCCAGAGCTATCTATCAAGCTATTTTCAAATTTGTACCATCCTAATAGATCCTGAGTATCTTTGTAGAAATCATTAATATGTGGTCTTCCTGATAAAAATCTTATTTTATAAGGCGATAATGTACGTTTGTATAATCTAAAATCATCTATCTTGCCCTTGAAAAATCCTCCAGTAGACTGATTAGATTTTGCTATAAAACAATTTGTATAATTTGCACTAACTGGATAAATAAAACTATTAGAATTCAATGATTGTTGAATTCCATTCACATATAATTTCCATTCAAATTCCTCAATACCATAAATATACCATTCGTCGAAATTCAAAACAGTGCCTCCAGCTATCCGATTTACAACTAAGACAAAATATTGATAAACACCGTTTGTTCCTATCGATTCATAATATTCAGCATTAGGAAATGATATATCACTGCTTTTATAAACCAATTGGGTCCAATTAATGTTATCATTTGAACCATATATTTTATATTGTGCAGGTGCTCTATCATGATAATATCCACCTGTTGTCGGTCTTTTCTTAAATCCATATTTTGTTAAATTTATTGCTACAGGTAGTTTAATTTTCAACCAATCTCCTTTATAATCGATTACGATATAATTATTTTGAACATAATTTCCACCAGAATATTGACTCCCTCCTGCATGAAATCCATCAACAGCTGCTGTATTGAATCCCGTCCAAGCAGGTCCAACACCGTGTGTAGGTGTGGAAGATGTTTCATATAAACCATTTCCGTAAGATTCTCCTGATATGGTATGAGAGTTGCTTGCTAAATTGCGAACAGGAGGGTACATTCTTTCTGGTTTATTAGAAGATTTCGCAATAGTCCATGCTATATGCATCCATGTATCATCTACAATGACATCATTTTTGGTAACGGATGTCATCTTCGTCGAACCATCTAGTACTTCAATCATCAATTTATTATCGACACCATTTCTGGCAAGAATAATATTATTACTATCCTCCCCGTCACCAAAATCAATTATTCTGGTATTATCATGTGTAGCTGCTTCAAAATACACCCAAGTACTCACAGTAAATCCATCCCAGAGTGAAAAGTCTGTTGATGGAACTGTTAAATGTTGCGAATCAGTTCCTCCTGCGCCTCCTGCGAATGATATAGAATGTGTACCTTCTTTTTTGTCCATATCATCAAATGTTGGTGTATTGTATTGAGTAGCATGTCTATTATAACCACTACTGTCATTGGAATTACCGTCGAATTTGTACCATACATATATATCAAAATCATACAATGATGAAATTTCATCGACAGTCAGTACACGTGTATATAATCTAAAATCGTCAATTTTTCCTTTGAAAAAATATACATCAGTACCATGTTTTCCAATATAGCATTGATCATATGTACCACTTACAGGAAACCTAATAAATCCAACACTAGTCTTTACCAATTGTTGATTATTTACATATAGTTCACATGATTTTTCATAATAATTATATGATCCAGTATTTCGTTGACCACTTTCATTTGATCCTACTGTATATACAGCACCATCTTCGTCTAGATATACTATATGATGATCTTGACAAGCAACAAATACATATTTATTTTCAGGAGGTGGTGCTGTAAGTTTATTATAGTCATTACTCCCAAATCTATATGTATTACCATATTCGTCTAGATATACTGTATTATATCTTCCACAAGCAACAAATACATATTTATTTTCAGGAGGTGGTTCATCAAGTATTCCACCACTATTAGTTCCCTTTCTATATACATTACCATTTTCATCTAGATATACTGTATGTCTTTCTCCACAAGCAACAAATACGTATTTATTTTCAGAAGGTGGTGCATCAATTTGTTTATAATAATTTGCTCCCTTTCCATATACATTACCATTTTCATCTAGATATACTGTCTGATATCTTCCACAAGCAACAAATACGTATTTATTTTCAGAAGGTGGTGCATCAATTTCTTTATAAAAATTTGCTCCCTTTCCATATACATTACCATTTTCATCTAGATATACTGTCTGATATTCATCACAAGCAACAAATACGTATTTATTTTCAGGAGGTGGTGCATCAAGTATTCCTCTGGTATTAACTCCCTTTCCATATACATTACCATTTTCATCTAGATATACTGTATGTATTTGTCCACAAGCAACAAATACATATTTATTTTCAGGAGGTGGTGCTTCAAGTTGGTTCCGGCCATCATATCCAAATCCATATGTATTACCATTTTGGTCCAGATATACTGTATTACTAAGGCCACATGAAATTATATTTGGTTTTTGAAAAATATTAAGTTTGGGGGTGTTGTTGGAAATCGAAAAGGCAATATGATTCCATGATGATATTAAAGAACTATAATTGAATACAGAAGTTTTTGCACCAACAGTGAGTGTAAGATTATTCGTGGTGGTATTAGCAATCATTGTGATATTCTTTGCTCCGTCGCTACTATCTCTAAAATCAATAATACAACAGTCTCCACCAACATCTTCGATATAGGCCCAAAAACTCAATGTAAATCCGTCCCATAATGAAAAGTCTATTGATGGAACTGGTGGAATCTGTAAATATGATGGAGTAGGTGAATCAGTTCCTGAAAATGAAATAGCTTGAAAGTCTTCTTTTTTTACAGAATCATCAAATGTTATAGTATTATATTCGAGAGCATGTCTGTTGTACCCACTATTATCATTTGAATCTCCATCGAATTTATACCATAAATACAAATGTGTTGTATCGTTGTAAAACGCAATTGATTTCTGTTTATATATTTGAGAAACCTCATCTGCTATGAGTGCACGATCATATATCCTGAAATCATCCATCTTACCCTTGAAATATCCATGACCATCCCAATTAGATCTTGCTATGTAACAGTTATTGTATGCTTCGCTTTGAGGATATGCAAAATTAATTGAGTTTAATTCTTGTTGAACCCCATTAATGTAAAGTTTCCACTCAGGTGTTTTAGAAATAGTCCATACGACATGCATCCAAGTATTATTTACAATGACATCATTCATTGTTTGAACATTATAATTAGTCGAACCATTTTGTATCTCTATATGTATTTTATTTGTTGTAGTGTGTCTTGTTAAAACTATGTTATTCTGTGCTTGACCATTGCCGAAATCTATTATGCGCCCATATATCATAGTATCCTCAAAATACACCCAAGTACTCACAGTAAATCCATCCCAGAGTGAAAAGTCTGTTGATGGAACTGTTAAATGTTGCGAATCAGTTCCTGCTGCGCCTCCTGCGAATGATATAGAATGTGTACCTTCTTTTTTGTCCGTATCATCAAATGTTGGTGTATTGTATTGAGTAGCATGTCTATTATAACCACTACTGTCATTGGAATCATCGTCGAATTTGTACCATACATACATATTACTTGTATCATTGTGAAAATTGTGAAAAGCACTTGAATTAGGTTTATATATTTGAGAAATTTCGTCAGGTGTAAGAGCTCTATTGTATATCCTTACATCATCAAGTTTGCCATAGAAATAATCAGCTGAAACATAGCTTCCTATTATTAACGTGTTTGAATCAAAATTTGAATCAGCGGTAGAGTTTTTGCTATTCTCTAAAACACCATTTTTATAAATTGCCATTCTGCGATCTGTTGAATTATATGTACATATCCAATGTGTCCATTTATTAATATCATTTGTATATGGGTTTGTTGTTATAGCATTACCCCAAAAATCAAGTTTAAAAGTATTTGCACTAGTATAACCGATATGCAATCTCCTATTTGAAGCGGTAGGACCATTTGTACTTATTATTTGATCAGTTCTGTTATTTGTATTTCTATAACTCCAAAATGACGTGGAGAAACTCTTATTCCCAGATAGATCTACAGTACTCGTCATTTGTTGTCCTGCAGTACCTTGGAGATTGATACTATTTGTCCCAACGACACTATCATCAACAAAACTTGTTCCAGTGCCTTGAGTCAAATCTTTACCATTTCCAGAACTATCTGTGAAGTCGCCATCGAATTTGTACCAAGCCAACATATCAGTGGTGTCGTAAATAAAACTGTAGTTTGGGTGATTTGGTATAATTACAGGATAGTTTGTTTCAACAGGATTGCCATAGAACTCAATCTCAGAAAAATTGAGAATATTTCCTGTTGTAAATACCTGATTGACGACTAATCCATATTTAATATAGGGCTTGTTAAGGGAACAATATTTTGACGTATGTACATGATTTATATAATTAGCATTTTCTTCGTGTAAAATTTCATCCCATGATAGGTCATCATTTTGCCCATATATTTTATAATTTTTAGGAGATACAAGTGGAGAAGCTTGTCTTGTAAATAGCTTAATAACAGTCAAATAAAACATTTCAGGAAATTCCAAAGATATCCATTCACCATAGTAATCATCTACTAAGTAATGATAAGATGTGCCATCGTATGTTATTATGTTGCCATTGTTATAAAATTCGCCAGTTTGACCACCTGTTTCATCTTGATTTCCATTGAATAAAAGAGAATTAGTACCACTACTCCATTCAATCTTGTATGTCCCATTACCATACATTTGCTGTGAAATAACTTTTTCAACACCACTTGATTCGCCTCCTGTGATATCAGAAAAGCCAATAGGTGGATATTTCAGTTCTTTTAAAAAGTTTTCTTTGAAAACAGATGAAATATTAGTAGAATTTGGTTGAAATACAGATGTCTCAACTGTATTAAGTGTTGAAGTAATACCTGATTCAACTGAAGAATCATAAATAAGTTCCAATGGAGACTTCATAATACCTCCACCTCCAGAACCACCATTTTGTCTACCTTCGTCAATATCTCCATGTTGACCACCACCTCCTCCTATGGCTACAAGTCCATTAAAAGACGAATCATCGCCTTGATAACCTTGTTCGGCTCCTACACCACCGTCTCCACCGTCTCCAATAACGACATCATATACAACACCTGATGAAACCGTGATATTTGTTTTATAAATCAAACCACCTGCTCCTCCTCCAGATCCATGTATACCACCACCTCCTCCGCCACCGCCTATGATCAAAACATCAACATTTTCTACAAGATCTGGAAACTGTATAGTATGTGTTCCAATTGAATTGAAGACGAAATAATAATCATCACTATCTAAAATTCTATTTGGTAATTTTGTTAAACCATCTTGTATTATAGTCGGGTATGGTACTTTTACTTTATATTGTTTAGGGGGAGAGATAGGTGGTGGTATTCCAATATAGCATTGATCATATATGCTACTGTCAAGGAAAGTTATTTCGTTAATTTTAATTGTTGGCGTTGGTAATCTTCCGTTCACATATAATTTACATTGACGAAGTTGTTGATTTTCATATCCATAGAATGCGAATTTCTGTATAGCTACATATATGTCAACTGATTCAACACCTGTCCAATAAATCTTATTTATAACAATCCCTATTTTTTTGTATGATGCATTGGGATTTTGAATAACAGAAGAAGTGTGCATGTTATCAACATCATATATAGCTGCTGTTTCGTGAATCAAAACTTCCCATGTATCTAGAATACTATTTAATCCATAAACTTTATAATCTTTTGGTCTTCTCATATCATAATACGTTATTGAATCACCTTGACCTGTGATTTCAACATATTTTAAGAATAAGTCCTGAGGAAATTCCAAAGTAAACCATGCTCCACCATAACCACTATCATGATCTATAGAATCGATACCTGTACCTACAGTGCTTAAACCAGTAGTATCATATACTATTTCACTATTCCAAGTTTCAATGGAATCTGTAAACATGTAATTAATATAGTGCAAATTGAGATAATTTCCACTTGTTTTGTATGTACCGTAACCATAATCTACAACACTATTACTAATATTATTTTCATTATTTGTTATTTCTAAGAAAAATGTGGGAGGATACACTTTAACATCTGGTTCAGGTAAGTCAACATCACTTGGTATATCTTGCATAACTAATCCAATATGGGTCCACGAAGAAGAATTGATTACATTATCAAAAACCATTTCATTTTGATTATCTTCACTGTCATATATAATAACAGAAAGGTTGTTTGTGTCAGCATTTCCTTTTAGAATTAAACTATTTAACGAATTTGAACTTCCAAAATTGATAATATAACAATCTAGGGTTGTACTTTCAATGTATACCCATAAACTAATTGTCATTCCTGTATTATGCCATTGAGAGAAGTCGGTGCCTGGAATATGTAAATACTGAGATATACCATCAAATGATAAAGAAGTTAGTATATCAGCTGGTTTATTCAAATTATCAAAAACAGGGGTTGGATAATCGCCAAGTATGACATCGTTTGTATTACCAGATTTGTCCTCAAAATTATTTTCAAAATTATATTGTGTATATAATTTTTCATCAGTCGTTATTGTTTTTTTACCTTCATAAACATTTTCAATTAAATATAAACTTTCTGTTGTAAATGTATTGTATTTTTCATACAAATATTTCACATGTTCTGTAGTGAATTCATTGAAAAATACTCTAAAATCTATCATCCTACCCTTAAAATAAGGAATAGGTGAAACAGAATCGCTCGATCTTCCAATATAGCATTGGTCATATGTACCACTTACAGGAAATTCAATCAATCCAACATTACTAGTCTCTACCAATTGTTCATTATTTACATATAGTTGATGATCATCGTTGGAAATTGAGAAGGCAATATGATTCCACGTTGACAATGTCAAAGAACTATAATTGAATACAGAAGTTCTTGGTGTTGATCCGTCATAAACAATGACTGAAAAATCATTTGTAATCGTATTAGCTTTCATAATAATATTTTTTGGTTCAATACTACTATCGCCAAAATCAAAAATACAAAAGTCTCCACCAACATCTTCAATATAGACCCAGCAACTTATTGATAAAGCAGTGTTTGAAGTAAAATCTATTGTAGGAACAGACAAGTATTGATCGATTCCATTAAACGATAATGAAGTTGAATATTGAAATGCAGTATTTTTTGAATCAATATCATTAAAATTATTATATGGAATTGCATGGTGATTATATATAGAATAATCTTGAATTGTGAGAGAATATCCATATAATTCCCATTCTAAAAGTTCTAAATGATCACTACCTGATGTAGCATAAACTTTATTCACAACTAATGTATAGTATTGAAAAGCTTGAGTATTTTGTGGTATATTATCCACAGTTGGATTAATCACAGGCGTTGTCCCAGCAGTATTATCAATTTTGTCAAAAATTTGTATCCAATTTTCACTTTGAATATTTGTAAAATCCAAAGCATCATTTGAACCATATAATCTATAATTTCGCGGATGTCTTTTCGAATAATTTCTACTTGTATTGTAATATAGCTTCATTTGTGTAATCACCATTTTTTCACCTAAATCTATCATCAAATATTCTCCTCTGTAATCTGTTTTAATATAATGAGTACCATCATCAGGATACTGTCCAGATACGTATGAAGGTAATAATGATATCCATGGATTAGCATTTACTAATATATTTCCATCAAAAGCTTTTATAAGATCGTAAGAACTGTTATAGTTTGAACTACTTTTTATTGTTACAATTATATCATTATCGTTAACATCATAAGTTATCGTGGTAGTTCCCATTGATTGTCTAGGAAATTTAATAATATCTTTTTCAAATTTATAGTTTATCAATAAAAAATCTTCAAGATTTGTTTTGAGAGATGGTGTTGATAAAAATCTCACAATTTGAGCATCAATAGATCTTTTGTAAATTTTGAAATTATCCAAATCTCCTATGAAATATCCAACCGATTGAGGAGGAGGTGGAGAAAGGAAACATTCATCATAATCATTGTGAGCAATTCCTGTTAAAGTATTTTCATTAATTACTGCATAATTGCCATTGATGTAAATATCAACATCCGGTGGGGTTGAGATATTTGAGGTTATAATAATTGCAATATGGTACCATTTATTTGGCAAAATTTCACCAAATTCTATATGACCATTATTACTACCTTGATAACTTGTAGAGAATAAAACAGTTTCATTACCGTTTTTATATTGGATGAAAATTCCATATTCAGTTGTACTATTGTAGAATTCTAAAATACGAGCATCACCAGTTGTTGTTTCGTCTATATATATCCAAAAACTGAAAGAAACATTTGATTTTAGCAAAGGATCCCATAAAGACAATGTAGGAAGTTTAAGATATGGAGCCAATGCATCACATTGTCTAGATCCAGTAAGTTCTATAACATCAGTTCTTGGATCATTTATATCTAAAAGGCCTCCTTGAAATCTCACAGAGTAAACATCGATGAAACTATTAGCATATGAAAATAAAGGATTATTAAAAGCAACTGCATGATTGCCATTTTGAGAACTATCTTGGAAATTATTATTAAATTTATATTCAACTTCAAGACCTGTTTTAACATCCAAATTTGTTTTTTTCCATCGTATAATGACAATACCTGAACCACCGTTTCCACCAGGTTGATCACCTCCTGCTGATGTAGAAGCACCACCTCCTCCTCCACCAGTTCCATCTACACCATCATCACCTTTATTGTTCACACCAGGTGTTCCACCATTACCTCCTCCGCCTGCGCCACCTAATCCTCTTGTTCCTGCTGGATTATGGGAACCTCCGCCCCCTCCACCAGCGTAGTATGTTGGAACCTCTGTTATTGATATTTCTCTTCCGTCCCCACCTTTTCCACACGCTGTAGATGTACCGGCGCCACCTGCTTGTCCTGCTCCTCCACCTCCTCCATGGTTGTAATTACCATCACTTGACCCTTGACCCCCTGCGTTTCCTTGTCCCAATACTCCAGTACCAGGTGTCGTATTCCAACTACCTCCACCACTACCACCATTTTGTCGACCAGAGTCTTCATCATGAGATGTACCAGCACCACCTCCAATTGCCACGAGTTGATTAAAAGATGAATCTCCTCCTTTAAATCCTTGTTTATTACCAACACTATTATAACCTCCTCTGCCTCCTCCACCAACGACAATATTATATTCGATGTTTTCTGTAATCGGTACATTCTGGGTATAAATTAATCCACCCGCACCACCGCCAGCACCGTGTCTAAATCCACCTCCTCCACCACCACCAACAATTAAAACATCACATACTATATATTTACTAAATTTTATGGTGCCATTGTTGGTAAATTGAACATATTCATATACTTCATTTTCTTCTTGTGAAAAGAAGGTGTTTAACGTGTATGTCCCAGTAATCTCAGGTGGTCTTTCTACATATGAATCCGGGTTTAGATTTAATATATCATTTTTGTAAATTCTAAAATCGTCTATCATACCTTTAAAATATGGTTTGCTATCATTTGATCTTGCTATATAATTGTTGTCATATTCGTTTACAGGATATAAAACAGATCCTGTAACGCTAGAATATGGTGTTAAAGTTTTGTTGAAGTATGTTGTGTGTATTTTATCACTTGTCCAGAATGTTACGAAATATATCCATTGATCCAATACTATCTTTTCATTAAATACAACATTATATTGTGTTGCTCCTTCGTTAATAATTATTACGAGATTGTTGGTCGCACCTTGTCGCGATAAGGATATGCTATTTCCAGTCGAACTGTTTTTAAAATCGAAAATGGTAACATCACTAGTGTTGTCATTAAAATTCATCCAAAGACTTATGGTAAAACCATCATCATTATTTAAAGAAAATGAAGGGAGTTTCAAATACTGAGCAGAAGGATCATCGTATGTACCCCCATCAAATTGTATACAATGCGAACCGCGTGGGTTTGAAATTGACGAAAATACTGGTGTATTAAAATCAATCGCATGATTCTCGTTTCCAGAACCGTCTGTCAAAACATTATCAAAAGTATAATGGGCAATCATATTATTTGTAAATAGATCTGCGACATTCGCATTTTTAACAGTAACATATTCATCTGTTTTAATTTTTTTCCATTTTATGATAACAATACCAGAACCACCTGTACCACCTAGATAATTCTGCCATCCACCGCCACCACCTCCTCCTCCCGTATTTGCTCCACCGTTGCCTCCTGTATTTGCTGCACCATTTGATCCATTATTTATACCTCCCAAACCTCCTTCACCACTGTTGTTTCCACCACCACCACCACCTTTCCCCCCATTTGCAGCACCAGAATATGAATGTACAGCTCCAGCACCACCACCACCCCAATAATAATTGTTTCCGTCAATATTGATTAATATACCGTCGCCACCATGACCAAGTTCATTATTAGGATTTGTATTTGGTGCAGCAGTTCCAGCACCTCCTCCGCCACATGCATTTGTTGGACTTCCTGTCCTTGTGGTTGTATTATCCCCCCCTTTGTTTCCGTATATATTTCCAGTAAATGTACCTAATGTACTTTCTGTACTTACATTGCCTCCAGTATTTATAGCAGTACTTGGACCTGCCGCACCTCCTCCTGAACCTCCGTCTTTTCCATCACCAGTAGGGTGTCCACCAGTCACACCTCCTCCACCTTTTGCAATAACCTCAACACCTGTACTTATAATGAGTTTAGAATCACCGCCATTATTAGATGCTGAGGCAGAAGATGATCCTCCATTTCCAACCACAATTTCAATTTCTGTATCTCCTGAGGGTAAAGTTGCTAAAGGAATGTGAATTACTGCTCCACCACCACCACCACCACCAATACTACCACCCCCGCCTCCACCACCACCAACAATTAATATTTCACATTCAGTGTCTTTATTGAATTTTATGGTGCCATTGTTGGTAAATTGAACATATTCATATACTTCATTGTCTTCTTGTGAAAAGAAGGTGTTTAACGTGTATGTCCCAGTAATCTCAGGTGGTCTTTCTACATATGAATCTGGATCAAATAAATCTTTTTTATAAATTCTAAAATCGTCCATCATACCTTTAAAATATGGTTTGCTATCATTTGATTTTGCTATATAATTGTTATCATATTCGTTTACAGGATATAAAACGGATCCAGTGACGCTAGAATATGGTGTTAAAGTATTGTTGAAGTATGTTTCGTGTATTTTATCACTTGTCCAGAATGTTACAAAATGCAACCATTGATCTAATACTATCTTATCTTCAAATACTACAGTATATTGTGTTGCTCCTTCGTTAATAATTATTACGAGATTGTTGGTCGCACCTTGTCGTGATAAGGATATGCTATTTCCAGTCGAACTGTTTTTGAAATCGAAAATGGTAACATCACTAGTGTTGTCATTAAAATTCATCCAAAGACTTATTGTAAAACCATCATCATTATTTAAAGAAAATGAAGGGAGTTTTAAATACTGAGCAGAAGGATCATCATATGCACCTCCATCGAATTGTATACAATGCGAACCACGCGGGTTGATACCTGATAAAAACCTTATATCATTATACTGGGTTGCATTATTTTGATTACCAGAATTGTCTGTAAAACTGTTTTCAAAATTATACCATAAGTACAACAAATTGATATTTTCACGAAGATAGTAACCTGTGTATAATTTTGTATGTATATTAAACAAAATATTTCTTTCTATTTCTGTCAACACTTTACAATAAATTCTTGGTTCAATTATTCTACCCTTAAAATATGGAATTGGGTGTTCTTCAGTCCATCTTATAATAACAATACCATCACCTCCGTCGCCTCCTGATAATGAACCACTATTACCACCATATCCTATTGTATTTTCAGGTGGTACTCTTGACCCTCCATTTGCACCACCACCGCCAGCAAATAACTCATTAGTTGTTCTTATAGATACTTCAAAACCATCACCACCACTTGGTGTAGATGTTGATGTTGTAGCCGAAACACCAACTGATCCTATTCCACCACCACCTCCTGCTATAGGTTGTCCTTCAAACGCAAATATAGACGATACAGCAGATGTTGGAACACGAATTATAACAATACCCGAACCTCCTTTGCCACCTGCAGATGCACCAGTTTCCCAATTTCCTCCTCCACCAGAACCTGTACCATCTACACCGTTTTTAGGAGGATTAGAAGATGTATTACCTCCATCACCACCTCCGCCTAATCCACCCGTTCCCGGAGGACCAGCAGGATTCCTCCCTCCTCCACCACCAGCAGCATAATATATATTTGCACCAGTTATATCATTTAATATACCATCTCTTCCATTTCTAACACTAGGAACAGTTGCACTCATTCCTCCACCCCCAGAACCATACCAAGAGCCACCATCGGTTGGATTTCCATTATTCCCACCTTGAATATATGATGTAGTTGTTTTATCATAATATGTATTTCCTTGTATAGAACTAGTACTACTAACTATAGTAGTCGGAGTATGTGATTCTCCATTACCTCCTCCAGAACCTCCATTATTTCCTTGTGCGTTTGATACAATATTATTATAGTATCCACCGCCACCACCACCATAACCAATCAAATTAAATCCATCAATAATTATATTTTCATCGTTAAATGTTGTAATAGAACTATCAGTACCATTATCACCCTTATTATTACCTGCAGCTCCTTGATCCCCTCCTCCACCTACAGTAATTTTATAATGTTTATTTGCTTCAAAATTTTTATTTACCACATATACTACTCCTCCAGCACCACCTCCTCCACCTATATTTCCTCCACCTTGTCCTCCGCCACCAATAATAAGAACATCACATATTGTATCACTATCAAATATTATACCATTAATTCCAACAGTTGTAAATGCATAATAACTATAAGAAGTAGCAGCAATAAGAACAGGTGATACTTCTGTTACTGTTTGATAAAAAGGTGCTCCTCCACCTAATGCCACCTTATTTTCATTCCAGCTAATAATAGTACCTGGTATATTAGATCCATTATTAGTTGCACCTATCACGGTTGTAGAAAAAGACCCGCCAATTGCTGTAGCGCCAAATGCTACACTGTCACCACCGTTTCCATCAATACCACCTTCACCTACTGTTATAAGATATGTATCACTTGGAATATTTTGATTAGTAGCATATAAAAGACCTCCGGAACTACCACCTCCTCCATCAGTATTACCCCCGCCTCCACCACCACCAACAATTAGTACATCACATACAGTATTTTGTGGAAATTCTATACTATTTACCCCAGATGTTGAAGTGAAAGCATAATAGTAGTCGTTTGTTCCTACAATTGTTTGAGGATTTTTTGATATACCATTTTCTGTTATAACAACTTGTGATTTAAAAATAGAAGTACTAGATTTTCCAATATAACATTGGTCGTATATTCCACTTATAGGAAACTCGATTATTCCCATATTTCTCGAGGGTGTCAATTCTTCATTATTTACATAAACTTTGGAATTGGAATCAATTTTATCAATTGTGAAAACAATATGTTCCCATTTTTTCAATTGAACAGCATTCGCATATACCTGTGTATTTTCTGTCAATCCGTTGTAAACAGACACTGAAAGATCTTTTGTAATTGTATTTACGTTCAATATAATATTCTTTGGTTCACTACTACTATCTCCAAAATCAATAATACAAGAGTTTCCTCCAACATCTACAATATACACCCAAATACTTACTGAGAAAGCAGTTTTAGAAGTAAAATCAATGTCTGGAACTGTAATATAATGATTTGAATCTTCTTCAAATATTAAAGAACGCGGACCGTCTGTATATAAAACAGAACTAATTGTTGGCAAGTCAATAGATTGCAATATATGATTTTCATTCCCAGAATTGTCATTAAAATTATTATTAAATGTATAAATTGCATGCATATCATCTGTATTATATAATACTATATCTGCAATATTGAAAAGTGGTCTCCCACCTGCACCCGAACCACCATTTACCATAACACCGTTGATCAAAAATGGATCTCCACCGTCCCCTCCTTTCACTTGAAGTATTATATTGCTTTTTTGCGAGATTGTGGTGTCAAAACCACTTGAGTTAGGAGTATTGTAATCGCCTCCTTTTCCAACAATTACATCATATAGTTGATTTGCTTTAAAAGTTGTATTTCCAAGAAAATGCGCACCTGCACCACCGCCTTCAATTTTTCCTCCTGCACCACCACCACCAATCATGAATACATCACACACAGTATCTGTATCAAATTTTATACTAGAATATCGGTGATTACATAAAAACATAATTTCGTGAATTTCCAAAACCTGAGAATATATCCTGAAATCTTCTAAATAGCAAACATCATCTAATTCGGTTGTTGTAATATCATAGCCATTTTTGCCAATGAATAAAGAGTCTATTAAATTATGGTCATTATATGTTATATGATTTGTTATTGCAAGTTTGACACCATTTCTATATATACATCTTTCAGCAGATACACTATCGTATGTGAATGTCAAATGTACCCATTTACCAACATCTGTTGAGAAATCGTGAAAGACACCTTCAGAAACTCTTGTATATGTTTCACCATCTGCGATAGAATATGATTCATATTGGCCAAAACTGAATAACAAATTGCCATTACTCCCTTGTACACCATCTTTGGAAGTCCATCCAATTTTGAGTGATTTGAGTTCACCGGAATTGTCATTTTGTCCTAAAATTATTTTTGGTCCACCGTCGTTTTCTCGATAGATCCAAAAGCATACTGAAAAGCTAATATTATCTAAAGAAATAGGAATAGGGGTTGTAGAAACTGGTTGAAAATATATATTTTGCAATGACAGATTTTGATAATTGATTTTTGTTATTTGATTTTGAAAAGTGACAGATGTTGTAACAATATTTCCCAGATTATTCATAACATTGATATCATTACTATTTAAACTACTATCTTCAAAATAAACTTGATTGCTTGCATCTAATTTAAATTCATCAAATTTATACCATGCCATCAAATTAACAGAAGTATTCAAGTAATTATAGTTGGTATCCCAATCAAATTTTGAAAACAAATTTTGAAAATCATCATATGTGCGAAACATATAATAAAAAGTGTTAGTTCCATCTATTCTAATAGGTTCTTGTACAATATTGCGTTCAACTATTTCAACATTGGGAACTATTGTAGTTTTTCGAAATGTATTATATATTTCCTGTGGTGTGAAAATAGTAGACGTATGCACCATTATTCCATCATTGTAGGAAGATGACATATTATATACACTTTAATATACAAAACGAAAAGAAAAATAAGACATAATTCACATTGTATAGTTTAGTTTTGTAGAATTTATTTTGAAAAGAGCATGCGTTATGCTTGACGATATTTTGTAGATTATTTTATAGTAGTAATTTTGTCATTTATTAAATACTGTTTGTATTTACAACAAAATATTGAACCGATTGACAAGTTCAAAACAATCAAAAACATCCATAATCTGTAAACGTTCTTTTTTTCTATTTGAAAATAGACATCACGTGGGTCGAAGCTTACGAAACATTGTAATGCCCATATCATATTGAATAATATAATAATGTAACCCATATTGTAATTAACACATAGGGTAGAATTATAAAAGTTTTGAACATACATTAAAAATGGAATAATATGAACAACAAAGTTTCCAAAATGAATTTGTAAATCTGTTGTATTGTCAGGTATATTTGGAATTTGTTTAATAAGATTATAGCAGTTTAAATGGAAAATGTTATATATTATAACAACTGTTGTACAGTTGATGGTAAGAAATATACTTAAACAATCATTATCGTAAAAATGATTAACAATAACTAAATAATTATTCCAATAGGTATATTGACATGAAGTAATTCTCACAATTTTAAGAAACAGGTTTTGATTTTCAATTTGGGTAATAAAAAAGGTAAAGGATGGTAAAAGAATAGATGTAGAAACAAGTATCATTTCAAAATCATCAAAATAGTTTATCATTATCTTTGAATTTATAACATACATTATTTTAGAGAAGAAAATCTCATAAAGTTATTATAAATTTATGTAAGAACATGAAAAAAATGATAAATCTAATAATAATTTCATAATTACAATATGGAGATAACAAACAATAAAAACGATAAAAAAAAGACAAGGACAGTAAAAATCATTTATAACAATGGAGACATTTACAGCGGTGATCTCAAAGATGATAAAAAAACAGGATTAGGGTATTTCAAGAAGATGGATGGAAGACTTTATAGGGGTGAATTCAAAGATGATAAAATGTGGGGATTGGGTATTTTCTCAAATTCGAAGGGGAAAGTGTACAAAGGGAGGCTAGTGAGGAACAAAGCGGAAGGGATGGGTTGTCTGGATCTGCCTAATGGTGAGCAATATAAGGGACAGTTTTCGAATAACATGAGAAACGGATATGGTATATACA
>Ga0222718_10001011_pt1 | contig 28428 bp, 26 predicted proteins | sample C33_27DmetaG_FD_165045 | JGI IMG/M metagenome (GOLD analysis project Ga0222718, IMG submission 165045) | Estuarine water microbial communities from San Francisco Bay, California, United States - C33_27D | ecosystem: Environmental > Aquatic > Marine > Unclassified | place: USA: California...
CCTGAGGCGTATCTTCCCTTATCATCGTAAAAAAACCTTAGCTGGAAATTTTCTGACAAGTACGAAACAGGAATTTCTACACTGTAATCTTGCCATTGACTATGCGCTGGTATTAATAGTATTGTTTTCCAACTCGCATTGCCATTTCTTACTTGCACAGAGGCTGATTGGTTTGCAGCACCATTTTGAAATGCTGAAAACCCAAGTCTTAGATACTCCAACCCTGTTAAATCCATTCGCTTGGAAATCAATAGATCCTGACTTTTATCGCAATTACAGCGATCATCGTTAGTCATTACATAGAGGCCGTGATTTGGAACTGGGAAAAAGCCACCTTCATTTGATTGCCCTACTGCACCACCAGACGTGCCCACATAAAAGCCTTGATCACTTACACTAAATGTGGACCAATCTGCTGGCAATTCAGGCAACAAACCATTATCAAAACCTTCATAAAATATGATTCCTTCAGGAAGAGAATCAAGTTCTCTTGATGATGAATACTGGTAATCAGGAATCACACCGAAAATTCTCTGAGCTTGTACTACCGAAGTTGCGAATAGAAAGAGACAGCAAGTAATGGTTAGCAGGCTTTTCATGGTAAATTCAAAAGTAACGGTGAAGATACCTTTAGATTGCCTTAACCATCAACTTGCAATGCTTTATGTGAATCGTACTCCTCAATTGGAGGGCAAGAACAAATCAAATTTCTATCTCCATGAGCATCATCGATTCTTGAAACTGGCACCCAATATTTATTTTCTGAGATCCCTGGCAGTGGAAAAGCCGCTTTTGTTCTAGAGTATCTAAAATTCCATTCCTCTGCCAAAAGAATTTCAGCAGTATGAGGGGCATTTCTCAACACACTCACCTCAGTCAACGACTCTCCATCTTCAATTTCCCTGATTTCCTTTCGAATAGAAATCATGGCATCAGCAAACCTATCTAGCTCTTTTTTCGATTCACTCTCAGTCGGCTCAACCATTACAGTACCCGCAACAGGGAAGCTCACGGTAGGCGCATGATAACCATAATCGATCAAGCGCTTAGCTATGTCAGTTACTTCGATTTGAGCTGTCTTCTTGAATGGTCTGCAATCCAAGATCATTTCGTGAGCTACTGTATTATTCTCTCCCTTGTAGAGCACCGGGTAATATTGCTCCAATCTGGATTTCAGATAATTGGCATTTAGAATGGCAAACTTTGTAGCATCCGTCATGCCTGAACCTCCGAGCATCTTACAATACGCATAAGAAATAAGGAGAATTAGCGCACTGCCAAAGGGCGCTCCCGAAACAGGGGCAATACCAGACTTTCCACCAGTTTTAATTAAAGGGTGACCCGGTAAAAAAGGAGATAGATGCTTTGCTACACCAATGGGGCCAACACCTGGTCCTCCGCCTCCATGAGGAATCGCAAACGTCTTATGCAAATTCAAATGACAAACATCCGCCCCAATAATTGCAGGATTCGTTAACCCCACCTGAGCATTCATATTTGCGCCATCCATATAAACTTGACCACCATTCTTATGGATTATATCTGTTATTTCAATTATGGCTTCCTCAAATACCCCATGCGTTGATGGATATGTAACCATAAGCGCAGCCAGACTTTCACTATGTTCTTCTGCCTTTGCTCTAAGGTCTTCAATATCGATGTTTCCTGAATCATCACACTTAACCACTACCACCTTAAGACCCGCTACCACAGCACTGGCAGGATTAGTTCCATGTGCAGAAGATGGTATCAAGACGATGTCTCTATGACCGTTACCAAGAGATTCATGAAAAGCTCTTATGACCATGAGACCTGTGTATTCTCCTTGTGCACCAGAGTTTGGTTGGAAGGAAACCTTATCAAATCCAGTAACTACACTCAATACTCTGTCTAGTTCCTTGATAAGCTGCACATATCCCTTCGCCTGATCTAGTGGCACAAATGGGTGTAAATTAGCAAACTCTGGAATTGATATTGGATACAGTTCAGAAGCCGCATTAAGCTTCATCGTACAGCTTCCTAGAGATATCATACTTCGAGTCAAGGATATATCCTTATTCTCCAATGACTTTATGTATCGCATCATATCAGTCTCGCTCTGGAAAGAGTTGAAAATCGGATGCGTCAAGAATTCTGTAGTACGTTCTAAAAAATCGGGGATGGCTGTATCAGCCAATTCCACTTTAACTGATTTCTTTTCCAATTCCTTGGCAACGACATCAACGAGTACTTGCATCTGGTCAACCTTTGTCGTCTCATCGGTACTTATGGATATTGCACCTTCAGATAGCCAAACACTTATCTTTTCAGTACTCAGCGCTTTTACAATGGACTCTGCTTTATCCGATTGAACGGTTATCGTATCGAAATAATCCTTGTGCTTAAGCTGTAGACCAAGCTTGCCGAGTGCCGTTGCTAAAGCTTTTGCTCTGGCCGCAATATCATTGGCAATTTGTGCTAATCGATCTGGCCCATGATACACGGCATACATACTTGCCATTATCGCTAATAATGCTTGGGCAGTACAAATATTGCTGGTCGCCTTATCTCGCCTTATATGTTGCTCTCGGGTTTGCAATGCCATTCTCAATCCCGGCTTGCCTTCTCTATCTACGGATAAGCCAATTATTCTACCTGGAATGTTACGCTTGTATTCTTCTTTAGTAGCAAAGAATCCGGCATGTGGACCACCATAGCCCATAGGTACACCAAATCGTTGAGAGCTACCGACCACTACATCTGCTCCCCATGAGCCAGGAGATTCAAGCAGGGTAAGAGCCATTAAGTCGGAACCTACCACCAATTTCACATCATTTTGCTGCAATCTCGAAACCAGTTGATTAAAGTCCTTGACTAATCCCTCTCTATTTGGATACTGAACCATCGCTCCAAAGTAGGTTTCGTCTAACTCTACCTCCTCAATATCACCGATTTCTACGCTAAATCCTGCAGATTCGCCCTTACCTTTCACAACCGCTATGGTCTGCTCAAAGCAATGTTTGTCAATGAAAAATTTCGACACATCAGCTTTTACTTTCGCTCTTGATCTTGAGTGATATAGCATCAATGCTGCCTCAGCAGCAGCCGTTGATTCATCCAATAGACTACCATTGGCAATAGGCAAGCCACATAAGTCTGCAACTACGGTTTGAAAATTCAATAAACCTTCAAGTCGACCTTGAGAAATTTCTGCCTGATAAGGAGTGTAAGCGGTATACCAACCTGGATTTTCAAGAATATTTCGCTTTATTACTGCTGGAGTAATCGTGCCATAATATCCTTGGCCTATGAAATTAGTGAATAGCTTGTTTTTCTTGGCTAATGCCTGAATATGTTTATCGAATTCATATTCTGTCATTCCCTCTTCAATATCCATTGCTTTTGACAAGCGAATGGCCTTAGGGATGGTTCGATTAACAAGCTCATCGATGGACTTTACGCCAATCGATTCAAGCATTGAGTCTATTTCTTCTTTTCTGGGCCCAATATGGCGCAATTGAAAGGAGTCATGTTTTATCATATCCTGCTATATAAAAGGGTGGCAAATATAGTTTCCACACTGCGGTTAAACAGTCATAGCAATGTTTGGTTTTCAGCATTCTGCCTACCTCATTAAAAAAAAGTTCATGTTTGTATTCAAATGAGAATTCTACTCCTTGTTTCTACCTTGATTTGCTTTGTCATTTCATCTGCAAAAACCCAGCAGCAAAGCATTTTACTTATGACAGGTAAGATCATTGACGGTAGAGTAACTTCTGAAGATAGCCTTTACATTTATTACGACTTCGAGAAAAAATCAGGCAAGATCAAGCCTCGTAAGCTTGATTGGGAGCGCGTTTTTTCATATTCCGATGAAAATATGCAAGAGGTAGTAGTGTATGTGATGGATACAACCATTGGAAATTATTTTACAGAAGAAGAAATGCGATTTTACATCCAAGGTGAGCAGGACGCTTGGGATGGATATAAATCAAATTGGACTATTTGGCTTGGAACCCCTATTAACGCAGGTTTTGGTTATTTGCTTGGGTCCAGTCCTATTCTCATTGCTGCTCCCTTCGTATACATGGTGGTCGCCTCACTGCCAAAGTATAAAATGACATCAGGGAGCATCTCTGATGCAGCTTTATTAATGCAACCTGCATATGTTCTTGGTTACGAGCGAACAGCCCGTACCAAACGACTGTTTAAATCCCTTATGAGTGGCTTAATTGGCGCAGGTATAGGACTTACAGTACGTGAACTAACGGAATGAGAATACTTAGACCTCTCGTCTACTCCAACCTCTTTGTCGCAATTGTCTTGTCATTACTGACAGCGGCAAGTTATGTGCGTTTAAATTTGGATTGGGAATGGCCAGTCATAGTGTCTGTTTTTCTTGGCTCTTACGTTTTATATAGCTTTCATCGACTTTATAAAATTGACTTTATCCCTGTTGATCAGCGTGGAGAACGGCATAGTTGGATTTTAAATCGTGCCAACATCATTAAAATCACCATGTCACTTTCTGTGTTCGTGGCTATGTTGCTGTTGCCTAATTTCGATGTAGATGAAATTATTTGGTTAGTGCCAGCCGGTATTGCATCCCTTGGGTATACCATTCCTTTTATTCCAACTGAAAAACGTTGGTTGAGACTAAGAGATGTACCTCTAACCAAACCCCTGATTATTGCCTTGGTGGTTACATACATCACTTTGTGCTTCCCAATTTTTGTAAATGAAAATATCGAGGCCATTTTCTTGCCCAAAAACCTCACTCTGTTTTTTGGGCGCTTTTTGTTTTTGCTTGCAGTCACCATCCCATTTGAAATCAGGGATTCCATCACTGATAATAAGGCTGGGTTGAAAACATTGGCCACAGAACTAGGCTTAAAGAACGCAAAGCGAATCGCAATTTCATCTTTGACCGGATGGTTGATTATCTGGGCAATTCAATATATAGAAAGTAGGGATCACTGGCTGCTAACAGCAGGAATAATTGTATTCATATTGGCATCAATTGCCATTGTGAAAATCGACAAAGCCTTGTCCGAGCTTCAATATGTGATGATTTTTGAAGGGCTAATTGTGCTTTACAGTCTTGGAATAATCTTCACTGGGCTTATATAATGCGGCAAATAGCCATCCTTGAAGCTTGGAGCTGCGACTGATCTCTGTGAATCCTTGCGATTCAAACACCGATTTTATTCTCGGTAATCTCCAAGGACTCATCCCTGTGAACACCTTGAAAAACAAGTATAACAATGTAATCAGCGACTTTCTTTTGAAAGTATTGGTAGTTGCCGCATCAAAATCAACCACTAAGATTTCGCCAGATGGCTTTAGTTTTTGCTTCATCTCAATCAGAATCTCCTCCACTTCTTGTTCAGAGTAGCAGTCAAGAACAAACGGAAATACGAAGCAATCTGCCGACTCAGGCATATCTGATAGATTATTGAGAAACTTAACTTCCTTACATGTAATCCCAATCCTATTCGAAGTAAGCGCTCTCATTTTATCCGAGCGTTCTATGTAATAATAATGCTCTGCTAGGTCTAAATTTAATGCCTTTTCCAGCAGTAAACCCGCACCACCTCCTACTATAGCTAGTGAACCACAATTAGAAAGCAGATGCAAAGCATCACATTGAAAATCTGCAATTTGATTTCCAAAAACCAACGAGACACAAGAATCATAGATGGGAGCAACGAGGTCAAACCCCTTTGCCATTCTCTTTTTACTCAAGGCTGGAAGGTGATATCCAAGGCATCTTTTATCGCCTTTGTGGCCTTACTCAAATCTTCCTTTGTATGAGCTGCTGAAACAAATCCAACCTCATAACCTGATGGCCCAATATAAACGCCTCTTTCGAGCAGAGCATCAAAGAACACTCTGAATAAATCAGCGCTATTAGCAGTAATTTGATCTGCTCGTTTAATTGGCCCTTTTCCACTAAAGGACATCCAAAAAATTGAGCCTATGTTAAAAGCGCTAAACGGGTAACCTTTTTCAATAGAATGGTCTTGAATTTCTTGTATGAAGCCATCCGTTTTCTGAGATAATGATTCATAAAAACCCTTTTCAAGACAAACCTCAAGTTGAGCGATACCTGCAGCCATTGCTACTGGATTCCCACTTAATGTTCCAGCTTGATAAACTGGACCATCAGGAGAAACATTGTCCATCACCAATGCCTTTGCAGCGTATGCACCCACCGGAAAACCACCGCCAATGATTTTACCAAAAGCAACCATATCTGGCTCTATGCCATAATATCCACTTGCTCCAGCAAATGCCACTCTAAAGCCAGAAATCACCTCATCAAAGAACAGTAAGATGTTATTCTCTGTACAAATCTTTCGAAGGAATAAAAGAAACTCCTTATCCTGCAAAAGCAAGCCATTGTTGGCTGGAATAGGCTCAATTGCTATGCAAGCAATATCGTGACCATACTTCTTTACTGCTGCTTCCACTGCACTAGGATCATTTAGCGGTAACACTATTGTTTCTTGAACGAATGCTTCAGGAATGCCGGCCGAGGTGCTGGTGCCTAAGGTTGCCAGTCCAGAACCCGCTTTCACCATCAATGAATCAACATGGCCATGGTAGCATCCTTCAAACTTGATAATCTTATTTTTTCCCGTTACCCCTCTGGCAAGCCTTATTGCACTCATTGCAGCCTCAGTGCCTGAGTTTACAAATCGAATTTTCTCGATATATGGATGGTTGTCTACAATGAGACGAGCCAATTGCGTCTCATATTTATTCGGAGCACCAAATGAGGTGCCCTTTGACATGACAGACGAAACCTTCTTTAAAACTCGAGGGTCAGCGTGCCCCAAAATCAATGGCCCCCAGGAACAACAAAGGTCAATGTATGTGTTTCCATCTGCATCCTTGGTGTATGCACCAGAACCTTCTTCAAAATATATTGGAGCCCCATTTACAGAGCGAAATGCACGTACTGGTGAATTAACTCCACCAGGCAACACTTTTTTTGCTTCTTCAAAGAGCTGCGTTGAGCTATCTCGTTTAATCATAATAAAGTCAAAGAGGAATTTTGTGCCTCAGTGTAAATAACAACCCTTAAATGGAATCGTTTGCTGTGGTGTCTGGCTCATTAATTGGCACTCCTGCATTTGACGGACACTCAACAGACTGACGCACAATACCTTCTTGCACATCCATCATATCCATCAAAGTGCAGTCACAAATTTTCTCAGTTTGAACATCATAGAACCTTCCATCTCTAGCTCCATACCTCATGACACATACTCGACCATTTGCTTCAAACAGATCTCCAGTGGTAGTTCTAAACGTCATAAAATATCTATACTCCCCATCCTTTTCATCTCCACCATCCCAGAAGGCATCCAGACGATTGGTAGATTCATATACGGTACTCAGTCCTTTTTTAATTACGAGTTTTTCCAAATCCCAACCCGTACCGATAGGAAAAAATTCATCATTTACTCCGTCTCCATTTGGGGTAAACGCCTGAGGCACCAATAAGCCAAACCGCGCTGGCCTATCAAAATTTTGAGTCGTGATGTGCCAATTGCTATCGCAACAATTATTTTCAATCTGATATTTCGTGCAGCTTATGAATACACCAATTGTGAGGAGCAGAAGAAAAGAGGCAGAAATCGTTCTTTGAATCATTAGTCAAAATTTAGAAGTTCAAATATACTTTTTAGTACACGGTCATCTGTATCAACTCAGCTTTGAAAGGTACATCTGCACCGTATTTTCTAATCCAAAGTAAAGAGCATCTGAAATTAGTGCATGACCGATAGACACTTCATCAAGGTTCTCAATTGAGCTTGCGAAAAATGCGAGATTCTCTAGGTTAAGATCATGTCCAGCGTTTACACCGAGTCCTATCTCTCCTGCCAAATGAGCAGCCGCAGCAAATGGCTTCACCGCTTTTGCAGGATTTGATTGAAAACCCACAGCATAAGGTTCTGTATATAATTCTACTCGCTCAGTTCCACACATTTTAGCCCCTTCGATATGTTTTAAATCCGTGTCAACGAAGATTGAGGTCCTTATTCCAGCACCTTTCAATTCTGAAATTCGCTCTGATAGGTAGGACTGGTTTTCAATGGTATCCCAACCCGAGTTACTTGTAAGCACTCCAGGTGGATCAGGCACAAGGGTAGCTTGAGTTGGTTTGACCGACATAACGAGTTCCATCCAATCGTCACTAGGATATCCCTCAACATTTAATTCCGTTTTCACGGTTTTGCTCAATTCACGCACATCGTCATAGCGCACGTGCCGCTCATCAGGCCTTGGGTGAACTGTTATTCCGTGAGCACCGTAGGATTCAATTCTTGTTGCCGCTAAAATTAAATCTGGAATATGGCCTCCCCTTGCATTGCGAATCGTTGCGATTTTGTTGACATTAACACTAAGCTTACATCTAGTCATTTGGTATAAAAATGCTGGAAATTATCACGACTGGGTTAATCTACAACCAATCGACTCCATTGTTGATCAAAAATGCTAAACAATTAGGTAGGTTTGCTTTCCGTGATGCATAGATCACGTCTTATATTTTTCAGTTTGAATAAAAATGATAGCAGAAGAGCTCATTACCGATCACATACCACCACTATCGCCTATTGACACCATTGATAGAGCATTACAATTAATGGATGATTTTAAGGTTAGTCATCTTAGTGTAGTTGATAAGGATCAATTCTATGGGGTGATTTCGGAAAGTGATTTACTCGGTTTGGTTGACCTCACTAAGCCTATCTCCGCATGCAAAGACTTAATAGAGAATGTATTCGTCACTGAGGCTCAACATATTTTCGAAGTGGTCAAAGTGGTCAACGATCACAAACTATCAATAGTGCCTGTGCTTGACAATGAAGAGTCTTATCAAGGCTCTATTAGTATTGCACAACTTATGCACATTATTGCAGATATGCCTGTGGCCAATAATCCGGGAGGCATCATTGTAATTGAGCTCAACCAAAATGATTACTCACTGCACCATATTTCTGGCATAATAGAAGAGAATGACACCAAGATTTTGGGAACATTTATTACATCCCACCCTGATTCAACAAAACTTCAATTGACCATAAAAGTCAATAGAACAGAGATTGCGTCAATCATCGCCTCGCTTCAACGCCATGAGTATCAAGTAACATTTTTTCATGACAATGGAAGCGCATCGCACGACATTAAGGATCGGTACGATTCTTTTATGAATTATCTGAATATCTAGACATTGAGGCTTTTCGTTACAGCCATATTTGGTCTGTGGGGAATGACATATATTGCTCAGGACTCCCTATTGACGATTACATCACTTAATGTAAGCGGAAATCAGCGAACCAAGGATTTTGTAATTCTCAGGGAGGTGCCAATGAGTATTGGTCAAAAGTTAGACACGATTGAGTTTAATAAACTGTCAGAGGAGGCAGTAAGAAATATCACTAACACAGCGCTTACCAATTTTGTGGAAATTACCTACGATAAGGTAGATTCAAACTCCATTGCAGTCAACATCAAAGTATTAGAACGATGGTATATCTGGCCTAACCTAATCTTTGAATTAAAGGAAACAAACTTCAACAGTTGGTGGGAGAATAAAGACTTTGAGAGAATTAATTATGGTTTTTCCATTGACGATCTCAACTTCAGGGGGAGACGAGAAAAGCTATCCATTAGGTTTCAAAACGGTTGGACACGAAAAATTGGCATCAACTATCAAATTCCGGGACTGAACAAGAAAAGAACTCTTGGTGGTGGTCTTGAGATTTTTTATGCCAACAACAGGGAGGTGAACCACCAAATTCGCTTTGAAGGCGATTCGATTCGGAACAAGCGTGATTTCCTTCAAACACAGAGTATCATTCAGGAAGAAATTGTTGCAAGAGCTAAATTGGAGTACCGGCCAAAGTTTTTAAGCACGCATCGATGGATTGCAGGTGTTGAAACAATCATAATATCAGATACAATCACAGATATCAATCCCAACTATTTGGCGAATGGTCGGCTACGATCACAATACATCTACTTAAGTTACGGCTATAAATTTGAAAAAAGAGATAACCGTGCCTACCCGCTCAAAGGATATGTTATCGATGGGAGCATCGACCAACACGGTCTTGGTATACTCAACAAAGATGATGTTGTATTGACCGACATGATTGTCACAGCAAATAGTCACCATCAAATAAAAGGAAGATGGTATTTTGGCCACGGAGTAAAATTGAAGACTACGATCTTTGGAGATCCTCCTTATTATTTTCAGCGTGGGTTGGGCTATGGAAACTCTACTATACGTGGATATGAGTTGTATGTAATTGACGGTCAGCACTTTGCCTTATACAAATCCAATATCAAGTATCAGCTTGTAAGAAAACACACAATCGACTTGAAGACATTATTTAAGAAATTTGACAAATTCCATTATTCGATTTATATCAATGCCTTTGGAGATGCTGGATATGCCGTTGACAACCTTAACTCATCATTGAATCCAATGGCAAATGAATTGCAATATGGTTATGGAATTGGGGTGGATTTTGTTTCGTATTACGATGCAGTCATGAGGCTTGAGGGTTCTTTCAATGCATTGGGAGAACCTGGTTTCTATATAAACTTTAAGAAAGCAATTTAATGAAACCAATAGCCATTTTCGGTCGTGAGTTCAGCAAGGAGTATTATACTGGAGTCACTGCATTTTTTAAACTCCTTGATGAGCGTCAGATCGATTATAAGGTGTACGGATCATTTTCAAAATTCATTGAACAGGCATTGGAAATTGATACCACCAAATTCAAAACCTTTAGCAAGAAAAATTTTGACGCTAGTCAATTTGAGTTTCTTATATCTCTAGGTGGCGATGGCACCATTCTCGAAGCAACAACACTGGTTAAAGACAGTGAATTACCGATGCTCGGAATCAATACTGGTCGCCTAGGCTTTTTGTCAAGTATTCGACTTGATCAAATAGAAGACGCGATGGATCAACTGCTCGATTCTGCTTATATGATTGACAGCCGCAGTGTAATCAAAGTTGAAACCGATGCTAATTTATTTGGAGAGCAAAACTTTGCGCTGAATGAATTAACCCTTCACAAAAAGGACACCCAATCTATGATTGTGATTCAGGCCTATGTTGATGGTAAATTTCTCAACACCTACTGGGCCGATGGTTTAATCATTGCCACACCAACAGGATCAACCGCTTACTCGTTGAGTTGTGGGGGGCCAATTATCTTGCCCAGTTCATCAAATTTTATCATCACTCCTGTGGCACCGCACAATTTGAATGTGCGGCCCGTATTAATTGATCATAACAGTGTAGTCACGCTGAGGGTCGAAAGCCGGAGTCCCCAGATACTTATATCACTTGACTCAAGATCAGAGACTGTTGATACAAATACGGTGATCACGCTATCAAAACACGATTTCGACATCAAACTAATCAGGCTTAAAAGCCATAGTTTCCTTAAAACACTTCGCAGTAAGCTGCATTGGGGATACGATAATCGAAACTGAATATCCTTGAATAACAGGTTCACCAAAGCGTTATATTTGAGGGCTAACATCTTTACGGGGATGAGAAATCTAACACTTGTTTTAACCATATTCGTTTTTGCAGCCATCTTCAACTCTGCGCAAGCCCAGCGTTGGAAGAAGTATCGGCATGAAATTCAGGGAGGCATTGGTGCGACTAGTTTTCTTGGAGAACTCGGGGGTAGTGAGGGCCCAGGAAAAGCCCTTTTTTTAGATGTAGATGGTAGATCTAGCAGATACCTTTTGACCGCTGGATATCGATATAAACTCGAAGAATATGCCAGTGTAAGAGGAAATTTAACCTACGGACGCCTATCTGGTAGTGATGCATTTGCTGGTGATAAGTTTCGTCAAAGCCGAAATTTAAGCTTCAGAAGTCCCCTGATAGAATTAGCCGCTGTTGGAGAAGTTTACTTCATTCGAGAAAAATTAAGCAGTCGCTATAAAGTGCGCGGAATTAAAAGTGTTCTAGGTAGCGGATTGAGTGCTTATGTATATGGTGGACTGGGTGGTTTTTTCTTCAACCCCAGAGCGAAATTTGAGGGCAATGCAGCCTATCCGGGCGATGGTAAATGGTACAGCTTGCGCGAATTAGGTACAGAAGGACAGAATCTTCCTGGAGGTCCAAAGAAGTATCGAAGAATTGGACTAAATATTCCTGTAGGGATAGGAGCAAAATACAACATCAATAGAACCTGGGCCATATCACTCGAATATGGTTTTAGATACACATTCACAGACTACATCGATGATGTAAGTACCCGATATGTGAACCCAGCCTTGCTTGAAGCTCAAGATGGACCTGCAGCAGCATATTTTTCTGATCCTAAAACCACGGTTGATACCGATAATGGTGAGTTCATAATTGGTGAAGGAAGATCTTTAACAGGAGAACAAAGGGGAAATTCAGGGTCAAATGACACTTATATGTTTTTGACGCTTGGGCTCAACTATAAGTTCGTTTCGAAAAAATCGAATCGACCCAAATTCTAGCATATACTATTCTTGAATCTTTCTCGTTTCACCATGGTGAAAATCATTTCAACGGCCATCTTATTTGTGCTTGTTAGCAGTGTCTGTGCTCAGAAATCAGCACAAAGCGATTGGGAAATTGGCCCTACAGCTGGCGTGTGCTGGTATAATGGCGATCTCAACCCAAAAGCATTGTTCAATCGAGACTATTTGAATCGGGCCATGGGGGTATCCATTAGAAAAAATTTAAACCAACGATTTGCCTTGCGTGGTATGTTTAACTACGGCACACTCAGTGCTGACGATGAGCTATCAACATCAGAGTTTCAAGTAAATCGAAACCTAAATTTTTCATCCCCCATCTATGAATTAGCCAGCACAGTTGAGTTCAACTTTTTTGAATATGATGCACTTATCAATGGCCTAAGATTCAGCCCATACAGCTTTGTCGGCATCGGTGTATTCAGGTTTAATCCCTCAACAGAAATTGAAGGTGGGGTGTACGAACTTCATAAATTGCAAACAGAAAATAAATCATACTCAAAGACCTCGGTAGCCATTCCATTTGGTTTTGGATTTAAGCTGGCGCTTAGTGACAGACTCATATTTAATGCCGACTGGGGCATGAGACGCACATTTAGCGACTACATAGATGATGTAAGCACCCTATATCCAGAAATGAACGAAATAGACGGTTTATCGCTGAGCCTCAGCGACAGAAGTTTAGAGCAATCTGGACCCAATGGCACCAATTGGGGAACACAAAGAGGCAACGCACAAACGAAGGATTGGTACAACTTCGTCACAGCCGGATTATCAGTTCGAATAGGTCCAAAGAAAGGTTCGTGTAAGCACATTGGTATTTAATACCTTCGCGCGCTTATTTACGTGGCATTGAAGATGGAAAATCTTGAATTAGAACTTGATATTGATCGAATACCCAAACACATTGCAATCATTATGGATGGCAATGGACGATGGGCAAGCCAGAAAGGCAAAGCGAGGATTTTTGGTCATCGCAATGCACTTGAAGCTGTGAAAGATACCACTGAAACTGCCGCGCGAATTGGAGTGAAGCATCTTACACTCTATGCTTTTTCAACTGAAAACTGGAAGAGACCAAGACCCGAGGTTAACGCATTGATGGACCTCTTGGTAACTACCATCAATAAAGAAGTAGACTCATTGAATGAGAGTAACATTCGCCTTCATGCCGTTGGTGATTTAAGCGCGCTTCCGGATGTAACATATAAGGGGCTTTTACGTGGTATTGATATCACAAAAAACAACAAACGCTTGGATTTAAACCTGGCACTAAGCTACAGCTCACGTTGGGAAATCATTGACGCTACCAAAGAGATTGCCAGAAAGATTAAAGCTGGTGAAATTGAACCAGACGATATCAATGAAGAGTTATTTTCTTCTTGCTTATCAACCTTCCCTTTCCCAGATCCAGAGCTCATGATTAGAACTAGTGGTGAGATGAGAATTAGCAATTTTTTACTCTGGCAACTTGCTTATTCTGAGCTCTACTTCCTAGATAAGCTTTGGCCAGACTTTAGAGGTGTTGATCTTATTAAAGCCGTAATTGACTACCAAAAACGAGAGCGCAGATTCGGAATGACTGGTGAACAGGTGAAGTTGTAGAAATGATGAGACTAATAGTAAGCCTTACCATTTTCCTTTGCCTTTTGATCATGCCGCGTGCTTATACCCAAGTAACACTCGGCTCTGGTTCCAAAATATCCTATTCCAATCCTAGAGATTATGAAGTCGCAGGAATTAGTGTTGAAGGAGCTACCAACCTAGATGAAGGTGCAATACGCTTATTATCGGGTCTGGCCGTTGGCGAAACCATAGAAATACCGGGTGAAAAAACCTCAGAAGCCTTAAGAAAACTATGGCGCCAAGACTTATTTAGTGATGTTCAGCTTTTGGTTGATAAGATCGAGGGCAAGAAGATTTACTTGATAATTAAAATCGAAGAAAGGCCAAGGCTAAGCCGCTTTAGTTTCCGTGGTGTTTCAAAATCTGAAGCTGACGACATACGCGAGCGAATCAACTTATATAAGGAGAAGATCGTCACTGAAAACCTCATTGTATCAACCCAACAGAAGGTTTATAAATACTATTCGGAAAAGGGCTTTTTAAATGCAGAAATAGATGTAAGGCAAGAGCCTGATAGTGTTTTCAAAACCAAGGTTAGACTCTACATTGAAGTGGACAAAAAGAAAAAGGTCAAGATTGATGCAATCAATATTGCGGGTAACGGATATTTCACCGACTACCAGATCAGAAGAACCTTTAAGGAAACGAAAGATAGAAGTGTATTCCGTCCATTCCGTGATTTGGACACGCTAGGATTGACCCTTTGGAGCGAGCTTTGGAATGATAGAAAAAGAATGCCCCGCACTTCACTCTACTACCTGTATGACCATATAAAACTTCGAATTTTCAAGTCTTCAAAATACCTTGAAAACAACTTTGAAGATGATAAAAACATCATGGTGGCCAAATACAACACCAAAGGATTTAGAGATGCCAGAGTCCTGTATGATACGGTTTATGCCTCAGGTGATCGCAGTGTTTCCATAGATATGGTGGTTTCTGAAGGTTATCAGTACTATTTCAGAGATGTGAAATGGATTGGGAATACCAAATACACCTCAGCAGAGCTGACGGATAAACTTGGAATAAAAAGAGGAGACGTGTATGATCCTCAGAAGTTAGAATCAAGACTTTACATGGATCAAGCTGGAGGCGACATCAGCTCTCTTTATATGGATAACGGCTACTTATTCTTCCAATTAGAACCTGTTGAAATTCTTGTTGGAGAAGACAGTATTGATTTGGAGATAAGGATGTATGAAGGCGAGCAAGCGCGCATAAATAAGGTTACGGTGTCGGGCAATACCAAAACTAATGACCATGTAGTGATGCGAGAATTATATACCATGCCAGGCCAGCTGTTTAGTCGTGCCGACATTATCAGATCACAACAGCAACTTAACGTACTTGGCTTTTTTGATCCTGAGACAATGGACGTGAGGCCTACACCTGATCCAAACAATGGCACAGTTGACATCGAGTACATCGTCACTGAAAAACCAAACGACCAACTTACCTTGCAAGGAGGGTATGGCGGTGGAATTTTAGTAGCAACCGTAGGCGTGCAGTTTAATAACTTCTCTACACGAAATATTCTAAAACCCAAACAGTGGAATGGTCCATTGCCCTCTGGTGATGGTCAAAAGCTCGGTTTAAGTTACAATACAAATGGTAGACAATTTCAATCATTTAACGCTTCCTTCACCGAACCTTGGCTTGGGGGAAACAAGCCTACATCACTTACTCTAAGCGGTTTTTACTCATTCTTTACACTTGGAGCCAACAATAGAAGGTATAATGAGATAAACGGAGATCGCATTCTGAATATTGATCGTTCATATTTCCAGCGTCTAGGATTTACAGCCCAAATCGGAAAGAGACTCAAATGGCCAGACAATTATTTCAGTGTGTTCTTTGAAACAAGTGCACAACAATACACCCTGCAGAACTATAACCAATTCTTTTTTACCACAGGGCAAGCCTACAATCTATTTGGAAAATTCACCCTGAATAGAAGATCAATTGACGATAACATCTTCCCAAGCATGGGATCAGAACTCAATTTCTCGGGACAATTTACACCGCCTTACTCATTCTTCAATGGACGAGATTATTCAGGCCTCGAGCCAGCAGAGAGGTTTAGATTTCTTGAGTATCACAAATGGAAGTTCTCTTGGTCATACTACACAGGCTTAATTGGCCAACAGAGAAAACACAAGCTAGTATTGTACACCAAAGTTGGTTTTGGCGCCTTGGGGCTTTACAATCGTCAAGTAGGACTCGTTCCATTTGAACGTTTCTATCTAGGCGGTGATCCATTTTCTACAACTGGAGTAATGCTTGGCGGAATTGACTCTCGTGAATTTATCTCACTCCGTGGCTATGGAGGCGGTGGATTATCTCCAGAAGAAGGAGCTACCTTGATTAATAAGTATACCACCGAACTTAGATATCCATTTTCATTGAGTCAGAGTTTTACTGCATATGGCTTGGCTTTTGCAGAAGCAGGCAATAGCTGGTCAAACTTTAATTCATTTAATCCATTTGACGTGTACAAATCAGCAGGTGTTGGAATTCGAGTTTTCTTGCCAATGTTTGGACTATTAGGTGTAGATTGGGGATACCGATTGGATAATGTTTCCGATCGACCCGAATTTCCAAACGTAAATGGGCAGCGTTCTAGATTTCACTTTACACTTGGCGCGCAATTTGGAGACTTATAATTATTTGATTATGAAAATTAAACACATATTACTCATTCTGACAATCGTTTCAGTTTCAAGTTCTATTCATGCTCAACGATATGCCTTCATCGATACGGATTTTATACTTGAGCAAATCCCAGCATATCAAGAGGCACAGAAGGAAATAGATGCCCAAGCAGAAAAATGGCAAAAGCAAATAGAAGCTCGGTATGATGAAATAGAGCAGATGTATACGGCTTACAAAGCTGAGCAGGTGTTGTTAACCCCAGAAATGCGCAAGCAAAAGGAAGATGCCATTATCGAAAAAGAGAAAGAGGCCAAAGAGTTCCAACGATCAAAATTTGGTGTGGAAGGAGAACTCTTTAAGCTAAGACAAGAGCTCATTAAGCCAATTCAGGACAACGTATTTGAAGCAGTGCAGAAAATGGCCGAACAGAAAAGCTATGCTGTGATTTTTGATAAGGCCGCCTCCAGCTCGGCAATCATTTATTCAAATCCCCGATACGACCAGAGTAAAGAAATTCTTCAGCGCTTAGGGTTTGAAGAGAATCAGGAGGAAGAAACTGAATAACTTCTTTTATTTGCACACTTAATTTTAAAACCATGAGGTATCTAGCCACAATCATAGCTATATCAGCACTATTCTCAACGAGTATCTACGGCCAAGGAAAATCAAAATTTGGCCATATTAACTCTCAGGAATTACTCGAAGCCATGCCTGAAAAGGCAGAAGCAGATAAAACATTGGAAGCATTTGCGCAACAATTAGAAAAGCAGCTTTCTGCTATGACTACTGAATTTGAATCAAAAATCCAGGATTATCGAGCAAATGAGGCAATGATGAGCGACATCATTGCACAAACCAAGGCCGAAGAGATTCAAAACCTTGAGCAAAGAATTCAAAGCTTTCAGCAAAACGCCCAGTCATCATTGGCAAGGAAAGAGGCTGAAGTATACCAACCCATTTTAGATAAAGCCAAAAAGGCCATTGAGGATGTGAGCGAAGAGGGCAACTTCAGCTATGTGTTTGATTCTAGCGCAGGTACTTTGCTATACCAACCGGAAAGCGATGATATCATGGAGCTGGTTCAGAAAAAATTAGGAATTTCAGCAACAGCTCCTCCTTCGCCAGCAGCAGGAGAGTAAATTTGAACCCGATTCAAACTCAATTGAATCGGGTTTTTTTTTGAGGCATACTATTGGAATATTCGACTCAGGAGTTGGTGGTCTAACCATTTGGCGAGAGCTCTTTAAACTCATGCCAAGCGTGAGAACCATTTATCTTGGAGATGGCGTTAATGCCCCTTATGGAGAAAAATCTCCAGAGGCAATCATTGACCTGGGCCGCAGAAATACGAGATGGCTCATTGACCAGGGCAGCACGGTGATTGTGGTGGCTTGCAACACGGCTACCACCAACGCAATATCAACCCTACGCAGTGAATTTGACTTGCCATTTGTAGGAATTGAGCCAGCTACTAAACCGGCTGCAGTTACCACAAAAACTGGCGTCATTGGAATATTAGCTACGAGAGGCACCTTTGCCAGTGAACTCTTTATTAATACCAGTAAAGACTACCGTGATAAAATTGAGATTATCGAAACTGTAGGGACAGGATTGGTAGATTTAATTGAACGCGGTCAATTAGAAGAAGCAAGGCCATTGCTCAAAAAATACCTCTTACCCATGGTGGATAAGAATATCGACACTCTTGTACTGGGCTGTACACACTATCCGTATTTGATTGACCTTATAAACGATATTCTTCCAAAGAAAATCTCCATTGTAGAGCCAAGCAAGGCTATTGCAAAGCGAGTTCAATCGTTGATCGCAGGCGCTGATCTGAGTGACAACTCAGATATTGAAAACAAGTTTTACACCACAGCTAATGTTGATGTGATGACTCGTTTCTTGAAAAACGAAGGATTGGAGAACCCAGATGTGCAGTGCTTGAGGTTTACTGCTTAAACCAAGAACTATAAAGCGCATAGTTAGAAGCGATTCGCTCAATTTCTCCCTTTTTAAGTGATTCAGGCACGTCCTTAACAAACCTAGCAGGAACTCCAGCATAAAGCTGGCCTACTTCAACAACTGTATTCTCCAATACCACCGCACCTGCTGCTATAATTGCACCCGAATTTACCACCGCATTGTCCATCACAATTGCCCCCATACCGATAAGCACATTCGACTCGATGGTGCATCCGTGTATGATGGCATTGTGGCCAATGGATACGCGATCACCAATTACTGTTTTCGTTTTTTCGTAAGTGCAATGAATAACCGCGCCATCTTGGACATTCACATAGTCACCAAGTGAAATAGAATTCACATCTGCGCGTACTACGGAGTTAAACCAAAAAGAACAATGGTTACCACAACTAAAGTCGCCTACAATTGTTGCGTTCTCAGCCACGAAACAATCATTGCCAATCTTAGGATGCGAGTCTTTAACAGGAAGTATTAGAGCCATCGATTGAATTTTCGACCAAAATAGTATTGATAACGCATAGATAATTTCAACTTTTGTTCCATGAGCGATAAGACTTTACCATTTATGATTTACGCGGAGGCTACTCCGAATCCTGCAACAATGAAATTCGTTGCAAACCATTTGCTTGTTGATGATGGCCTAGTTTACGATTTCAAGTCTGCTACTGATGCTTCCAAGTCGCCTTTGGCGAAACAGCTTTTCACCTTTCCATTCATCAATGGTGTTTTTTTAACGCAAAACTTCGTTAGCCTTTCAAAATCAGAAGATGTAGAATGGAATGAGATCATGTTGGAAGTGCGCGAGTATTTGAGCAACTATCTGAATGCTGGTCAACCAGTTCTATCTGAAAATGCGATACCAAAAACAGCAGAGCAATCTGATGAGTTGGTGGACAGAGGACAATCTGACCATAACAAGGCCGAAACGCCAATCGAAGAAAAAATCATCGAGATTCTTGACGACTACGTACGCCCGGCCGTTGAGGGTGATGGAGGAGCAATTCACTACAGTTCTTACTCAGATGGCAAGCTCACGGTTGTCTTAAAGGGTGCTTGCAGCGGATGCCCCTCATCAACCGTAACGTTAAAGCAAGGTATCCAAGCTTTGTTTGAAAGAATGCTTCCTGAAGTGAAAGAAGTCATTGCCGAAGAACAATAGAAATCCACCGAAGTCTAATAGTTGATGCATTACTTCATCTAATTATTCAGACATTGTAACGTATGCGCGGAGGTCTTCTCTTTTTATTGGTCATGTGCCTTACCTTGAATGGCTTTTCGGGGCACCTCGTTGGCGGAGAAATATCGTATACACAAATTGGTACAGACTCTTACTTGATTGAGCTGCGTATGTATAGAGATTGCTACGCCTCCTTTCCCTCTGTGCAAAGATTTGACGAATGGGTCAACATATCCGTTTATGATGCCGCGGATAATAGTTTGATTGATTGGTTTAGGATACGAGCAAGCGATGACAGCACACGTTTTATTTGGACTCATCCAAGCTGTCAAGCCTGGGTTATATTGAGCTTTCACTCAATGACACGGGTAACTACACAATTACACAAATTGCAGAACACGCAAACGGCTGCTTAGACACCATTTCGGATACCCTCCGAGTAATACCAGAATTTCTTGTCTACATTCCAAATGCGTTTTCACCAAATGGTGATGGTCTAAATGACATTTGGTACCCAAGTGTTTTTGTTTGGAAGACATATAATCTGCGCATTTTTGATCGCTGGGGTGAAGAAATCTTCCAAAGCAACGATCCCAATGAAGGATGGAATGGTGAAGCACACAGAGGCGGTGTATTAAGCCCAATTGGCTCTTACTCCTATCTCATCAATATTAAGGACCAGATTCAAGACAATGGCAATACTCGGGTCAAGTATCTATTGTGCAATAAACGGCTTAAAGTCCAAGTAAAACCTGCTCAGGCTCTTTTCCACCGAATAGCATCCATGCAGGATTTTCGATCATCTCCTTGACTTTATACAAGAAGCTCACTGATTCTTTACCATCGATGATTCGGTGGTCGTAAGACAAGGCTACATACATAATCGGCCTGATCACGACTTCACCATTCACCGCAATTGGTCGTTCAACAATATTGTGCATACCTAGGATTGCACTTTGCGGTGGGTTAATGATGGGCGTGCTTAGCATCGAGCCAAAAACACCTCCGTTTGTGATGGTGAATGTTCCGCCAGTCATTTCTTCAATAGAAAGCTTGCCATCTCTTGCCTTGATTGCAAGTCGCTTGATGTCGCCTTCAATCTCTGCAAGACTCATTTGCTCTGCATTGCGCAAAACAGGAACCATCAAGCCCTTAGGACTACTCACAGCTATACCAATGTCTGCATAATCGTGAAACACCATTTCTTGGCCATCGATGTATGCATTTACTGCCGGATACAACCTAAGTGCTTCGGTAACGGCCTTGGTAAAAAATGACATGAATCCAAGACTCACACCATGCTTTTCCTTAAAGGCTTCTTTGTATTTCTTACGCAGATCCATCACAAAGCTCATATCCACTTCATTGAATGTGGTGAGCATAGCAGTTTCATTCTTCACAGATACGAGCCGTGTAGAGATTTTTCTTCGGAGGCTCGACATTTTTTCACGGCTTTCATCCCTGGTTCCGCCCCAACCTGACAATTCAGATGCTGTGTTAAAGCCTCCTGCTAGATACGCTTCAACATCACTCTTCAGGATTTTTCCTCCGCTTCCAGATCCCTTGATTCGCGATGCGTCTGCCCCGCTATCTTGTATCATAGCCTTAGCTACGGGTGTCGCTTTAGCATCCACCGCGGCCGGCTTAGCTTGAGCCGCAGCCTGGGGTTCAGTCTTTGGTTTCTCGGCTTCTGGCTCGGGGCTCGGTTCTTTACTCTCTGCTTTTGGCTCTGGCTTTACACTAGTGTCAATCTTGCACACTACTTGACCGACCTCTACGGTATCTCCCTCCTCTACTAAAAACTCAATTTTCCCTGCTGCTTCTGCATTCAATTCGAGTGTAGCTTTATCACTATCTATTTCGGCAATAGGATCATCTACATCTACTACTGCACCGTTTTCTACAAGCAATTGAGCTACTTCAACCTCGGTAATTGATTCGCCCGGACTGGGCATTTTCATTTCAAGAATATCAGCCATGTTTTCTGAATTGACTACGTGGTAAATAATTTTTCAATAATTTCTGTCTGGCGCTGTTGGAATCGCTTTGAGCTTCCACTGGCGGGGCTTCCACTCGCATAGCGTGAAATGTAGCTTAGCTCCATTCCTTCCCAGTGATGCCTAATGAACTGAGCCGCACCCATATTCATAGGTTCTTCCTGCACCCACACAAATTGCGTTGCCGTTTTATATGTTTTAACGATTGCATTAAGCTGCTTTTCGGGAAAAGGGAACATTTGTTCTAATCGAACAAGTGCCACATCATCTCTATTCTTTTCTTCTCTTGCAGCAAGCAAATCATAGTAAATCTTCCCTGAGCAAAACGCTACCTTCTTTACTTTTTTCTTATATAATGAATCATCAAGCACCTCTTGGAATCTGCCATTAGCAAGATCATCCATGGTGGAAATACACTTTGGATGCCTTAAGAGACTTTTCGGGGTAAACACTACTAGCGGAATACGAAACGGCCAATACAACTGACGTCTCAAGGCATGAAAGAAATTTGCGGGCGTTGTACAATTAACAATTTGCATATTGTCTTCAGCACTTTGCTGAAGGAATCTTTCGAGCCTTGCAGAAGAATGCTCAGCACCTTGACCCTCATACCCATGGGGCAGTAACAAGACTAGCCCATTCATACACATCCACTTATCTTCAGCTGCAGTCAAGAATTGATCAATGATGATTTGCGCTCCGTTAAAAAAGTCTCCAAACTGAGCTTCCCAAATTGTAAGAGCCATTGGATTGGCCATTGCATACCCATATTCAAAGCCGAGCACGCCATATTCTGAAAGCAGAGAATTGTAAATATGGAATTGACCTTGCATAGTACTAATATTCTTCAATGGAAAATATTGTTCTTTGCTATCCTCCAAGGTAATGGCTGCGTGTCTATGCGAAAAAGTACCTCGCTGCACATCTTGTCCACTAATACGAACCGGATAAGCCTCCCACAAGAGTGTGGCATATGCCATTTGCTCGGCTATAGCCCAATCAAGTCTATCTTCCTCAATCATTTTGAGCCTGTCATCCATTAACTTGACAATCTTTTTGAAGAAGGGCTTATCCTTAGGAAGCGTATTGGCCAATTTAGCCAATTCCATAAGCTTCGACTTATCAAAACCTGTATCGGGAGACTGCTCAAAATCTTTACTCTCCGAATGTCTCATACCAGTCCAGCTCGCTTCTAGGAAATTGGTAATGTGGGCAACTTCCTTTTGCTTAGCATCAGACAGTCGATCTTGAAGGAATTTATTGAAGTCCGTTTCAATCTTCTTGGCTGCATCGTGAGTTAAAACCCCCTCATTTATGAGGCGCTCAACGTAAAGCTGGCGAGGGTTTTTGTGTTTGGCGATTGTCTTATACAAGATGGGCTGAGTGAAGCGCGGCTCATCTCCTTCGTTGTGACCATACTTTCTATAACAAAGCAAATCAATGAAAACATCTTGATGATATTTCTGGCGATACTCCACGGCAAGTTTAGTAACATGGACAACCGCCTCCACGTCATCACCGTTCACATGAAAAATCGGAGACAGGGTCACCTTTCCAACATCTGTACAATACGTACTGGATCGACCATCGATGTAATTCGTAGTAAATCCGATTTGATTATTGACCACGATGTGTATGGTTCCGCCAGTACGATAACCATTGAGCTGCGACATTTGCACGACCTCGTAAACAATTCCTTGTCCAGCGATGGACGCGTCCCCATGAATTAGTATTGGGATAATCTTGTTCTCATCTTGCAGGTAGGTATCGATTTTTGATCGTACAATGCCATGTACCACCGGGTCTACAGCTTCTAAATGCGATGGATTTGGCGCAAGTGTCAGTTGCAACTTGCGACCTGCTTCGGTTTTCACTTCTGAAGACATGCCGAGGTGGTACTTCACATCACCATCAAAAAGATTGTCTTCATATTCCTTTCCCTCAAATTCACTAAAGATTTCGCTGTATGTTTTCTTAAGCACGTTGGCCAGTACATTCAACCTACCTCGGTGTGCCATACCAATCACAACTTCATCAACTCCCGATTCTGAACCATTTTGGACAATTACATCCAAGGCAGGAATTAATGCCTCTCCCCCCTCTAACGAGAATCGCTTCTGACCTACAAACTTTTTATGTAAAAAGCTCTCGAAAACCACCGCTTCATTAAGCTTTTCGAGCATGGCCATTTTATGGTCTGTTGAGAATTTTGTAGCATTCTTAGACGATTCAATTTTCTTTTGAATCCAATCTACCACCTCAGGTTGGCGAATATATGTGTACTCAACCCCTATACTCTTGCAATAGGTTTCCTCTAAGTGTGCAACTATATCTTTCAACTTGGCAGTGCCAATCCCAATTTCATTACCTGCTTGAAACTCGGTATCCAAATCTTGACTAGACAAACCAAAGTTTTCAAGTGCGAGGGTTGGAGAGTACTTTCTTCGCTCCCTTACTGGGTTTGTTTGAGTAAAGAGATGACCTCTGGATCGATAAGCATCGATCAACTCGATTACTTGAAACTCTTTTAATGTGCCTTGTGGAGGCGTATCCGTATCATAGTTGGCTTGAAAAAATTCAAATCCGGAAAAAAACTTTTGCCAATCAGGGTCAACTGAATTGGGATCTGATTTGAAAGACTTGTATAAGTCTTCTATTGCATTGACATCGGCATTACCAATGAAGGAAAATTTATCCATTGAGATTTTAGTCGAAATGAGTAACAAATCTAAAACAATATAGGTTGAATCTTTGGCGATTATTCAGCTACACGCGATTGGACCAATTCAATCTAAACCAAACTTTTTGTAAGATTCTTGGAGCGATCAGTTCTGCATATTCTTTTGTCGATTGCACATTTCGTAATTGCTTCTCTGAGATATCTAAACAATAATTTAATTGGCTGAGATTGTTAGCATTACGGTCACTTTGGCTAATACTCGTGGCAATATCTTCCATAAAAGCTGCAATCGAGTTTGGTACAATTGCGAGCGTTAACGAACAATTAGCCAACTTTGCATCCTTATTGAATTGATGCGTGGCTTCGGCCAGCATCAATTCTAAGATATCTTGATTAGATTCTATGTCACGAATAATCCTCTTTAATTCCACTTCATGCCAAAGGTATTGATCACTGGCGGCAGCGGTCTCATAGGCTCTAAATTATCTACTTTGCTGAGAGACAGAGGAACTGATGTAGTGCACGTTTCAAGAAATGTCACGGGCAAAGAAGAGTTCAAAACGTATGAATGGGATGTGAAAAATCAGACCATGGACTCAAAGGCGCTTGACGGTGTTGAATCGATCATACACCTGGCAGGAGCTCCAATAGCCGAAGAAAAATGGACTGCTGAGCGAAAAAAGGAGATTCTAGATAGCCGTGTGTTGAGTGCAAAGTTGTTGCTCGATACCTGTCAAGCAAACAACATAAAGCTGGAGCATTTCATTTCTGCTTCTGCCATTGGCTGGTATCCACAGGTAATTAGTGACACCATTTATGATGAGAGTGCTGAGGTTGCATCGGGCTTTTTAGGCGATGTCTGCAAGGCTTGGGAAGCATCTGCCGACAATATGCAGCAGGTGTCAAAGCGTGTCTCCAAAGTGCGGATCGGCCTTGTCTTGTCTCGCTATGGTGGTGCTCTGAAACAAATTGAGCGACCAATAAAGTTCTATGCAGGAGCCGCACTTGGCACAGGTAAGCAGCAAGTGCCATGGATTCATAGGTTTGATGTGGCCAATATATTCTGCTATTTATTAGACCATCGTTTGGCTGGAGTTTATAATGCTGTAGGTCCTGAGTTTTGCGATATTAAAAACTTTATGCAAACCGTGGCAGATATTATTGACAGGCCCATTATGCTTCCAAATATGCCGGAGTTTCTTATAAGATTACTTTTTGGTGATTCAGCAGAGTTAGTGCTCTATGGACCAAAAATCTCGTGTGAAAAGATCTTGAGTGAAGGCTTCCAATTTGAATTCCCTACGATGACCTCGGCTCTCTTCAATATTTATTGGAGCCCACAGGCCGCTACACCTTCCGTTTGACCAATTGGTTTACCAACCAGGAGAGCGTTTTTTTAGCGTCAGCATTTCCATCAATCAACTCCAATGCCTTGATTGCTTGGTCCGATCGACTTTCTACTTCTGTCTGTGCCAGCGATTCAATTCCCAATTCTGAATAAACACTCATCACCGCCTTTATTCTAGATTCGTTGGCTGGTGCTGCATATGCATCTCGCAATCTCTTTTTTTGGTCATCGTTGGCCAACTCAAAAGCTTTAATGGTTAGCCAAGTTCTTTTGCCTTCTAGTATATCGCCCCCACTAACCTTGCCAAACTGATCTCCTCCAAAGGCATCCAAGTAATCATCTTGTACTTGGAATGCTAGCCCCATCGATTCGGTAAACTGAGTCAGATATTCCAATTGCTCTCCATAGTATCCTACGTTCATCGCTCCTAACTTAATTGATCCTGAAAGCAACACGGCTGTTTTAAGTCGGATCATTTTTAAGTAATCTTCCATGGGCACTTCATCCAACAGCGCATAATCCATGTCAAGTTGCTGCCCTTCGCAAACCTCCATAGCTGTTTTGGAGAACAACTCAAGTCGGTTTGCCAAGCTTTCTGGAGAGCCATTAGCGATTAGCTGATATGCAAGCACCAGCATTCCATCCCCGCTAAGCAAAGCAATATTCTCATCCCATTTTTTATGTACGGTTGGAACTTGCCTACGAATCTCTGCTCCATCCATCATATCATCATGCAGCAATGTAAAATTGTGAAACACCTCCACGGCCAAAGCTTGACTCAAGGATGACTCGAATGAATCAGAAAATAGTTTAGCACCTAGCAATGTCAAAACAGGTCTGACTCGCTTACCTCCCAGCGAAAGGATGTACCGCATTGGTTCGTAAAGGTTCTTCGGCTCGTCTGGGATAGAAATCTGCTTGATTTCCTTTTCTATTCTGGCTAACAACTCCGCGTAAAGTGCGTCCATGATTTAGCGTATGATATTCATAAGGTATTCTCCGTAACCGCTTTTTACCAAAGGCTTGGCCAAGTCTCTAAGTTGATCATTAGTAATAAAACCCATTCTAAATGCGATCTCTTCAATGCACCCAATTTTAAGACCTTGTCGCTCTTCAATAACTTGAACAAACTGTCCTGCTTGCATCAATGATGGGAACGTGCCAGTATCAAGCCAAGCATAACCTCTACCCATGACACGTACTTCTAGCTCATCCATCTCCAAGTACTTTTTATTGACATCAGTTATTTCGTACTCTCCACGCGCACTTGGTTTAAGATTCTCAGCGATTTCTACTACACGGTTATCATAGAAATACAAACCTGGTACGGCATAGCTTGATTTAGGTACATCTGGCTTTTCTTCCAGTGAAATCGCCTTACGATTCTCATCAAACTCCACCACTCCATATCGCTCAGGATCATTTACATGATACGCAAAGACTACGCCACCCTTCGAATCGACCGCAGATTGAACGAGTTTTTGCATGGCATGACCAAAGAAAATATTGTCGCCCAAAATGAGTGAAACATTATCCGCACCAATGAATTCCTTGCCCAATACAAAGGCCTGCGCTAATCCATTTGGAACTTCCTGGACTTTGTAAGAAAAATTACAGCCTATTTGCTCTCCGCTTCCGAGTAATCGCTCGAAGTTTGGAAGATCTTGCGGTGTTGAAATAATCAGAATATCACGAATACCTGCCATCATCAAAATAGACAATGGGTAATAGATCATCGGTTTGTCATAAACCGGCAACATTTGCTTACTTGTAGCGAGTGTGAGAGGGTGCAGTCTTGTACCCGCACCGCCCGCTAGAATTATTCCTTTCATAAATTATTCAAATCCATTTTTAGGTTTAAAGTCGAGGTCATCCAACTCAATATCCTCTTCCTCATCCAGTATTTGGAACAGTGGCTCTTGAAATGATTTTGTAACCATCCATTTTTCTAAGGTCATCAAGAAAGATGGAAGTAAAATGAGGTTAGCAAACATCGCAACAAGCATGGTTAAAGACACGAGCAATCCAAGCGCCTTAGTGCCTCCGAATTGTGAAGAATCGAACACGCTGAATCCAAAAAATAGAATGATGGAAGTATAAACCATACTCACCCCTGTTTCCTGCAGTGCGCTATTCACCGAGCGGCCTATGTCGTTTTTATGATGCTTTAATTCTTGCCTGTACTTTGCCAAAAAGTGAATGGTATCATCAACAGAAATTCCAAAGGCAATACTGAATACAAGCAAAGTCGAAGGCTTAATTGCGACTCCAAAAAAGCCCATTACAGCACCTGTGAACAATAAGGGGATTAGATTGGTGATGACTGAGACCACAATCATTCTGAAAGAATTAAACACCGCGGCCATGAGTAGAGCTACAATCAGTATGGCGATGCTAAGGCTTACAAAGAGATTGCGCACTAAGT
>Ga0222718_10001012_pt1 | contig 28421 bp, 28 predicted proteins | sample C33_27DmetaG_FD_165045 | JGI IMG/M metagenome (GOLD analysis project Ga0222718, IMG submission 165045) | Estuarine water microbial communities from San Francisco Bay, California, United States - C33_27D | ecosystem: Environmental > Aquatic > Marine > Unclassified | place: USA: California...
ACACAGAGCAACTTACACAAACCAGACATCAGAAAACAATGACGTTAGAGAGTACGGTGGTTCAAATACAGTATTAGCACTTACAAGTGGTAACTATATTAAAACTACTGACTTATCAGCAGACAGTTTCCAAGTGTTTAGTGATTGGAACGACAGACTATCTACTACATTTAGATATGGAGATAGAACAGTTGAAACATCACAAGCAAGTGTTGGTGGCGATGACTTTATGAGAGCAATAGTTGAACTAGGAGAAGGTAACAGAGGACCACAAGTTCTTGTTGGACCTGACCCATTTAGACATTACAACTTTTTAGAAACAACATCAAGTGAATTAGAGTTTGAGGTATCATACCTTATGGGCTCACATGAACTTGTTGCTGGTATATCTAAAAATGGTGTTGATGTTGCAAACGGTTTTGTTGCATACTCAGATGGTGTTCTTGAATACGCAAGTATAGAGGACTTCCAAAACAAAACTCCTTATAGCATTGACTATAGGAACTCCCCAAGTGGTAATCCAGCCGATGGTGCCGCTTTCTTTGAAATTGAAACAACTAGTTTCTATGTTCAAGATACTTGGGATTACAGTGATAGACTTACACTTAACTACGGCGCACGTTATGAGAAAATCTCCATGGACGATGCACCTAAATACAACGACACACTTGACGGGTATTATGGTATCAGAAATGATGTCAGCCTAGATGGTAAAGATGTATTTTTACCTAGAGTAAGTTTTGTTTATGACGCAGACGACTTCGGTGCTTTCCAAGAACTAACGTTCAGAGGTGGTGCTGGATACTTTACAGGTGGTAGACCTAATGTATGGATGGGCGGTACTTTCAGTAATGATGGTATTGGTATCCAAAATGCTAATGTACCATTATCAGCGGCCGCAGGGTTCGATGGTTTTGATACCTCAACATTTGACAGTTACATTTATCAACCTGGTCAGGAAGGTTTTAGACCTGCATTTGCAGATATCCTAGATCCAGACTTTGAGTTACCAAGAGAGTTAAAACTTTCTGTAGGTGCTGATTGGGTAATGGGTGACGGATACTACATGAGTGCAGACTTCTTAATGACTAGAACTGACAAAGACTTACACTACAAACAACTTAGAATTGGTAACCCAGCATTTGCCGGCGTAGCCAACTGTGATATACCTGTTACCAACTTACCAATTGGTGTTGGACCAGATGGCAGAGATATATACGCAGACTATAGTTTATGTAGTAAAGCAATGGAAAGATTTTATGACTATAGAGGTTATGATATGTTACTCACTAACACAGGCAAAGGCGAAAGCGAATTGTTTGCATTTAGTGTAAGTAAAGCATTTGAAAATGGGTTTGACTTTTATGCAAACTACACATGGCAAGATGTTGATACTGTTGGTAACTTAACTTCAAGTAGAAATATTTCTAACTTTAAGTATACTACTAAGTATGCTGATTTTAATGACGACGTAATGCATAGATCTGTTTACGAAAGAGAACACACATTAAGTTTTGTTGGTAATTATACTGCAAACTTAATTGCTAACTCTCCAAGTAGATTTACATTTATTGTTAGTGCTGTAAGTGGTGAGCCTTTCTCATACACATTAGGCCAATACAAAGATGGTGCACTATGGGGTCTAGATAGAGAATCAGCAAGAGACGAAACTGCGGCATTTTATGTCCCAGACGGATCTGGAACTGACGTAATTATACCTAGTTGGTTTGCTGATGATTACAATGCCTACATTGCCGCCTCAGGGTTAGGTAAGTATGCAGGTGGATTTGCACCAATCAACGAGTTTGAAACAGATTGGAATTACAGACTTGACTTTAAATTTACACAGGAACTTCCTGGATTAGGTTTAACAGACAAGGACAAATTTGTAATTACACTTGATGTTGAAAACTTACTCAACTTGCTTGATAGCGATTGGGGTAAACAAACCAAAGCAAACGGAACAGCAAGAAGTATTGCAGAAGCAACTCCTATCAACAATGGTGATGGTAGTTGGTCTTATGAATACAGACCTGCTTATGGTATGAACATAGATAGAATTGATAACCAAGTTACCAATTACTATAGAAGTACTTACCGTTTACAACTTGGACTTAAATACGTTTTCTAAACGATATCCAAAAAGATTAAAGGGTATCTTTTGATGCCCTTTTTCTTGACTTCTATATGATAGGTGTTATAATAAGTTTATGGATCACTACGAAACTCTTGGCGTAAGCAAAGACGCCAATCAACAGGATATTAAAAAGGCATACCGCAAACTTGCGAGTAAGCATCATCCTGACAAAGGTGGTGATCAAGAACAGTTCAAAAGGATACAAGGAGCATATGAAACACTAAGTGATCCAAACAAACGTGCTCAGTATGATAATCCTAATCCTTTTGAAGGGTTCAGTCAAGGAGGTAGTCCATTTGCAGATATATTTGGCGATATATTTGGCGGCAGACAACAAAGGCGTCCTGTAAAAAATCCTGATGGGGTTGTGGATGTTGGAGTTACTTTATTGCAAACATTTGCAGGAAGTGAGATAGTTGTTAATACTGGATATGCTTCCTTTAATGTGGCAATTGAGCAGGGTGTAGATGATGGAACCAAACTTAAATTACATGGCAAAGGTCCAATCAGAGACGAAAGACTTCCTGCAGGAGATTTAATTGTAAGGTTACACATAGAATACCCCCCAGATTGGGGTCGAGACAGAGAGCATTTATTTTATAGGCATAATATAAATGTTATAGATGCTATGACAGGTTGCACTATCACAATAAAACATGTTGATGGTAAAAAGTATGACCTTAAGGTACCAGCAGGAACTGTGCATGGTACTAGACTCAAGATGAAGAATTTAGGTATGAAAATACCAACATATGGTATAGTTGGCGATCTATATATTATTATAGAACTAGATGTACCCACTATTAATAACGAAAAAGATAAAGAACTTTTAAATAAAATTAAACAAAGAAACACTTATGGAAAGCAAATATATAGATAGTATAATTCAAAACGCAGTAAACTTTGCCAAGGACAAAGAGCATGAGTATGTTACATTAGAACATATTATGTTTTGTCTTATAGAGCATGAAGACATAACTGGGTTAATTAAAGAACTTAGTATTGACGTAAACAACATAGTTGAGGATTTAAATCAATATTTAGATGATGCTGAACTTAATGGCCTTGTGAATCAACATGGTGTTAAGGGAGAGCCTAAAAAGACAGTATCAATAGAAAGAATCATACAACGTTCACTAGCACAGGTAATTTTTAGTGGCAGGGAAGAAGTAAGACCATTAGATATGTTCTTAAGTATTCTAAGTGAACAGAATTGTCATGCCGCATATTATTGCCAGTTAAACGGATTAGATAAAAATATCATTGTAGATTATTTAGAACACAAATATAATACTGATAAGAGTTCTGAATTAGTTAAAGAGTATACAACTAACTTAAATGATGAGGCTCTAAAAAACAGAATAGATACTTTAATAGGCAGACACGAAGAGGTGGATGAGCTAGTACATATCCTCGCAAGACGTAAAAAGAATAACGTAGTGTTAGTTGGTGAGCCCGGTACAGGTAAAACAGCAGTAGCAGAAGGACTTGCTAAACGTATTGTTGATGGTGATGTTCCAGATGTTATACAAAATAAAATAATTTATAGTTTAGCAGTAGGTGATTTACTTGCTGGTACCAGATACAGAGGAGACTTTGAGGAGAGGTTCAAGACAGTACTTGAAACATTAGAGGCTAGTCCTAATGCCATATTGTTTATAGATGAAATACATATGATAATGGGTGCCGGTAGTGCCGGTACAAGTAGTGTAGACATTGCTAACATGATTAAGCCTGTGTTAGGCAAAGGCAGATTACTCACAATAGGTGCAACAACACCAGACGAGTTTGCTGATAGTTTTGAAAAAGACAGAGCACTAATGCGTAGGTTTGCTAAACTTGATATAGAAGAAACTAGTGTGGAAGACACTAAAGAGATTATTAAGGGACTTAACAATTACTATGAAGAGTTTCATAAAGTTAAGTACTCCGAGGAACTATTAGAGAAATCAGTTGACTTATGTCACAGATATATCAAAAATAAATGCTTTCCAGATAAGGCATTAGATGTTATTGATGCCGCAGGAGCCAGAGTAAAATTGCGTGGAGACGATACAGTAACAATGAAAGACATTGTACAGGTTATCAGTAAAATATCACATGTGGGTGAAGATGTTATTGATGTAGAGAGTGTTGATACATACAAAAACTTAGATGCCAGAATAAAAACAACAGTATACGGACAAGATGAGGCAGTTGATAAAATTGTAGAAAATATTGTTGTAAGCAAGTCAGGTTTAAGAGAAAAAAATAAACCTATAGGAAGTTTCCTTTTAGTTGGGCCTACAGGCACAGGTAAAACAGAAACCGCTAAAACACTTGCTAGAGAATTAGAATGTAAACTAGTTAAGTTTGATATGTCAGAGTACATGGAAAAACATAGTGTTAGTAAACTTATAGGTGCTCCTCCTGGATATGTAGGACATGCTGAAGGTAAACTAGGGCAAGGATTATTGTTAGCAGAAGTTGAAGATAATCCTAACTGTGTATTACTATTAGACGAAGTAGAGAAGGCCGCACCGGAAGTATTACAGGTATTATTGCAAGTAATGGACGATGGTCATTTAACAGGCAGTACGGGTAAAGAAGTAGACTTCAGTAATGTTATATTACTAATGACATCTAACTTAGGTGCCACAGATGCTGAGGGTCTTAAAATTGGTTTTGGAGATCAAACAAAAACTAAAGCAGTTGACAAAGCAGTTGAGAAGTTCTTTTCACCTGAATTTAGAAACAGATTAGATGCTATAATTACATTTAATAAACTTGCTAAAGAGTTAATGTTAAAAATTGTAGACAGGCTTGTTGTTGAAACAAATGAATTACTTAAAGAGAATGAAAGTACTGTGACTATTAGTTTGACACCTTCTGCCAGAAAACAACTTGCTGACGATGGATACGAGCCGTCAATGGGTGCAAGGCCATTAAAAAGAGTATTTGAGGACAAAATTAAAAAACCATTAAGTAAAAAAGTTTTATTTGAAGATTTATCGGATATTAATATTGAGGTTGATTATACAGAGGATTATAATTTCTCAACATAAACAATGTCGTATTATACTACTAGAATAAAAAACAGTTGTAAACCTTTAGGTAAAACTTATCGTGGCTATAAGATTATACCTAGTGAAAAAGTATATTATGGAGAATACCAATATAAAATTTGTTTTGAAGGAAACAAATTTCATTATGATATATTATTATTCTCAGATTTAGTTAAGACAGTTCAGGTAGATACTTATTTTTATAGGCTTCAAGTGACGTCAAAAAATATAAATCTTTATGTTCACGATAAAGATACATTAGACAGTATCATAGACAGGTATCAACATACAGATTATTTACAAAATATTCATTCTCCTATAGATAATGACCATCTGGAAAGCCTTCTAGATTCAGATACTGAGTATGTATATAGGAATAAATACTGGTATGGAATGTATCCTATAAAAGTTGTATTTCACAAGCCATATGGTTATGCTAAACAGGTAAATATGGATGACGAAACTTTTAGCAAAGACTTTAAAGATTTTATAGCAGGAAGTTTTGGTGAATACAGATTATTTGAAGGTTATATAACAAATTGGTACTCTAATTATTTGTGGCTTACACAAGAAGAATTTGATAATGGGTATCCGTTCTTAAAATTAAGTTATGGTGATTTAATTCATAAGGTACAAAAAGTAAAATTATTGGAGCAATAAGATGGGATTATTTGGAAAGGACACAAAACTAGACCGTGAGGCAGTTTTTGAACAACTTAAAATAGATGAAGGAGTAGTATATGAAGTATATCATGATCATTTGGGACTCCCAACATTTGGTGTTGGACATCTGGTTTTAGAATCAGATCCTGAATATGGCAAACCATTAGGAACTCCTGTAGACGAAGATAGAGTGAAAGAGTGTTTTGAAAAAGATCTAGATACCGCAATATCAGAATGTGAAGTATTATATGAAGACTTTGGTGATTGGCCAGATGAAGTTCAACAAATATTAGTTAATATGATGTTTAATATGGGCAGAACAAGATTGAGTGGGTTTAAAAACTTTAAGAAAGCATTAGAGTCACAAGATTGGAGCCAAGCAGGTATAGAAGGCCGTGATAGTAAGTGGTACAGGCAGGTCACTAATCGAGCTGAACGACTAATGGAGAGATTAGAAAACGTCTAGGTGATAAATAGTATTATTACTTAGAGGATTTTTAATGCCTAACAGAAGAAGCATAAACATATTAGGTTCCACAGGAACTACTATGAACCAAACAAGCGAAAACGTAAAGGGGGATTCCTTTTATGGGTTTTCTGATGGTTGGCATACTATACAAGTAGTTTACAATCAATTTATAGGCAGGTTCCATGTAGAGGCAACTTTGTCTACAGACCCTGGCGAAACTGACTGGTTCGGCATCGAGCCCGAAGTAACTAATGGATCTGAGTTTTCAGCAGGACTAAGTTACGTTCAGTTCAATAGTAACAATCCAGGCGACGGCGCAGAAGCGTATACATTCAGAGGAAACTTTACATATCTACGTGTAAGGATGGATAGGGCTCACGTTGGAGACGGCACTACCTATGATCCTTCATACGGTTCAATAAGCAAAGTAATTTTATCAGCATAAAGTGATAAATAGTGTAATATAATACACTATTAGGATAAAATTGAATGTCATTTGCAAATACATTTATAACATTAAGCGACGTTGATATTACCACACTCCAGGCTGGTAAATTTTTACGAGTAAGGCCAACTGGCAACTTAGAAATCTCACAATACGATATCACAACAGATACTTTAACTGATGTAATAACAACAGGTGCTTATGAACCAAGTGTTGGCCAAACACTAGTATATGGTGCAGATAGTAAATGGAAACCAGCAACACTAGATGTATATAGTGCTGGTAATGGTCTAAATAAATCCGGACTCACATTAAATGTCACAGCAGGTACAGACGGTGGCTTACTGTCTAATGCTGATGGTGTTTACATTGCCGATGTAGCAGATGCATCAAATGTTGCGGCAACACATGGAAATGCAACTCATACACCAGTTATTACAGTAAACAGCAAAGGCCAAATTACAGGTGTTACTCCAACAGAAATTACTGTTACTGCGGCGTCAAGCCTAACAGCAGATTATATAAACAGTATTGCTGGAACATCAGGGCAAATTACAGTTACTGGTGGCACAGGCAACAAAGCAAACGCAGTTCTTAATTTAGTAGCAACAGGCGTAACTGCTGGTATATATGGTAACGCAACTGCTATACCTAGGATCACAGTTGATACTTATGGTAGAATTAGTTCAGTAGATACAGTTAATGCCATAGCAAGTGGCGAAGGCGGAGACCTTAGTAATGTTACAACACTGGCGTATGCAAACATCCATGTTTCAGGACAAACAAGTTTAGGCGCAGACAGAAAAGATGATGACCTTACTTTTGCAGGTGGCATAGGTATTAATGCCACAACAGACGCAAACAACGATACTATATCATTTGCAATAAATCCAACGACTGCCGCGGCGGCAATGGACATTGCAGACTTTAAAGATGTAGATGCAAGTGGAATTACAAACGGACAAGTTTTAATTTGGAACAGTAGTACAAGTAAATTTGAAGCAGGAGATCAAACAGGTTCAGGCGGTGGTAGTAATGTTACTTTAACAGACTTCAGTGTTACCACAGCAACACCAAGTGGTAATGGTAGTTTATCATATGATAATGCAGGTGTGTTTACATTTACACCAGCAGATACCAGTTCAGGGGGTATTGATACTTCTGGGGTTGATGCACACTTAAATACCAGCGGTGCAAGTTCAGGACAAGTTTTAAGTTGGAACGGTAGTGATTATGCCTGGGTAGCTCAAAGCGGCTCTTATGGTAATACCGAAGTACAGACATACTTGGATGCTCAAGGTTATAGCAACGTAGATAACGATGCCCAAACATTAAGTTGGAACGCAGGAACATCAGCATTAGCAGTAAGTGGTGGTAATAGTGTTGACTTATCCGCATTAGAACAAACATTAAGTGTTAGTGCAAACATTTTAACAATTAGTGGCAGTAGCAGTACTGTAGATTTAGGTAAAACAAGATTCTATTATGCTAACCAATCAGACTTCCCTAACGCAACAACATATCATGGTGCTATTGCACACTCACATGCAGACGGAGCCATGTACTTTGCACATGGTGGTGCTTGGGTTAAAATTCCAACAACAGGCGATATAACAACAGCAAATACAAACATGCAGGCCTATATTGATGCAGAAATTAACACATTAATAGGCGGAGCCAATGTCAACTTAGACAGTTTGGCTGAAGTTGCCAATGCATTAGGCAATAGCAATACAGAACTAAGTACCGTAGCATTTACAGGTACATATAGCGATTTACAAACAAGACCAACTATAGCATTAAGTGGTAGTGATCTAACATATGATGGCACAACACTAGACTTATCAGGAGTAGGCGCAACAGGACCACAAGGTCCAACAGGAAATACTGGTGCCACAGGTGCAACGGGTAATGGAATTACCAATGCAGTTGTCTCCAGTAATGACCTTATTTTAACGTATTCAAATACGTCAGTACAAAATTTAGGCAACATAAGAGGACCAGTAGGACCAACAGGTGCAGATAGCACAGTAGCAGGACCACAGGGTAATGTGGGTGTTGGTATAGACACAGCAACTATTACAGGTGCTAATTTAATACTAACATTAAGCAACAGTACTACCATAGATGCTGGTAATGTTGTAGGAGCAACAGGTCCCACAGGTGCTACAGGCCCACAAGGCCCAGCAGGTAATGTATTAGTAACAACAGCCAATGCGGCACCAAGTGGTGCTAGTGAAGGTCAGATGTGGTATGCTACAGATGACGGGCATACATACATATATCATAATAGTGCATGGGTACAAGCAAACCCAGGACAAGATCCACAAACACTATCCTTAGCAGGTAATGTTATTACTATTAGTGGCAGTAACAGTAATGTAGACCTAACAACAATTTTAGGAGCCGTAGATACTGATACTGATGCACAAGATTTAAGTTTAAGTGGTAATGTAATTAGTTTAACAGGACAAAGTGGTAATGTTGATTTAACAGCAACGTTGGCACCATATTTAAAATCTGAAACTGATAGTCAGGATTTATCATTAAGCGGCAATATAATTAGTTTAACAGGCCAATCAGGTAATGTTGACTTAACAAGTTTATTAGTATCAGGTAATTATAATGATGCCGCAGTAGACACACATCTTAACCAAAGTAATCCAACTTCAGGATATGTATTAAGTTGGGATGGTTCGGATTATGCCTGGGTGGCACAATCAGGTGGCGGTGGTGCCGGAGACATCACAAGTGTTGTAGCAGGAACAGGATTAAGTGGTGGTGCCACAACAGGTGATGCCACAATAAACTTAGCAGATACGGCCGTAACAGCAGGCACATATGGTAGTGCTACCAAGAGTGCAAGAATAACAGTTGATGCTCAAGGTAGATTAACCAGTGTTACAGAAGCAACCATTTCAGGTGGTGGCGGTGGTGGCGGCTCTGGATCAGTAATAGAAAGATTTAAGTTAAATTATTTAAGTAATGGAAATCTAGCAGGCACAAGTGACTTAACATCTGGTATAACCGGTGTAACAATCAATAGTGCCACTGGCGGTGAAGTCAGCATTACTTTTGATAATGGTACATATAATTTACCTCCCGGCTCAATTATGTTCTATGGATACGATTATACAAACAACAAATACAGTATTGTGCCATTTGAAACTTCAATGGGTTACAGGGAAATAGATGCAGGTGGTTCAAGTGGTTCTCCTACATTGTTTGATGGTTCAAGTACACTCACTGTTAAATTAAGATTACGTGAAGCAGAAACCGGTGCAAGTAGAGGTGGTTTTGGTACAACTACACATGCCTGGGTACAATTTGTTATGTATAACTAGGTATAAAGATGGCATCTTATAAATCAAGACAAGTAAAATTAAACTACCCAAATAAAGTTTTAAGTGTGAATGCTAGTAGTATAGCAGGATCAGATTATTGGCCACATGCTAATGGTTCAGCAGATTTATGGTATAGTGGTTCTACAAGTCCCAAATATTACAGATGGGAAGTTACATTTACTGTTACCGAACAGCAACACGGTTCTCACTTAACCAGAGACGACTTCAGATACAATGGACTAGATGTTATTGTGGGAGACTGGATAGGTGGCGCGACTACAGGACAATGTTTAAAAATTATTTCAATTAGTTCTAAGACAAAAACAAGTGTAACATGTGTTGTTGAAGATTGGTTAAGATATAATACATTTAAATCAACAACAGGTAACGGTATATTTGGTACTGGTGCCGCAGTTATTTTTACTCTTAATGAAAATGGTATCCCAATGTTGGACCCACTTCCAACATCAGTATCCAGTTCTTTCTTTACAGAAGTATTAAGTAGATTTAATTACTTAAATCCGCAGTTAAACTATGTGTTAGAAAAAACTGCACACGGTTTTGAAAAAGGTGATGTAATAAGTGTTACTGATGCTGATATGGCAAGGCAAATGCCATCACAGCAGACAGAATGATAGGTATAGTTACTGAAACAGGCCCAGGGCCAAATCAGTTTATGATATTACCCAACAACAGAATTATTGACTTTGACCCTGGTATACCTGGTACCCAAGGAGATTACATATATGTTGACAGCTCAGGTAGTTTAAGCAATACAGATACTGGTAGTGGAAAAGTTGCATTTTTAAATATACGAAGTGCAGTACCCACAATACTAACAGGAGATCAGGGTAATCCAGAAGTTGGTGACGGCAACACTATTATATTAAACGGTGTTTCAATTTCATTTAGTGGTACTGGTGGTACATCTAATATAGCAGAAATTTCTAATCAATTAAATACAGAAACCAGTAATACATTCATTGTATCAAGCACACTACCTCAAGAAAGTGTAGCAACAGCAGACAGTGGTAATTCAATTTACGGTCTTATTGGTGGATATACGCCTTTTAGTGCATATATTGATAATGGTAGTGGTAATACTCTAATTAATTTTACCAGTAACGGTAGTGTATATGCAACTGTGAGTACACCGCAAGATATGAAAACAGATATCGATGCTGAGAGTATTGCGAACTTATCTGTTACAGCAACAACGACAGAATTATCTTTATCAGACCTAAATGGAAATGCTATTAATATATACAATGGTAATGCTGATACTGGGGGTTATAATTTTGTAGGAGCCAGTAATATATCTGGTCTACCTGCAACAACGGCGGCCACTAATGCAGATAAACTAAGACTTACCAGAGACGATGGTGGGGAAATTTTAATTTTTGAAGATAGTACCTTATTCCAGGATCAAACAGGAATCTTCTCGGCACACACAGGTAGTGTTCCTCTAGCAATGAACATTGAACAAGGTGTGCGTACAGGTGGAACCACTGTGGTAGGTACAACAAGTGCCAGAGATGCCTTAGCACCAGCGGCTGGTGACCAGGCTTATGTTACTAATAAAGGTGACGGTGAATGGGGTCTATACCTTTATACAGGTAGTGCATGGGTACAAGTATCAGATGCCGATAGTGCCAACGTTGATGCTAAAACAATAACGGTAAACTTTGAAATGCCAGTTGGTGGTTTTGGTACTAGTACAACAACTAATATGGGTAACATATCTCCAGGAAGAAAAATACAAAGTGTCAGTGTTGAAGTACATACACCATTTAGCGGACACTCAGGTGGTTCTCCAAATATCGAGGTTGGTACTATTGCTGACCCAGATGTTTATTGTGATAGCCCAAGCAATGATTTAACTGAAGCGGTATCATATATCTGTAATCCAGAATATGTTTATCCGAATTCAAACACACAAGATCAAACTATTAGAGCACGTTGTAATCATTACAACGCAAGTGCTGGAAACGTAACAGTTAAACTTACCTACGTTTAAAAAAAGTCCAAAAAACGATAAATACTTGTAACGTTCAGCGAAAGCAAAACGTTATCGATAACGAATTAGAACATAAGTATTAGGAGATACAAATGGCTGATATTAAAAACTTTGGTATCAAAGGTATAGCGGCCGATGTGCAAATGGGTAAATCTGGTGGACGTTTAAAATACGATTCCAGTAATAACAGATTTGATTTAATGCAAAGTGATGGATCTACTCTTGAAGATTTAAGAATAGGTACTATTACTTCTGGAGCCTGGAATGGCACAGCAATCGGAACGACATACGGTGGTACAGGACAAGATTTTTCTAGTAGTACAGGTGTTATAAAAGTTTCAAGTGGAACTATGTCGGCGGCGGCATTGGATCTTACTGCAGATGTAACTGGTGAATTACCAGTAACAAACGGCGGCACAGGTGCAAGTTCAGCCAGCGATGCAAGAACCAACTTGGGATTAGGTAACTTATCCGTACAGGCCTCTAACTCTGTAAACATTGATGGCGGTGCCATTGATGGAACAGCAATTGGAGCCAATAGTGCAAGTACTATTATAGGAACAACAATTCAAGCAACATCCGGCTTTACAGGAGATTTAACAGGTACGGCCGCAAATGCGACCATACTTGCAACAGCAAGAACTATTGGTATGACGGGAGATGTCACTTGGACATCAGCATCATTCGACGGTTCAGGAGATGTAACAGGTACATCAACTTTAGCAACAGTTAATAGTAACGTAGGAACATTTGGTAGTACAACTGCCATTCCTGTTGTTACAGTTAATGCAAAAGGACTAGTTACAGCAGTTACAACTGCATCTGTATCTAGTGCTTTAACAATTGGAGCCGATAGTGGTTCTGATGATGTGGTAACTATAGGAACAGATACACTTAACTTTGTTGGAACAGGTAACGAAATAGAAACAACGGTTAGTGATAACCAAATCCAAATTGGATTACCAAATGACGTAACAATAGGTAATAACCTAACTGTTACTGGTAGTTTCTTATCAGATGATATTACAGCGGCTACAGTTACAATTAACGGTAACTTAACAGTTACAGGTACGCAAACAACCACAGACTCTACAGTTGTTACAGTTGCAGACCCACTTTTCCAAGTAGGTTCAGACACTAACGATAACTTAGACAGAGGTGTGACATTCTTACATAACGATGGATCTAGTAAAACTGGTTTCTTTGGTATGGACGAAGGTACAGGCGTATTTACATATATCCAAGATGCAACAGACACCGCATCAGTAATTACTGGTAGTGCAGGTGCAGTTAAATTTGGTGCTATAGAAGGTACATCATTTAGTGATGGTACTATTTCAGGTATTACATTTGTAGATGAAGACAACATGGCATCTGATAGTGCAACTAAAGTGCCTACACAGCAATCAGTAAAAGCATACGTTGATACACAGATTACTGCTCAAGACTTAGACTTCCAAGGCGACAGTGGTGGAGCACTTGCTATTGATTTAGACAGTGAAACATTAACTATTGCAGGTGGAACAGGACTTAGCTCAGTAGGTAGTGGAAATGGTGTAACAATAAACCTTGATGACACGGCGGTAACAGCCGCGGCATACGGTAGTACAACTGAAATTCCAGTTATTACTGTAGATGCACAAGGTAGAATTACAGCGGCTTCAACAGCGGCAATTTCTACATCATTTACGTTAAGTGATGGGTCTAACACTCAAACTGTTAATGGTGGCGACACTATGACAGTTACAGGTGGAACAGGTATTACATCAGCAGTTGCGGCTACTGATACTGTAACATTAACACTAGATGACACGGCGGTAACAGCCGCATCATATGGTAGTGCTACAGCAATTCCAACATTTACAGTTGATGCACAAGGACGTTTAACAGCGGCCGGTGAAGCATCTATTAGTTCAGACTTAACAGTTGGTGCTGATAGTGGAACAGATGACGTTGTAAGAGTAGGAACTGATACACTTAACTTTGCAGGTACATCAAACGAAACTACTACAACAGTCAGTAACAATACTATTACTGTTGGACTAGCAAGTTCAGTAAGTGGATTAACTTCAGTTAGTGCAACAACATTAACAGACGGTACTTTAAGTGCATCAAGTGGTGCAATTACAGGTGCTACAGATATCACAGCAAGTGGAACAGTACAATTTGGTTCATTAAGTGATGGTAGTATTACTGCTACAGGTTTTGTGGATGAAGATAACATGGCATCAGATAGTGCTACACTTATCCCAACACAACAATCTGTTAAAGCATACGTTGACTCAGTAGCAACAGCGGCTGATTTGGATTTCCAAGGAGATTCAGGTGGTGCATTAAGTATAGACTTAGACAGCGAAACTTTAGACATTGCAGGTGGTACTAACATTACTACAGCAGGTGCTAATAACACATTAACTGTAAACCTAGACACTACCTTAACAGGTATGGTTGCAGGTACATTTAGTGGTGCTGTAACTGGTGGTAGTTTTACTGACGGTACTGCTACATTAAGTAGTGGTGCTTTAAGTGGTGTTACAACAATTAATACATCAGGTGATGTAACAGTTGGCGGTAACTTAACTGTAAGTGGTACACAAACTAGTGTAAACTCAACAAATACAACTATCACAGATACGTTGATTGTTTTACAGTCTGGTTTAACTGGTGCTAACCCTAACGACATTGGTCACATTTACGAAAGAGGTTCCGATGGAGACAACGGTTTCTTAGGATGGGATCAATCAACTGATAGGTTTATAGCGGCAACAACAACTGCAGACGGATCAACTGCTGGAGATTTAACTCTTACAGCGGCTGACTTTGAAGCGGCGGCGATTATTGGTACAGATATTACTGGCTCAGGCACAGTAGAGTTTGGATCTTTAAGCGACGGTACTGTTACAGCAACAGCATTCCAAACAACAGTTACTGATAGTGATACTCTTATCCCTACTGGTGGCGCGGTTGTTGACTATGTTGCTAACAATGGTGGTGACGGACTATTACTAAGAAGTGCGATATCAAGTGGTAGTAATACTGCTTCTATTGGTACTGTACCAAATGTTAGTACTAGAACTTACTATGCAGAAAAAATAGTAATTAAAGTTAGTACAGCATTTAGTGGTAATAGTGTTAATTACTTTACTGTTAAAGAAAACGCTGGTGCAGGTAGTACACTTGTTGCTAAAGCAGACGCAGATGCGGGTACTGTAGGAACATATATTATCGAACTAGATGGTGATATTACTTTAACAAAAAATGCGGCGGTAACGTTAGCATTCTTTGATGCAAGTGATAATGCTGTTAGCCCTACAGCAGGTGCGGCAGTGGCCTCAGTTCATTATAATTGGACAGCATAATTCCTAGAATATAGGGAGTAACTTTAAAGGGCGGTTTTTAACCGCCCTTTTTTTGTCTGTAAGATAAATATTATTGTAACGCAAGTTACATCGTTCATTCACTCTAAATGTAGCAGTGAACGGAAGTAGTCAATTGTGACGAAGGAACGTACTGAACTCGTTCATCGCCACTCTAAATGTAGAGCGACGACGGAAGTAGGTAATTAGACCGAAGGAACGCATCTTTGTAAAAGGAGATGACATGACTAATCAAAATGCACAAATCAAACGTGCAGTCAAACTAGCCCTTAGAAGAGAACAAAGAAAATCTGATTTACAGGAAAGAATGTTTCCTCGTGTAGTTAATGTTTCAAAACAAACATCTGAGCTACCTAAGTATATTACAGATAATCCGTTCTATCCTTAAAGGCAACGTGGCCCTTCGGGGCCACACTATCTTCTTAATCCGTCAGCTCTAAAAGATGATAATAGCATAGTTGTTTCAACCATACTCATGTTTGGTGTTAGTCCCCATGGTATATGACTTGGCCAATAAATTACTTTAAACTGTTTTGGTTTAATATACAACTGTGTGTCTTGTGTATTTTGACCTGAGAATATTTTAGAATTAAAGTTATTTAAAACAAGATGGCTTCCTTTATTTGTTGTTTGTAAAAATATTCCAGCATTATACCACCTTTGAGGTTCTGTATTTATAGGATATTGATGATTAGGATGCACACTTACCAAGTAAGGATTTAGTAAGTTTATATCCCTATGTACTTTTAAATTAAAATTACTTACTACATGAGTAACGAAATTTGTTGCTACTAAATTAGCAATTTGGGGTATAATGCCCTCACATGGAAACTGCTTATTAGTAAACCAACCGTATACAGTTTCTGTGGTTATACCTGATTCTTTATTTAATTTTAAACTGTTTTGTATTTCTTTATTTAATCCTTGTGGGATTTCTAATTGACCCTCAAAAATGTAGTCAGGAAATGCTATAGATTTTTTTAATGCCATACTACTATTTAACAAAAACCATTGACTTTTACTCAGGATTCCAGTATAATATGCGTATGAATAAAAACAAAATAATATTAACAGATTGCGACGGTGTTGTACTGGATTGGGAAGAGGGCTTTTCAATATGGATGGAACATCACGGGCATACTAAAGTTGACGGGTATCAGTACATGTATAACATTGGTGACCGTTATGGTATCAGCAAAGAGCAAGGTTCCCAAATGGTAAAAGTGTTTAACGAAAGTGCGGCAATAGGGTTCCTCCCTCCACTTCGTGACGCTCAATACTTTGTAAAAAAATTACATGAGCAACATCAGTATAAGTTTATAGCAATTACTAGTTTAAGTTTAGATCCATATGCAAAATATTTAAGAGAAAGAAATCTTAAAAAGTTATTTGGAGATGCATTTATAGAGGTAATTTGTTTAGACACAGGCGCAGATAAAGATGAAATACTTGCTGAGTATGGCCCTAAGTATCCTGGAAATTACTGGATAGAAGACAAACCAGAGAATCTTAATTGGGGTATTGATAACGGACTTAACGGTATATTAGTAGAACATGGCCACAATATGGACTACACAGGTAATGCTAATGTAGTAAAAAATTGGGAAGAAATTTATAATTTAGTTATAGATAATACTTGACAAGTTTTTAAATTTTGCTATAATGTATAGTATATTTGGTAAAGGAGTAGAAAATGCAAACATTTCCAATTGAAGAAGTATTAGCAGTAAGTTGTGCGGCACACAGAATTAATGACGGATTCATTAAAAAAGATCAAGTAAGATTTGACAGAAAGTATGAAAAGTCAACATGTAATAGTGACTTATTATACAATTTTTTCTTTACTGATAAAAAATTTCCAATTACTGAAAAAGATAAAACTATAGCAGTTGAAGTTAAAGAATATTTAACAGGACTTAGTTTTAAAGCATTAGAGCGTGAACTTACTGAATTTGAAAGTAACGTATTAAAACTAGTCAGCTCTAAAGAAATCGCAAAAGATAAGTTAGGTATAGCCGCCAGTTTGCCTAAAGTTTACTTAAACAAAGTAGATCAAGATAATTGGACAGAACGAGAAATGCAACTATCTAGAACCAGTCAAAATATTGGTACTCTACATCAAAGAGAAAAAATAGAGGCAACAGTTGAATTTACTAGATATATACCTAGAACAATGAGCTACATTGTTACCTGTAGTGTAAAAGATCAGCATATACTTAAATTTTTTACAGACAAAAAAATTGAACCAGGAAAACAAGTAACACTTGAAGGATTTATAAAATCCCAAAGTAAAGGCAAATATCATGGTGGACAAGAAACAGTAGTAAACCGTATTAAGTTCATTGAAGACGAAAAATAGTTTTTATAGTGTGTCTTAGGCATTCGCGTCTGGTTATACCACTTTAAACACATAACCTAAATTGTAAGTCATACTGATCAGAGACTTTAAACATCGATCAGATTAGAACGAAGCCTCCTAGAAAATCATGAATTTATTTATAGGAGGTTTTCTTTCTGTGATAAATACTAGTATAACAAATTAGGGAGTTATACAATGGCAGACGACACAGTTAAGAAAGAATTTCATCCTGCTGATACAAACGGTGATGGAAAAGTAAGTAAAGCCGAAGAGGCAATGTATTTAGAGTTCAAACGTAAAGAATTAGAGGATATGGATGCTATGCGTGATGCTCAAAGAAGCATGGCATGGTTTGCCTTAAGTGGTATGTTACTGTATCCTTTTGCAGTAGTAATAGCAGTATTGGCTGGCTTAAATCAAGCAAGTGAAATACTTGGCGATATGGCCGCCACATACTTTGTAGCAGTTGCAGGTATTGTTGCCGCATTCTTTGGTGCTCAGGCATTTAGTAAAGGTAAGTAATAGTAATGAAAAATTTTATAGAATGGCATAAAGATGCAACGTTAGACTTTATAGAAAAGTATAACTTGTCTATGTATCAAGTCGCTTGGGCTAGTTGGTTTAAGGGAATGATCACAATGGCTGTTCTTATTTGGATATTTTAATGTTTATAAAACACTTTGTAAGAATGTTGACACGAGAAGAACTCAGTGATGAGGACGTTATTGTGTATTTTGATGTTGTACAGAGTGTTGTACCAACTAAACTACTTACTGCTTATGACGAAGAAAAAGCAAAAGTGGGTATAGAAGTAATGGCATATACCAGTGAAGATGACGATGGTGATATGTGGATTTACGAAATTGTATTACAGGATGAAATAGACTCTGAAGAAGGTGATAAAATATCAGATGAACTTTTTGAAGAGTTTCCTGACGTCAAGTTTACATTTGAAGCATCAGTAGAAGTTTAGTGATAATAGAAGTCCATTTTAATGGCAATGAATTTATTGCCTACGACAAGAAAACCAACCAACAAATCACAGATAGGTCAATCCTAAATGTAATATCCTTTGAGCAGTTTCCAGGAATTAAAGGTGTCTTTGATATAAATGTTGACACTTCCGGAAGATCTGTTATAATAGAACCATTACAAATAAATATTGGTATACAGGATACAAACACAAATGGCATTTAATAAAACATTTAATCAAGAAGAAGTAGCAAGACTTAAAAAATTAATTCAGGAAGGAGATCAAGTTCTACACGAAGTTGACGCTCTAAGCACAGGACTAAGGGAAACTGTTAAAGCAATAGCAGAAGAAATGGACCTCAAGCCAGGTGTTCTTATGAAGGCAGTAAAAATTGCTCACAAAGCCAAATTCCAAGACGAGTTCGACAAATTTGATGAACTTGAAACTATATTGGAATCTGTTGGCAAAACACTATAAAAGTATATTGACTTTTAGCCACAACTACTGTATAATCACAGTATGAGGAAAGCACATCTATGAGTTACGTTGACGCATTTTATGATCAGGGCAAGGACATTGTTACTGTCGTTGAGCGTGTCGATGGCAAACGTATTATAAAAGAAATAAGTCCCACACATAATTTTTATTATTCAGATCCTCATGGTAAACATAGAAGTATTTATGGAGATCCTGTAACTGAGCTAAGGTGTGCTAACATAAAGGACTTTAAGAAGAACTTAGGTATTCATAGTAGCAATAAAACTTTTGAGAGCGATATAAGGCCTCTTAATAAAGTATTAGCAGAACATTACAACGGCGCAGATGCTCCTGATCTAAATGTAGCATTTTTTGACATTGAGGTAGACTTTGATCCACAACGTGGGTATAGTAGTCCTTCTGATCCATTTACTCCTATAACTGCTATTGGTGTGTACATGCAATGGATAGATGCTATGATATGTTTAGCAGTACCCCCTAAAACTTTAAGTTGGGAACAGGCACAAGAAATTGTAAAACCACTGCCTGAAGTTATGTTATTTAAAACAGAAAAGGAAATGTTAGATACATTTTTAGATATTATTGAAGATGCTGATGTACTAAGTGGTTGGAATTCAGAAGGATATGATATACCTTATACAGTCAACAGGATTACTAAAACATTAGGTAAAGCAGAAACAAGACGTATGTGTTTGATGAAAAAACTGCCTAAGAGAAGAGAGTATGAAAAGTTTGGTAGTGAAGTTGTTACATATGATTTGGTTGGCAGAATACATTTAGATTATCTAGAGCTTTACAGAAAATACAACTATGAAGAAAGACATAGTTACAGGTTGGACTACATTGGTGAAATGGAAGTTGGAGAGAAGAAAGTTCCATATGAAGGTAGTTTAGATAGACTTTACAATCATGACTTCCTAAAGTTTTGTGAATATAATATACAAGACGTTATGTTGTTAGACAAACTAGATAAAAAATTACAGTTTGTTGACTTAGCAAATATTATTGCACATGAAAATACAGTATTAATACCAACTACTATGGGTGCTGTAGCAACAACAGAACAAGCAATTATAAATGAAGCACACAGACGTGATATGGTAGTGCCTGATAAGCCTAAAGCATCTGAACGTGATAGTGCCGCAGGTGCCTTTGTGGCAACGCCTAAGAAAGGATATCATGACTGGGTAGGCAGTATGGACTTAAACAGTCTATATCCTAGTGTGTTTAGGGCTCTTAATATGGCGCCTGAGACTATTGTAGGACAATTAGATCCTAGTTATACATTAGAAGAAATTACTAATGCACAGAAGTTAGAAAAGAAAAGTTTTGCAGATGCATGGCATGGAAAGTTTGGTACTAATGAGTTTGAATTTGTTAAAAGCAAAGACGTTGACCATATGATGAAGTTGGAAATGGAAGATGGCGGAGTACATGAAGTAACAGGTGCTGATGTTTATAACTTAGTTTTTAATAGTGGGCAACCCTGGAACATTAGTGCTAACGGCACAATATTTACAACAGATGTACAAGGCATTGTGCCTGGTTTATTAGAACTTTGGTATACTGATAGACAACGTATGCAGAAGAAGAAAAAGCAATCAGAAGGCGCAGAACAGGTTTATTGGGACAAAAGGCAGTTAGTTAAAAAGATTCAGTTAAACAGTTTATATGGTGCAATACTTAATCCGCATTGTAGGTTCTATGACAAACGTATAGGACAAAGTACTACACTAACAGGCAGAGCTATTACAAAACATATGGCGGCTGAAACAAACAGAATGTTTACAGGTGATTATGATTATGAAGGCGAAACAATAATTTATGGTGATACTGACTCTGTATACTTTAGTGCGGCACCAGTAATGCAAGATCAAGAACTAGATATGGATAGTGCTATTAAGTTATATGATCATGTATCTGATACAGTTAGTGACACATTCCCTAAGTTTTTAAAGGATACATTTAATGTGCCTTTAGAACGTGGTGCTGTAATGATTGCAGGTAGAGAAGTTGTAGGCAGAGCAGGATTGTTTTTAACTAAGAAGCGATATGGTATATTATGTTTAGACATTGAAGGCTATCAGCCTGAAGGCGGTAAACTAAAAGCAATGGGTTTAGAGATTAAACGTTCTGATACTCCTGAATTTATACAAGACTTTTTAGAAGAACTTTTAGTTGATTGTTTAAATGGTTTGGGCGAAGAACATGTAATAGACAAAATTAAAGAGTTTAAGAAGTATTTTAAAGATTTACAACCTTGGGGTAAGGGTATGCCTAAACGTGCTAATAACGTTACTATGTATACATCTAAAATGATGGAACAAGCAAGGATGCCACAAACAAATACCTTGCATAAATTAGATAAACTAAAAAATGAAGGCAAGAGCAACATGATACCTGGCCATGTCAGAGCTAGTATTAATTGGAATAACCTCAAAAAAGCGAACAGTGACGCATACAGTTTAACTATTACAGATGGTGCAAAGGTAGTTGTATGCAAACTTAAAAATAATCCAATGGGCTATACTAGTGTAGCATATCCCACAGACGAACTTAATTTGCCACAATGGTTTAAGGATTTACCATTTGATGAAGAGGCAATGGAAGAAACAGTTTTAGATAAAAAGGTTGCTAATGTTATAGGTCCAATGGGTTTTGATTTAAGCAGAACCACACAGAGCGAAACGTTATCAACGTTTTTTGAATTCTAAAAAAATGGCCAGAAACAACTTGACTTATCTAAATAACAATGTATAATAACATATTAATCTCGGAGACATAAATGGCAATTAAAGATATAATGAAAGATGTACTTAAACATACACATGGTTTAGGTATTTTTGAAATGGTTAAGATTTCAGGTGATGTAGAAAAGACAACTGTAGAAACAGTAGATGCAGACAAGACTGTGATCTTTAAAGGAGAAACACACAATCCTTATCCTGAGTTTGTAGACTCAACAGTAGGGTTAAGCAGAATGGGTGTGCTACATGGGTTATTACAATATCCTGGATTTGATGGTGAAGGTTCAGATGTTAAAATTAATACACAAGATCGTAATGGAGAAGTTGTTCCCACAGAGATAGAGTTTACAAGTGCTGACGGTAATGATGCACATTATAGGTTTATGTTAGCAGATGTTATTAACCAGCAACTTAAAGAAATTAAGTTTAAAGGTGCTGAGTTTGACTTAAACATTGTGCCTAGTGATAAAAACTTAAAAGATATGGCATACTTTAATAGTGTGTTAGGTGCCTTTGAAGCAAATTTTAGTCCTAAAACTGACGGTACTAGTTTATGGTTCCATATTGGTGATGGTACTAGTGACAGAACAAAAATATTAATTAATAACGATATTGATGGTAGTATTACAGGTGACTGGAAATGGCCGTTAGACATTGTTTTAAAAATATTAAGGCTCAGTGATACAGGTAATTGTGTAATGAGTATTAATGATCAAGGACTGCTACAAATTATTGTAGATAGTGGCATGTCCAAGTATACATATCTATTACCTGCGAGGCAATAATAAATGCACGACTTAGGAAAAACACAAAAAGATTACGCATATTATTTGCCTGCGATCAGTAGTTTTTATGTGAAGCAATTAGAAAAGATTGCTAAAGATGGTGGTAGGTTGCCTGAAGGCTTTGAACTAGGCCATGAAGGTATGGATTTCCTTAAAGACAAAGACACTTATTATCATTATCCCTGGGGATTATATTCAGCCGGTCACGCTCAGTTAGACTTAACAAAGTTAGATAGTGAGCCCATGATTACTGACAGAGATAGAAGTAAAACAATGATACTAGGAGACTCAGGTGGTTTCCAGATTGCTACAGGTGTTATTAAAATGGATTGGGCTAATGCAATTAATCCAGATGACCCTGCTAGGATAGAGCTAGTAGACAAAATACTTAAATGGGAAGAAGAACAATGTGATTGGGCAATGACACTTGATGTTCCTCCGTTTGCGGCCTTTCCTCCTTTTAATAAGAAAACAGGACTAGAAACATTTGAGCAAACTATGACAATTAGTTTGTATAACTTAGACTACTATATGAAGAACAGAACACCAGGTAAGTGTAAGTTCTTAAATGTGATGAGTGGAGTTGACCAACCTACTTGTGATGAGTGGTATGAAAATGTTAAAAACTTTAGTGATCCTAATTTTTGTCAAGAAGCATACGGTAACAGTGAACTTGCATTAGAAGGATATGCATTTGCTGATTTACAAAAACGTAATATGAGAATGGCACTAAGACGTATCTTAAAACTTAGGGAAGATGGCTTACTTAAAGACAAAGGTTGGATACATTTCCTAGGTACAGGTAAACTAGACTGGGCATGTTACTTAACTAGTATACAAAGAATGTTAAGGAAACATGATAGTCCAGAAATATGTTTGAGTATGGATGCCGCAAGTCCGTTTGTTAATAGTGCATATGGTAGTACATATACACATAACAGTTTCCATCCTAAAAAGTTTAGTTACTTAATGGACAGAGCTATAGACAATCAGGCACTTAAAGGTTCTGATATGCCTATGCCTTTTGCACACTCTCCTATTATGAGCAGACTTACTGCTGGAGATATTTGTGCAATGGCAGAAGGAGACTTAGATAAAAACGGTAAGCCTAAAGGTCCAGACAGTACAAGTTGGGACACACAAAGTTACTTATATTATATGGGGCATAGTGTATACAATCATATTACTGCGGTACAAGAAGCAAACAGATTAGCAGATGTAGAAAAGTACAGAACTAACATACACTACAGTGATTTTATTAAAGACAAATCAAGTGGTAAGAGTAACGAGTTTAGTCCTTATGTACCTGCAAAAGCATTATACTTTGATAGTTTTTGTCAGGAAGTATTAGATCCTAAACTATCTATTGATGAAGCATATGACTTAATTGAGAAAAATATTAAGTTGTTAGATGAGTTAAGTTTCGGTGCTAAAACTAATGCAGGATTTGGAGCATTTTTTGAAGAGGAAGAGTTTGACATGGACGATGATGTTGGTGCAAAAACACATGATATTATGTCAGGAGATTTTGAGGCATAGTAAATGAAGGATAAACCTAATTTTAATGATGTTAAATTCTTTGTTGGTAAAGAAGTAGAGCATACAGTTGCACAAGGCGAAGATACATTATTTGTAGCAGGTTGGCAACCAGTAGAGGAAATTTTAAGCAGAGCTTTAAATGAAAAATGTACTCACATACACCTATGCTACTTTGATCCAGAGAGATATGATCAATGGAAACTTTGGGAAGAATTGCTTTTACACTTATGTGATAACGGAGTTAAAGTTACATTAGAGTTTGAAGTTAGATATGCAGAAGATATATTTAAAATGGGTTTACACAATTATAGCAATTTTATACCTGTTATAACTGCTGTTTTGCCTAATTCGTCTAAATATAACTTCAATACAGCATTTAAGATTGCTGATAAAGGTTTTGACAAGACCAATGAAGGTACTTGGTCAATGCAATTACAAGATGTGTTAGACAAGGAGCATTTTATTCCATGGTCTAAATACACAAACGGAGGCGATAAGCCAGTAGAATGAATATAGAAATTAAAACAACAGACGATGACGGTATTGAAACTTCAGTAAGTTTTGATAGCGACTTCGAATATGAAGAAGATTTTAGAGACTTTACAGTATTAATTTTTAAATTGTTAATGAAAAACGGTGTAGAATTACCAGAAGAATTGGTTGAAGAACTAGAAAAACTGTAAATAAACACTATAGAAGGCAGATTATTATGAGAAGTATTTGGGTAACATTTAATAAAGAAGGCATACATTTCTATCCTGGAGCAGACACTAATCCAGCGACAGCAACAGGTGATGAGTATGACGTAAGTTTTTTGGGGTATAAACACAGACATATCTTTCACTTTAAGGTGTGGATTGAAGTGTTCCATGATGATAGGGACATTGAGTTTATACAGTTTAAAAGATGGCTTGAAAGTTTATATAACGAAGACGTTGTACAACTTAATAACAAGTCATGCGAGATGATCGCAGATAATTTAGCGGCAGAGATTACCAGTAGGTATCCAGGTCGTTATGTAAAGATTTCAGTAGCCGAAGATAATGAAAACGGTTGCGAAATGGAATATCCAGTTAATAATTAGGAGACAATAATGGAAACACATTTACAATTAAAAGTAGCATTTGAAACATACTTAGCAGAACATGAAAAGTTTGAAGTCAATGGAATTAAGGCCAGTTCAGCAAGAGCTCGTAAGGCATTAATGGAATTTACAAAACTTGCTAAGGTAAGAAGAACTGAGATTCAAGATAAAAGAAACTCAATGTAATTATGGAAGTAAACAACGAAAGTAATACTACTTCTCAACCTAACAAGATTAGTAAAGAAGAAGCAGAAAAGAAAGGAGACTTTGCACAAAGTCTTGAAGATGAAATTACTGATGTTGTTGATTATGGAGACTTAGGAGATGAGTAAATTAATATATGTTCCACTAGAGCATATAGAAGGTAGATATACTGTTCATATGGACATTGCTATTGAGGAATACCTCAATCGTGAAAACATTGAATATATTAAAGTTATGCCTACTTATGATACTCCTCCGTTGCCTAAAGGACAATTTTTAAATTCTGCTTTTACAAGTAAATTTAAAGCATTGCAAATAGCAGAAATATCAGACTTAATAGAACGAGGTGTTATAACAGATGGTGACACCTTATTCTTTAGTGATATATGGTTCCCAGGGATAGAAAGTATTGCTTACATGAAATATTTTAACAAAATGGATAATCTTAAAATTACAGGCATTATACATGCAGGTAGTTTTACTGATACAGACTTTGTTAGAGATATGGAACGTTGGGCAAAGAACTTTGAAGATATTATTTTTGATATTAGTGATACAATTTATTGTGCTAGTAACTTTATTAAAAACGATATTATTAAGAAGAGGATGATTGATCCTAATAAGTTAGTTGTTTCAGGTTTGCCTGTAGACTACTCAGGATTAGAAGAACACAAAGGACAAACTAAAGAAGATATTGTTATCTTTAATGGTAGGCTTTGTGATGAAAAACAACCTTGGTTGTTTAATGAACTGCGAGAGCAAGTCAGTAAGAGACTAGATAGAGATGTGCAATTTCTTAAAACGCAGGAATTGAATCTTAACAAGGAAGAATACTATAGTTTACTAGGAAAAAGTAAAGCAGTAGTAAGTTATGCCTTACAAGAAAACTTTGGTTTCGGTGTTGCAGAAGCCGTTTATTTAGGTTGTACACCTGTATTGCCTAATAGATTAGTGTATCCTGAGCTGTACCCAGACACAAAACTATTTAATAGATTTGACGAAAGTGTGGATATGGTAATAAATGCACTTAATGATTATCAAGAGCAACAAATAGTCTTAAACACAGAACAAGTAATGCAAACCTGGTTTGGTGTTGGAGATAATACAGGCGAGAAAATATGAGCAGAAATGAAGAAAAAACTATTCTAGTAACCGGAGGTAGTGGCTTTATAGGTAGTGTTACCTGTAAGTTACTCGTAGACTCTGGTTATAATGTAATTAATGTAGATAGAGTAAAAAGACCTATGGAAGGAGTTACTCAATATCCTTTTGATATTAATAACTCTCAAATTAAAGGTGTTATTGAAATGGTTAAGCCTGATGCAATTATACATTTGGCGGCTTATCATAGTGTGCCTAAAAGTATTGCTGAAGCAAAAGACTATTATCAAAATAATGTAGAAAACTCCATAAAATTATTACATCATGCTATAGACGGTGGTGTAAAACATTTTGTATTCAGTAGCTCAAGCTCTGTTTACGGAGACTCAGACAACTTATTGAACTCAGAAATAGATTCTATTAATCCTAAAACGCCTTATGGTAGAACTAAGGCAATGGTGGAAACTATTTTAGAAGACTTATCAGCAGTACACGATTTTACTTACAATAGTTTAAGATATTTTTGTGCCGCAGGTAGTTACGAAGGTTTTGGATATCAGTTAGATCCAAAAGAACACATAATGCCTATCTTAGTAGACAAGGCACTTAATGGCGGCCAGTTTGTCGTAAACGGCGACGATTACGACACAATAGACGGAACCTGTGTTAGGGATTATACTCATGTATTAGACATAGCAACGGCACATTTGGCATCACTTAATTATCTTTTTGATGGTGGCGAAAGTGGTATCTTTAATGTTGGAGCAGGGTCACCTAAAAGTATAAAACAGGTCATAGCAGAAGTAGAAGCCCAAACAGGTAATACAGTCGATGTGGAATACGGACCTAAAAGGGAAGGCGATGCCGCAAAAACAGATGCTAATATTTCAAAAGCAATTGATTATTTTGGATGGGAGCCTCTTAATTCATTAGAGGACATTGTACGAACAGAAATAGAATATCAAACATCCAAGCAAAAATAACTTGACATAATACTCTTTTCTGCTATAATAACATTATGGCAAAACTATACTATTCTAACAAAGATCTAAACAAAGATTTAAGCGAAATAACAAGGCAAATTCATGTGAGTGGATTTAAACCCGACGTAGTAATCGGTCCTGGCAGAGGTGCCTTTGTAATGGGCGTAATGCTTAGTCATTACTATGAAGTTCCTTTTCATGGGTTCGAGTGGCAAACTAGAGATCATGAAATGATCAAGGAATCCACTAGGTTGGAAACAATTTTGTCTAAATACAGTAGTGATGATATTTTACTTGTTGATGATATTAATGATTCAGGACACACTTTAAACGGTATAAAGGGTGTTGTGGATTTGTGGGATAAAGAAGAAAATAATAACTTATTGGCATTGCATGAAGGCATAAAGTATGCTACACTATTTGATAAAGAAAGTAGTGACTTTGCTGATGTTAGTTACACAGGTAATAGAGTAACACCAGAAGAAGAAAAATGGATTGTATTTCCTTATGAGGAGTGGTGGAAGTGAGCACGGTACAAAGTCTAACAAATCATTTAAAACATTTGGAAGATATACACCGAGAACTAGATAAGAAGATTACAAGGCATTGGGAACATCATGATAGTGATGACAAGGTAAGGCAAGAGAAGTTA
>Ga0222718_10001013_pt1 | contig 28363 bp, 32 predicted proteins | sample C33_27DmetaG_FD_165045 | JGI IMG/M metagenome (GOLD analysis project Ga0222718, IMG submission 165045) | Estuarine water microbial communities from San Francisco Bay, California, United States - C33_27D | ecosystem: Environmental > Aquatic > Marine > Unclassified | place: USA: California...
CAATTAGGAAAAATAAAATGATTGCACCTAAAGTAGCATTTAGTACCTGGACTCCTTCTTCAGCAATTCCCTCAGGGAGTAAATCTCTAAAACCAATCATGAGTAAAACACCAGCTGCAAAAGGAGTTCCATACTTAACTAATTTTGATGATAGTTTTTCACTACTTAATAGAATTAGAGCAACTGATAAAGATAAGAGACCAGCTGCAATGCTGGCGAACAATACAACTACAAAATCTGACATGTAATCCTTTTTTTTAATAACACATATTGAGAATAATTCTCATTTTTATTAAGATTAGTTCTCATTTTATTTTATGCAAGCTGTTATTATTATTTTATGGAAAAAAACTCACGAGAAATTCTTTCAGAAAACAATATTTCTATCACTAACCCTCGTTTATTAGTACTTGAAGAACTCCTGAAGAACAAAAAGCCAAGAACTGTTGAAAGTTTACAAAAAGAATTAGGAAACAAAGTTGCCACATCTACCCTTTATAGGGTGTTAAATGATTTAAAAAGCATTGGTATAGTAAATGAATTTTTAAATCCAGAAAATATTACGGTTGTAGAACTTTCTCTTCAAGGAGATACACATCATCACCATTTGTTTTGTACTCTTTGTGGAAAAGTTGTAGACATAGAATTAAGCATAAGCCTAGAGCAGTATATTGCATCAGAAACAAAAAGGCTAGAAAAGTCTTCTGGATTCGTCATAGACGATCACGGCCTAGAGCTTTTGGGTCGTTGCTACGAGTGTTTAGATGATGTTTAAAAAATCAAAGCAATTAAATTTGCATTTATAAGCATTGATTGTATAAATTCAATTGAATGAAAATTATTAGTTGCTATTGTTACCGGAATAGTCATAATTTCCCCAGTAGCTGTGCTTTCAACAGCTAGTGCTGCTTCGGCAAAATCTTTTTCTAAAACATTGCAAACTATACACATTGAAAATATCCTTTTTCTTATCTTAACCCAAATAATGTATTATTAAAAAATTTGTAATATAGATAACATATGGTCTTCAGAGAAAATTTTTATCATGGAATTGGAAGTGTTGGAGATTTACCTATACCCTTTGATACTGTATTAAACATATCTGGAATAGTAATTGTATTAACCTTTGTATTTTTAAAAGTTTCATGGAAAGAATCCATTTTTATAAAAAAAGAAGTTTTCGCACATAGCAAGCAGCCATTAGTTGGAAAGATTTTTGGATGGATCCTTCTATCGTTGCTTGTTCTTCCAGGTTTAATTGGTGAGGAAAATGCAAATACATCCATCGCACCATTAGTCATATGGGTATTTTTTTGGATTGGAGTGCCAGTACTGGGACTTTTCTTTGGGGATATATATGTAAAATTTAACCCTTTAGATTTTTATAAGACTACTAGCTCTAATCCTAAATCAGTTTATGTGGCTACGGCTTTATTTCTCGGTCTTACATGGTTTGAGCTCGTTTGGAACAAGCCAGGAAACCCGACTCATATTGGAGTTGTTTTTCTCATCTTGTTGTTTACTACAATCATAAGCAAACTTTTTTTTCAAAAGGCCTCTATAGAAGTTGACCCATTACATTTGCTTCATCATTTGTATTCAAAACTACGATTAACTATTTCAAAACCTGTCCTAAAAAATATGCTCGAAAATATATCAAATCTCTCAAACCTAAAAGGCATGGAGTACTTTATCTTGTTAATGATTGGAACTGTTACTTACGATGGATTAAGAGGAACAACATACTGGAGAAATCTCTTTGGAGCTTCTGTGTTGGATACCGGTTTCTCAACATTAGCTTTTTTATCAATAAATTTAATTATCATGCTTAGTTACAGATTTGCTTGCTGGTTTGCAATAAAAGTTAGTGGTGAGAGAAAAAATCTAAACGAAATATCTCTACTGTTTGGTCACACAATGCTTCCAATAGCATTTGCTTATCATGTAACACATTATTTGAGTTTATTGCTTTATGAATCTCAAAGCCTAATTTTTAGACTTAACGATCCCTATGGATTGGGATGGAATTTGTTTAACTTCAATGAAGTAAGTATTAATTACTTTTTAAGTCCTGTTACCTTATGGACTATCCAAGTTTTCGTAACATTGGCTGGCCACATGTTAAGTGTTGTTTTAGCTCATGATTTAGCAGTAAAGCTATTTGGTCATCAGCAAAGTGATAAAACTCAATATATTTTCTTATTAATAACTGTTGGGTTAACTCTTCAAGCTTTATTTGTTTTAAGTGTCCCTTAAAGCTAATTTGTTTTCTATACTTGCAACTCTCTCTGCAATTGGTGGATGAGAGTAGTAGTAAGAACTGTATAAAGAATCTGGGGTTAAATTAGAAGCGTTGTCTTTACTCAGCTTCAACAAACCTGAGATCATATACTCTCCATCAGTAAATTGGAATGAAAAATCATCGGCTTCAAATTCTCTTTTTCTAGATAGTGCTGAAGTGAAAGGTTTAGTAAAAAATGTATATGAACCAGCAACTAAATAAAATAGTAAAAACTTAGAATATACAGTCAAGGATTCCAGTCCGTGATCAAGAAAGAAGTTATCACTTTTAAGTACTTCGCTTAGTATGTAGAAACCAATAAAACCAAGAACTAAGGAACTAATTAGTGCCTTCCTTATGTGCCCTAATTTATAGTGTCCTAATTCATGACCAAGAATTGCTTCCATTTCATTTGGAGTAATTGTTTTTAACAGAGTATCAAAAAACACAATTCTTTTATTTTTTCCAAATCCAGTGAAAAAAGCATTGCCATGAGTACTTCGTAAACTTGCATCCATGACAAATAAGCCTTTTGATTTAAAATCAACTTTTTTTAATAATTTTTCTATTGGCTTTTTAAATTCTTCATTATCTAGTGGTTCAAATTTATTGAACAGCGGCATTATTAATACTGGATAGAGAAAGAATATAATCGCCTGAAGAATAAAGACAGCTCCAAATGCGTATATCCACCAATTGTCACCTAAATTTACGACTATATAGATTACAGTTGCGTAAATAATTGATGAGATAGTTGCAGAAATTAACAAACTTTTAAACATGTCTGTCACAAATGTTTTTGTTGTTGTTTTGTTAAAGCCGTGTCTTTCCTCTATTACAAATGTTGAGTATATAGATATTGGAATTGAAATTACTTGCTCAACTATCAACAGTAAGAGTCCTAACAAAACTGCTCCGAGAACATCTGATGAGGTTGTGGAGATCACTATTTCACTGAGGAAATTAAATAATCCTCCTAAAGTAAAAATCACCAATACTACAGCACCAAATAAAGCCGTAAAGATTTGAAATCTGATTCTGTCAACATTGTAGTCTATTGATTTCTTGTACTCTTCCTCAGTAACCACACTTACAAACCTTTCAGGAATAGCGTTTTTGTTTAATTCAATAGATTTAAGGTTTCTAACTTTCAAATATGTCTCAAGCAAAAATTTAATAGCTATAAGAGATACAAAAATAACTGTGAAGTTTGTAGAAGCTAAAAATTCTTGCATAGTTGGATTAGTGTAGCATGAATATTTTTATTGACCAAAGCGACGTTCTCTTTGAGAGTATTCTCTCAAACAACGAAGAAAATCGATTTTTCTAAATTCAGGCCAGTAAACATCTTGAAAAATTACCTCAGAGTAAGTACTTTGCCATAATAAAAACCCTGACAACCTTGACTCTCCACTTGTTCTAATAATTAAATCAATATCTGGCGTTTCCGGAGAATATAAATGTTTTCGTAATTGCTCATCTGTTACGTTCTCAAGTAATTCATCAAAATCATTGTGGTCTTTTCTATTTTGGTCAATCAGTCCCTTAATGGCATCTAAAATTTCTTGTCGACCTCCATAACCCAATGCAATTGTTAAAGTTTTTTGTCCTCCACCTCTAACTTCTTTGAGCTGTTTAATGGTTTCTTGTAAAAAATCCGGTAAAAGGTCTGTGCTGCCAATAAATTCAATTTTAAAGTTATCAACTACGTCATCAATTAACAGATCTTCAAAGAGTTCATTCAGCACTTGGAAGTATGGTTCAAGTTCTTCTGCTGGTCTTGATAAGTTCTCTCTTGATAAAAGCCAACTTGTGATGAAATCAATCCCTACTTCATCACACCACCTAATGCACTCCTTAAGTCTTGTCATCCCGATTTTATATGAAACTTTAAAACTGAGTAGTCCTTCTTTCCTTGCGTACCTTCTGTGACCATCGTGAATTAATCCGATATGTTTAGGTAGGCTTTTGTTAACTAATTTGTTACGTAAACGATTTTCATAAATTGAGTAAATTAATTTTGGAGAAGACATTTTTTAGGCTGTTGCTGCTTCTATTTCTTCAATTGTTTTTGGAGCATTCTCTGTGAGGTTAAGTGGTCCATTGTTTGTACAAACTATATCATCTTCAATTCTTACACCAATACCTAAGAGGTCTTTAGGAATCTCATGTTTTACTGTTTTAGCATTCAACATTTCTTCTTTTTCTAGTTTTGTAGCTTTCTCCATCCCCATAATTTTTCTACGTTCTCTGATTTCATTTGGATCACGTTCAAGTAAAGGAAATTCTATAACGGGTTTTGTTGGTCTTATGTAGATTCCCGGCTCTATGGTTGTCACCATTCCATGCTCAAATATTCTTGGTTGTCCATTTACTTCATTACTTCCAGCATCATGGACATCAAGACCTAGCCAGTGTCCAGTCCCATGCATGAAGAATTCGAAAAAGTGCATCATTGAGATTGTTTCCTCTACCCCAAGTGGAACTAGCTTTAAGTTAACTAATGATTCAGATAATGACTTTATAGTTTGTTGATGTACTTCTTTCATAGAGTTGCCAACAACTACTCCTTCTACACCTTCGTTTTGTGCTTTTAACACTTCTTCATACACATCTTTTTGAGGTATTGTAAATTTTCCAGATACAGGAAAAGTACGAGTTACATCGGAAGAGTACATGCCATACTCTGCCGCCGCATCAATTAGAAGTAGGCTTCCATCATCAAGCTGATCTCTGTTTGTTGAGTAGTGAAGTATGCAAGCGTTATGGCCTCCAGCAACTATTGAAGGATAACCTAGTCTTTCTGCACCTCTGTCATAAAATATCTTTTCCATCTCTGCTCCAACTTGATACTCGTACATTCCAGCATTTGCAGTTTTCATTGCGTGAATATGACCCTCGACGGTTATATCACAAGCTTTTTTTAGTAACTCAATCTCTCCATCACTTTTAATTAATCTTAGTTCTGAAACTAGTGGTTGTAAGGAATATAGTGTTGCATTACTAAAGTCAGCACCTCGTTGATCATAAGGAACTGCATGGGTAAGTGTTTTCTTATCGTGTTTTTCGAAATTATTTGAAGAGTAGTCACAATAAATATCATTAAACCCTCTGAGCAGGTTCGGAAGTATTTTTTCGTAGTCTTGAAATGAATAAGCCTTTGAAGCATAGTATTCATCAACTGCGCCAGACTGACCTAATCGTTTTCCTTCCCATGTCTCCATTTCCTCGTTTCTATCTTGAACAAATAAGTGCAACTCCGGTTTTGAGTCTTTAATGAGAATTACAGCATGGGCATCAGGCTCAGGCCATTCTGTTAAATAGTAAAAATTTGAATCTTGTCGAAATGGATACCATGTATCATTATTTCTATAAACCACTGATCCACTGTGAAGAAGGATAGCACCATTTTTTATTTTATCAGCCAAGTGTTGTCTGGAATTAATTGAATTATTCATGTACAGATTAAGAATAATCTAGAGTTTATAGAAAATGCTAGTGTTTTATACAGAATTAAGAAACTTTTCTAAAACTTTAACCCATGTATGCTCGTTATGTTCTCCGCCAGCTATCTCTAAAAAATTAGTTTTAATGTTTTGTGCCTGAATTGCTTTATTAACTTCGCGAACTCCAGAAAGATAGAAACTATTGTTATTAGAAAAATCAAGATTCCATTCTGGGGGAAATATATTGATTACATTATCACCAAAAATCCCGCCCTCATTAGTACCAACAGAAATGTTGCAAAATAAATTTTTATTTAAATTATTTAAATCAGTTATAAAATCAGGAAAACCAAACCAAAATGCAGGTGAGAAAGAAAAGACATTATCAAAATAAGGAAACAAAATTGAGGTTTTTAAAGACATCAAACCACCCATAGAGGCTCCCATCACAATTTTTTTAACTGAATTAATCTCAATATCATAATCAGAAAGTATCGATGGTACGTAGATGTTTATCAAGGAGTCTAAGTGTTCTACAGCATGGTTTGTGTTTTGTTTTCTTGGATATGGGTTGTATTGCTTTTTTCTACTTTTATTTGAAGTTACGCCAATAACAAAATATCCATTCTGGGTATGGTTTTCAATATTGCTTAAGACTTCTTCAAAATTAAAAGAATACCCATAAGCACTTTTAGAGCTCAGGAATAAATTTTCAGCATCAAATGAAAGAATTAAATGAGTTATTCTTTTAAACTTGGGGTACCTTACAATATATTTATTTGTGTCCTCCAGATTTATATCAACAACTGGTTGGCTTATGTGTATATTCCCAAAAGATTTTGAATAGTTGGAAAATATAAGCATTGTTTAATGGAGATTATTATCAATAATTTCAGCGACTTCTTTTGCATTATTTTCGTTTGGAGTAATTATCAGAACTACATTATCGCCTGCTAGTGAAGCCATCACATATTCAATATATAGGTTGTCTATTGACTCTGCAATAACCTGTGCAGCAGCAGTTGTTGTCTTTACAATAACTTGATTGGAAACTGCTTCAACACTAACTACAAAGTCTTGCATAGCTTTTTTAGCGATCTTAAATTGAGCATTGTTGTCCTGATTTTTTGGTAAGAGATAGACAAGCCTTCCATTACTGAGTCTCTTTTTTATAGCGCCTAGTTCACTCAGGTCCCTTGACAGTGTGGCTTGTGTGATTACAATTTTATTTTTTTTCAACATACCTTTTAGTTGGTTTTGGGATGAGACTTTTCCCGTATCAATAAAATCAGCTATTAATTTTTGTCTTTGAATAGTTGCTTTAGCCATATTTATAAATATACATTTTTTTGTATATTTATACAATCATAAATTTTTATAAATCTCTTTTGCAAGTTTAACTGCTTCTTCTTTACTAACTTCGCCTTCGTTAATTCTTTGTTCGTACAAAGCTTTCATTACTATTCCTACTTTTGGACCGGGTTCAATATTAAAAATTTCCATAATTTCATTTCCTGTAATTGGGGGTCTTAGCTTTGACATCTCTTCTTTTTCTAAAACCTCGTTAATTCTTTTTTCCATTTCATCTAAATTATCGTAAATTTCTTTTGCTTTATTTTTATTCTTTGTGGTTACATCAGCTCTAACAAGGTTATTTAATTCTTTAAGAACATTTCCAGAATCTACTATATATCTTCTCACTGCTGAGTCGGTCCACCCCATTTTGAATGTGTGGGGCCTTAGGTGTAGTTCAACTAGTAACGCGACATCTTTAATTGTATTTTTATCGTATTTTAAATCTTTTAAAATTCTCTTAGTCATTTTTGCACCGACAACTTCATGGTGTCTAAAGTGTATTTTTCCATTTTCAATTCCCCTGGTTTTTGGTTTGGCAATATCATGAAAGAGAGCACCTAGACGAGATACTAAGCTAGAAGTAACCCCATCAACAACAGTAAGTGTATGTTCGTAAACGTCTTTATGGTGGTGTTCAGGGTCAATTTCCATTTTAAGTTCATTTATTTCTGGTATTGTGTATGTGCTTAATCCGCTTTCTACTAACACCCTTATGCCATTTGATGGATTTTTACCTACAAGAAGTTTAGAAAATTCATCTCTAATTCTTTCTTTTGAAACAATCTTTATCCTCTCAACATTCTCTCTCATTGCATTGTATGTTTCATCATCGGGGGCAAAGCCATGCGAACTAACAAACCTACATAACCTCAACATACGTAGTGGGTCATCAGAAAAGGATATAATTGGATTATCGGGTGTTGTTATTGTTCCGTTTGACAGGTCTTTTATGCCCCCATGGGGATCAACTAATGTATTGTTCAAAAGTGAAAAAGCAATGGCGTTAATAGTGAAGTCCCTTCTAGATAGGTCTAGAGTTAAATCAGAAACTGATTCAACTGATGGATTTCTAGATGCTTTTTCATAAGTGTCTTCTCTATATGTTGTAATGTGTAAAGAATTGTTGTCAATTTGGAGTTCAATAGTTCCAAATGCTTTACCTACTTCTGTAGTTTTATAACCATTACTCTTTAGTAAATCTATAGATTCATTTGGTGAAGCATTGGTTGTAAAATCAAAATCTGATGTTGGGATGCCTAAAATTCCATCCCTTACCGCTCCTCCTACCAAGTAAAATTCAAAACCTTTTAAAGAATAAATGTCAGAGATATTTTTTAAATATTGATTATTATTTATCAACTCTAATAATGTTCTTGGTACCATATTGATAGCTTAGAAGAAGTGGAGAGCAATATAAATATGAATTTGAAAGTAGACTTTGCTGCTGGGGGAATTGTTCTCATTGATGAAAAGGTTTTAATTGTTAAAAACAAAAAAGGAGATTCTTCTAGTGATCAAAAAAGTTGGTGGGGATACCCAAAAGGCCACTTAGAAGAAGGTGAATCACCCTCAGAAGCGGCCCTCCGTGAAGTTTATGAGGAGACAGGTTTTGTTGTCGAATTAAAAAAGGAAAAACCAATTGCAGAGTCTAGATATGAAATTAATTTACGTGGAGAAAACGTAAACAAAACAGTGTGGTTTTATGAAATGAGTGTTGTAAAGCCATTTGATAGCGAACCAGATGATGAAATTCTAGAAATTGCTGTTGTTAACTATGAAGATGCTTTAGGTTTATTGGCCCATGAAGAAGATAAAAAGATCCTACGTTATGTATTTAACAAGTGATAAACAGAGACATAGGCTTATACTTGGTTCCTATAACACCCGGAAATGGAATGACTATTCATCCTTAATTTATTTTGAAAAAATTTATGGGGGTAAGCCACTACTAAAGAAAATAAAATCTATTGGTTTAGAAAATAATACAGAATTTCACTCGGCTATGGTTCAAGAAAATATGTCTGAACAGTGGGTGTCGTCTGGTTGGGTAGAGGCAAATAGGCTAAATGTACTATCGCTTGATTTACGAAAATATAAATATCAAAAATCAAAATCTTTCCATATAGAAAACTTTAATCAAAACTCTATAGCTGACTTACTGCCCCTAGACCAAAATATTTTTGATGCTTACTGGCGTAATTCAAAAGCTGGTTTTATTGAGACAATTGAAAGCTGTAGTCGTAATTTTCTTTTTAAAAAATTTATTGATGAAAAATTAATTGGATATGCAATTTTAGGATCAACTAAAAATTTTTCATTTTTACAAAGATTTGGAATATCGAAAGACTATCAAAACAGGGGTTATGGCTCTTCCCTTTTAGACGATGTAGTACACTTTGCAAAAAGTAAAAAGTTTATCAATATAAGACTTAATACACAGCCAAACAATACTGCGGCAAAAGAGCTTTATCTTAAAAAAGGCTTCGAACTTACGAAAATAAATTATATTATTTTCAGCTCGTGCTAGTTTAATTTAGAACTTCATTAATAATTTTAGGACGCTTATTATAAACAATATGGAACAAGAAGATAGTTTTGTTGAATCGGTTGAAAGTTTAATTGAAACAATTAAAAGACTTGTTGTAAAACCAGTAAAAAGGATTACGGGTTTTGCTTCGGTAGGTTTTTTACTTGTAGTGCTTTTGATTTTGGCACTTATTTTTCTATTTATAGGAATCATTAAAATTATGCAGGGGATTGGTCTTTTGTTGGGAATAAACCCCACTGGCTTTGCTTTTGCCTCAATAGGACTACTCTTCTTAATTATGGCTTTAAAAAACTATTGGAGAAGAAGTAATGGATAATATAGCAATAATTGGTTCGGGACCTGCTGGTTATACAGCAGGAATATATGCTGGAAGAGCTAATTTACAACCTGTTCTTTTCGAGGGTTTAGAATCTGGTGGACAACTTATGCTTACAACCGATGTGGAGAATTATCCAGGATTTGTTGATGGAATCATGGGCCCTGAACTTATGCAAGTGTTTAAAGGTCAAGCAGAAAGATTTGGTACAACTATAAAAACAGAGATTATTGATTCTATTGAAAGTACAGACGGAGGTTTTAAATTAAAAAGTACTAAAGAGGAGTATGAATTTAAAACAGTAATTATAGCTTCTGGAGCTTCAGCTAGATGGCTAGGAGTTGATGGTGAAAAAGAACTTCAAGGATATGGAGTTTCTGCCTGCGCTACTTGTGATGGGTTCTTTTTCAAAGAAAAAGAAGTAGCTGTTGTTGGTGGCGGCGACTCTGCAATGGAGGAAGCGCTATTTTTAACAAAGTTTGCAAAAAAAGTATATGTCATCCATAGGAGAGATCAATTTAGAGCTAGTCAAATTATGCAAGACAGAGTTTTAAATCATGAAAAAATAGAAGTTGTGTGGAACAGCACAGTTGAAAAAATTAATGGTGAGGGAGCAGTGTCATCTATTTTTATTAAAGATGCAGTGGATGGTTCTGAAAAAGAACTAAGTCTTGATGGGGTCTTTGTTGCAATAGGACATGATCCAAACGTAGGTTTTTTAGATGGTTTTATTGAGCTTGATGAAAAAGGGTATATTAAAACTGGCTTTACTACAGAAACAAGCACCTCTGTTCCTGGTGTTTTTGCTGCTGGGGATGTTGCAGATTCAATTTACAGACAAGCCATAACTGCAGCTGGAACAGGCTGTCAAGCTGCAATAGATGCTGAGAGATGGCTTGAACACTAGTTTAAATTTTTCTGAATACATTAAGTCCCTATCTGAAACAGAAGCTGAAGATTTAAATATAAAACTAAACTCTTGTGGGTATCAAAGCTCAGATAGTCTTAGTGATCTGTTGAATACTATTGAACTTTTTATTGAAGATCAAAACCTTTCGAAGGAAATAACTAAAGAGAATCTTTGGAATGAGTTATTAAACAATGGATATGTTTTAGGAGATAGGATTCTACAGTTACAAAGTCCACCTCTTTATGGTGCGGATGTCGAAGAGCTACAGGAATATCTATCTAGATTGGGTTTCTTTTCTGATCCAATAAATTCAATCTTCAATAACAATCTTGAAGTTTCGGTTAAACATTTTCAGGAAAATCGTGGTCTTTCTGTGGATGGTGTTGTGGGAATGGACACTTCTGTCGAAATTAGAAAATTCTTGAGGCCAAACATGGGTACATCACTGAATGAAGCGGTTAAGTCATTTAAAAGAGATCCAAATACAATCTCTATCTGTTTTGATGTTGATAATGTTGGAGATTATAAAGAACAAAATGGTTTTTATCAAGAATTAAAAACCCATTGCACAGAAATGGGAATTTCTGTGTATTTTTCTTCTGAGGTAAATCAAAATAATAATGAGGAGAATGTAGTTAGTTATGTAAATAAATTAAATCCTTCTTTGTTTCTAAAGTTTGCTTTTAAGGAATCCGACGTAATTATTAACCATTTTGAAGGAAAGCACTCGTTAAGCATTATTGGTGAACAGCTCTCTAGTAAAATTGGGACGGATGAAAAAATTACTTCACAAGGTAAATCATTACCCATTCTTAAGAAAACAAAATCAGTAGCTTTAATATTTAATGGTAATTTTTACCAATTTAATATTAAAAAATTAATTACCGATATTATTAGTGAACTAAAAGATATTTACAAAAACTAACTCAATTTATTGATAAACGAATCAAGAGATTCTTTACTTTTTAAAACAAAACTTATTTTTGTACTATTTTTATTTCTAATGAAATTTACTTTTGTACCTAATGAATTTTCTAATATCTTTTTATAGTGAGCGTTTTGTTGGTCAACATCTGAACCATTTAAAGATCTTACTTTCTCTTCAACCTCTCTACTCGAAAGACCAAGCTTTACAATATCTTCAAGCATCCTATCTTGTAAGTTGTGTTCAAGAACTATAAGTGGTTTCACCTGTCCGAAGGTTACATTGTTATTAACGAGTTCCTCTTGAACTTTATTACTTAAATTTGAAATTCTTAACATATTGGAAATATGAGGACGACTTTTTCCAACTAGAATACCTATCTCTTCATTTGTTAGGTTATGCTCTTCTTTAAGATTCTTATAAGCAAGAGCTTCCTCAATAGAGTTAAGTTGGCTTCTCTGAATATTCTCAACAAGGCCCAAGACAACCGCATCTCTTTTACTTACATCTTTTATAACACAAGGTACAAATTTTAAACCAGCAAGCTTAGATGCCCTTAGTCTTCTTTCTCCAGCTATAAGTTCGAATTGGTTATTATCAGTTTTTTGAATAATTAACGGTTGTAAAATTCCGTTCTTCATAATTGAATTTTTCAACTCTTGAAGTTTAGTGTTATCAAACTTTTTTCTTGCCTGGCTTTCACTTTCCTTTATTAGCACAAGTTCAATATTTTCAACCCTAAACTCTCTAGTCTCAACATCTGGTAATAAATCACTCAATGACCTCTTCATAAACCTATCCTTTCTGTAAATTCATTTGAAAATTCTAAAAACTCTAGCCTTGCCTTACTCTGTTCTTTGAAATCTAATACTGTTTTAGAATAGAACGGACTATCTGCAATTTCAGTTAATTGAGATATTTTTGAATTGAACATTTTGTCTGAAAGCAGAAAATTTAATTCGGTTTCAAAATCTTTAAAGCTAGTACGTCTAGTGTCTACCTGGTTTAGCACAACCCCTAAAAATATTGGGTCTGCATTCTTAATTGAAGCAATTGTTTTTTTTGCAAAACCCATCGCTTGTGATACTCCTTCAACTGCTAAAAATTCAGGTTTTGCTGGTATAAGATAGTAGTCTGAAGCTGCAAGTGCTTCTTGTGTTAATGAACTAATAGTTGGTGGTGTGTCGATAATTACTATATCAAATTGATGAGAAGCAAAAAAATTTTTAGCCCTGCTTAACTTGGGACCTCCAATAATTTTTTCATCATTATGCTTTAATATCGATTTGTTTGATGGGATTATATATAAATTTTCTGATGAAGAGCCTATTTTTTTATCATAATTTTTTTCTAATAAATCAGTTGAATTTATAATATTTTCTTCGTTTTTATTGAAGTTTAAATATGTAGACACATTTCCTTGGGGGTCAGTATCCACAATAAGGGTTTTGAATCCCCTATTTGATAGTATTTTTCCCAAGTTTACAGTAAATGTTGTTTTACCAACTCCACCTTTTTGGCATAAAATTGTTACTATCTTCACCTAACAGTTATAACATCTATGTGTCTTATGTCTGTTGAATTAATTGTAAAATTTTCTTGTTTCACGTGAAACATGCTTTTATCATATTCTATTTTTTCTCCATTTGAGGAAACAATATATATAGTATTCTTATTTTTCTTCATTGATTCGATTGCATCTTTTGATGAAATGTAACACCTGGAAATGTATAGATTGTTGTTGGAAATTAAACTTTTTGCATCTTTTTGTATAAATTCCACATTGTCCAAATTTAAAATGTTTTTTAGTCTCTGGAGCTCGAAAATCCTACTTTCACTTACATCAACTAATCTAAATTGGTTTTTAGGGTTTGATATCGCTACAGGTATTCCAGGAATTCCACCACCTGTACCTAAGTCATGAATAAAATCAAATGTTTGATCTAGTTCGTTTATTATCTTCCCAAAATATAGTGAGTGGATAATAAATTCGTCCCAAACAAATTGGGGGTCTTTATTACTAATTAGCCCGTTTTTTATTCCTGTTTCTAATAGCCAATTGTGATATTTATAAAGTTTTTCCGAAAATTGATTATTTGCATCACCCCAATGTGGTATTTGAGGTGTGAAAGTCATTCTTCTTCTTCAGGAGCAAAAACTACAGATCGGTATGGTTCTCGACCTTCTGAGTATGATCGAATACCAGTAAAAGTAGATGCAGCATCATGTAGTGTTTTCCTATCAACAGAATTCATAGGCTCTAACATAACTTCTTGTTTGTCATCAAGAATTTGCTTACTTAATCTTTCTGCATAAATTGTAAGAGCTTCTTTTCTCTTTTTTGCATATTCTGCAACATCAAGTCTTAGTCTTGTTCCAGCACCTGTTTTTCGCTGTACGACCGTTCTTGTTAGTTCATGTAAAGATCTGATTATAAAGCCTTTATCTCCAACGAGTGCTTCTGTCTGTTCACCAGTTACTTTAACAACTAGGTTTTCATCCTCTAGTGTGCCTTCAACGTCGCCTTTTAATCCAAACGATTTTACTAGACCCTTTAAAAAGTCAATTGAAACCTTTAATTGTTCGTCTTTGTCTGCTTCTACTCTTGGTTTTCTTGGTGTAAATTGCTTTTTTTGAACATTTTTGTTGTTATTATCGTTATTTTGTCTTTTATTTTGACTTCTGTTGTTATAGTTTCTAGAACCGCCGTCTCTAACAGAAATTCTAACTAATGCTTTTGTTCCACCTACGCCAAAAACCCCACCTTCTGGTTCTCTTAAGATATTAATATTTGCTTGTGTGGCATCATCTAAATTTAGTTCATTTAATCCAGCTTTTATAGCATCATCGATAGATTTTGCTTCAACTTCTACCCATTTGTTGTTGGCCATTATTTTCTCCTTCTTTTTTTGCGGTTTTTTCGAGAATTATCTTGAACAGGGTTTTCATTTAGTTGTTCATTTTCCTCGTTTTTCGTGTTTTCTTTTTTTGTTTCTTCCCTATCATCTAGCTTTACTATTAAAGCTTGTTGACCTATTCGAAATATGTTTCCAGTCAAAAAATAAACAACCAAGCCTGTTGGAAGGGTCCATGAAATAAATCCAAAAAATATTGGCATAACCTTTCCAATCATTTGCATTTGTTGAGCTTGTGGGTTGTTTGAATTGTTTGATTTTTTTGTGATTTGTTGTTGTTGGTACAGAGCTGTCAATATAACAAAAAGAATTAACACCAAGTATGGAACCCTATCTATCCATTCAGATACTTCCGAGGGGGGGATTTGTAGATCCATGTTAAAAAATGTTAGGCTTGAGCTATTTTCAAGATCTTTAAACAGCAGAGATGTGTTTGGAATGAAACTTAATGGTTCTCTTAATACTCTAAAAAGTGCAAACCATATTGGCATTTGGACTATCAAAGGAAGTATGCAGCCAAGTGGGTTGATTCCTTTTTCCTTATACATTGCTGCCATTGCTTTATTGAGTTCTTCTTTATTGTCTTTGTATTTTTTCTGAAGAGCTTTTATGTCAGACTGTGCATCTTGCATTCTTTTAGTAGATCTTGTTTGTCTCAAAGTAAGTGGGAAAATAATTACATTAATTACAACGGTTAGTAAGGCTATAGAAAAACCATACGAAGCTACAAAGTCGTAAATATAAGACAGTAAGAATGCTATAGCAAGAGCAAAAGGTTCTAATATTGCCAATTTTTACCAATTTTTCTATATATGGGGTTACACGTTACTAATCTCTGTAAAATTAGCGGTAAAGTATTTAATATTCCATCGTTTTCAAGCTTTTCTGTAATAGCAGTAGTACATGACGGGTAATAAATACAGTTTCCACCACCTAAACCAAAAAAGGTTAATAGCGATCTAGTGATTTGTAAAAATAAACTAATTGCCTTCATTTTCTAAAAGTAAGGGGTGTTTTCTTAAAATATTTAATAGTTCTCTTGAAGAAAGATTTGATGATTCTTTGTTTCCAAGTACCAGTATGTCTAAATTTTTATTTTCTTTCAAGCCCCTTACGGCTTCCCTTGTCCTTCTCTTAAACTTGTTTCTGCCAACCGCATTATTCTGTTTACTTGAAATACTTATTCCAAGCCTAGAAGTTTTTACATCGTTCTCTTTAACAAAGATTCTTAAATCTTTAGCGGCATAACAAAATTCTTCTTTTTTTAGGTTTTTAAAATGAATTTTCTTATTAAGTGCTCTATATTTCACGAGCTAACCTAGGCAGATAAAATTTTACGACCTTTTTTTCTTCTTCTTTTAAGAATTGCACGACCAGCTCTTGTTCGCATTCTTGATCTAAAACCGTGTTTTCTGCTTCTTTTTCTATTACTAGGTTGATATGTTCTTTTCATTTTATACCTGATTAAAAGAATAAATGATTGAAGTAATTAAACAAAGCAAAAAATAATTTATTTTAATAAGTTCGCGAAAAGTAATTTAAGTTCGCGATAAACAAATTAACTAGAAACAAATAACACATTTTGAAAAAGTAGTTAGTGAGGCTTAGCCGGTAATTAACCCTATTGTTTATTGGGTTTTTTAACAGTTTTCAACAATCGCGTAGTTTTTAATTTGTTTTTAGCACTCTATGTTTTTTTTAAGGCGTGGAGTAAATTTAAATTTAGTTATGAACGATGATAAAAATCTAGATAGACTTTTAGTTGAATTTAATTTCGAATTAAATAAGAGCATTGCCAATAAAACTGATAAATATTGGCTTGATCAGGTTAAGTTTGAGCTTTTAAATAAAAAAGAACTACACATAATAGTTGGTTCAGATTTTGTAAAATCTTCTATAGAAAAAAAGCTGCTAAAAAATATTAATTCTGTTTTTACAAGAGTTGTTGGTGGGTCTGATTGTGTTTTTATTGTTGACAGCTCATTTTCATCTTATGTTGACAAAACGTCTTACGTCAAAGTACCTAAGGAGCCTGTTGAACAAAAAGATGATCTTAAGTCTTTATATGATTTAAGTTTCTTTGATGAACTTTTTGTTGGTAGTTGTAACAATCTAGCTGTGACCGCTGCTAAAAATGTTGTTGTTACCCCTGGGGAGAGGTTTAACCCTCTTTTTATCTATGGGAAACCTGGAGTTGGTAAAACGCAGCTTTTAAAAACTATTTCTAAATCATGTTTTTCTTCTTTTTATATAGATTCTGAATCTTTTTTAGAATCATACATATCTGGAATTAAAAACAATGATATTGATATTTTTAAAAATAAAATTAGGTCTGTTGATGTTCTTTTAATTGATGATATTCAATTCTTTGTTGGTAAAAAGGGTGTTTCGGAAGAGCTTTTCCACACAATTAACTACTTTTTAAACAACTCAAAAGCTGTTGTTCTTGCTTCTGATCAAAAACCTCAAATGTTAAAAGGTTTTCCAGAAAGGTTAATATCAAGGGTTTTAAACGGATTGGTGACGGATATTGAAAAGCCTGATAAAAAAATATTTTTAGAAGTTCTTAAAAACAACAATAAGGATTTTGACAATAATTTAATTTCAAAAAAGGAGTTCGACCTTCTTCTCTCTCTTGATTTTCAAAGCTTCAGAGAAATAAATGGAGTTGTTAATAATTTAATAATCAATAAACAAACTGGTGTTGGGAACTCAAAATATGTTGCTGAACTTGTTTCTATGTATTCTGAAAACAAAATAATGGAACTAACCCCTGAGTTTATTTTAAGTTATTGTTCTGATGTATATCAAGTTGATGAAAGGTTGGTTTTGTCTAAAAACAGAAGTGAGCAAGTTAGTAATGCTCGTCATCTTTTTATATACTTGATGAGAAAACACACAGAATATTCTCTTAACCAAATAGGAATTTATGTTGGTAACAGGTCTCACTCAACCGTTTTGTCCTCTATTAAAAAAGTTGAGGGTTCGTATTCTTTCAAAAGAGAGATAAACATTTTCAACAATAAAATTGAAAATAGCCCTTTAAGCTTTTCTGGTGTGTGAAATGTCTAAAACTTTAAACACTACTAATCTAAGTTCTTCAATGAAAAAGTTTTTTTTAGACATTTTCAACAGCTTTATTATTGTTATATATATAAAGGAATAAATTGAAATTTAAAACAACAAGTAAAAAAATAAAAGAGTTTGTACTTTCTGTCTCAAGAGCTGTTGATGTTAAACCCTCCAACCCGTCTCTACAAGGTATTTATCTTCGCGTAACCGATAACTTTTGTGAATTAATAGGAACAGATTTAGATCTTGTTATTAAGGCAAAGTTTCCTGTTGAGAGCATGGTTGAGGGGGAAAGTCTTATAAATGCAAAAATCTTTTCAGAGGTGGTTAGGAAACTCCCCGTAGGAGATGTAATTTTTTCTGATTTAGGTAGCGAAGTAAAGATAGAAACAAAAAAAACAGAATATAAACTTAGGAAACTAGATCACCTAACCTACCCAAAAACCCTTTTAGAGGAAACACATCAAACAGAAACTAGTCAAAAATTAAAAACCCTCGAAATCTTTAATTCACTAAAGAAGGTTGGAATAGCAGCATCTCCAGAAGGAGGAAAACCAATACTTACTGGTGTTTTTTTTGATAATGAAGAAAATCAGACAAACTTGGTTTCCACAGATAGCTATAGGCTAGCAACAACAACGGTATTAGACCTACCCATAAAAGATGCAGGAATAATTTCTTTTAGATCATTGAGTGAAACTATAAAACTATTCGAAGAAGAAGAAGAGATAAATATAAACTCAACAGAAAGGGAACTACATTTTTATAATGAAAGATACTACACATCTGTTAGAAAACTAGAGGGAAAGTTTCCAGAATATAAAGCACTTTTTCCAAAAGAAAACCTATTTTCTCTAGAGATAGATAAAAAAACAATACTTGATTCACTCGATCGTTCAACAGTTGTAGCAGAGGGTTTTATACCTGTAACTTTAAAGGTAATAGATGAAAAAACACTTCATATTTACTCAATAAATAAAGATATTGGAGGGGGTGTTGAAGAGGTCGATGTTAATATTCTAGGCCTTGATGTTGGAGATGTTTCTAATTTTGAAATATCGTTTAATCCAAACTACCTCATACAAGGAATTGAAGTTTTGGAGGGAAGTAAGGTCTATTTAAGATTTTCTGGCAACGATAAACCAGCTGTAATACAAGGGGAAGAGGAAAAATACAAATACCTTTTAATGCCAGTAAGGACAAATCAGTGAAGATGGCTACCAAAGAACCAACAAGAATAAACCCAAACGATTCAGGTATAGATTTCTCTAAATCTAAAAAGGTAGAAAACTACATAAAAAAAAGCAACTTTACCTGGTCACAAGATATTACTCCAGGACCTGTCTTCGGGGATGTTTTTGTTTTATATGTTCAAAACGATAGGTTAAAAAACCTATTAGAACTAGAAGAGCAAAGAATAATAATAAATATTGAAAAACACACCAAAATAAAGCTTAAAAAACTAAATATTCAAATGTTTAATAACCAACAATAGTTAGTAAACCTACTAAAATAAGAGTTCAGCAGGGGCTGTGAAACAAACAAACAGAAGCGTATCTTGGAGATAGTTCGTGTCTAAAAAAGATTCAAATAGTTATGATTCAAAAGATATAAAAATTCTTGAGGGTCTTGAGGCGGTTAGAAAAAGACCAGCTATGTATATTGGGTCAACAGGTCCAAACGGCTTACATCACTTAATTTGGGAGGTAGTTGACAACTCTGTAGATGAGGCAATGGCTGGTAGGTGTTCAAAAATAACAGTGTCTTTAGAAAAAAACGGATCTGTTACGGTAGAAGATGACGGCAGCGGAATTCCCGTAAAGCCACACCCAAAAACAAAAATATCTGCCCTTACCACAGTTCTTACAACACTACATGCTGGAGGTAAGTTTGAATCAGGTGCCTATACAGTAAGTGGAGGTTTACACGGTGTAGGAATATCCGTAGTGAATGCGCTTTCAACCCTTGTTAAGGTTGAGGTTCAAAGGGACGGTCATTTTTGGAATCAAGAATTCGACCTGGGTAAACCAAAATCAAAAATTAAAAGAGGTAAGGTTTCAAAAAAAACAGGAACCAAAGTCAACTTTCTTGCCGATCCAGAGATATTTGATGAGACTCAGACATACGATTACGAAGTTGTTGCTGAAAGGTTAAGACAAACAGCATTTTTAAATAAAGGATTAAAAATAATTCTGACTGACAATAGAGTAAAACCGCCGACAAAAGAGGAGTACCATTATAAAGGAGGTCTTGTAGATTTTGTTGAATATTTAAATGAAGGTTTTGAAACCCTACACAGTAAAATTATTTCTTTTTCAGACCAAACAAAAGATTCAGAAATAGAAGTTGCTCTTCAGTGGAAAAACGAAGATGATGTAACGGTTAAAAGTTTTGCAAACAACATACACACACTTGAAGGCGGAACCCATGAAGAAGGCCTTAGGACGGCGGTAACAAAAGCCATAAATGATTTTGCAAAAAAAAGAAATCTACATTCAGATATATCCCTTACAGGAGATGACATCAGAGAGGGAATGACAGGTGTTGTTTCAGTCCGCGTTAAGGAGCCACAGTTTGAAGGTCAAACAAAAACAAAACTCGGAAATACAGAAATGAAATCACGTGTTCAAGTTCTTATTAATGAAGAGTTTCCAAAGTGGTTGTCTAAAAATACAAAAGATGGCAGAGCAATCGTAGAAAGGTGCGCTCTTGCCGCAAAAGCAAGAATGAGTGCTAAAAAAGCTAGAGAACTAACCAAAAGAAAAAGCATTTTAGAAACATCAGGACTTCCTGGAAAACTTGCCGACTGCTCATCTAGGGATCCATCTGAAGGCGAATTGTTTATTGTTGAGGGAGACTCTGCAGCAGGTCCAGCAAAACAAGCAAGAGACTCTAGAGTTCAGGCAATTCTTCCTATTAGGGGAAAAATCATAAACGTACAAAAAGTTACAGAAAACAGAGCTCTTCAAAATGAAGAAATAAGCGCGTTAATAAAAGCTATAGGTACTGGCATCAAAACTCAATTTAATGGAGACGAATCAAGGTACGATAAAATTATTTTTCTTACCGATGCCGATGTTGATGGAGCACACATACGCACTCTTTTGTTAACTTTCTTTTTTAAATTCATGCCCGGCTTAATCACAGGAGGAAAAGTTTGGATTTCAGAACCTCCCCTTTATAGGTTAAAAGCCTCTTCCGGAATAACATACTTAAAAGACGACGAGGCCTTAGCAAAGTTTAAAAAAGAAAATAAGAATAAAAAATTCGACACAAGCAGGTTTAAAGGCCTTGGAGAAATGAATGCTGGAGAACTCTGGGAAACTGCAATGAATCCAGAAACGAGGACATTAATAAAGGTAACACTGGCAGATGCAAAAGGCGCTATGGCTAAAGCATCGAATATGTTTGAAATACTTATGGGAAATGATGTTTCGAAAAGAAAACAATTTATAGAAAACAATGCAAAAGACGTAAGATTTTTGGACGTATAATGCCAGATAAAAAACCAGCACCAAAGAAAAAAGTAACTACAAAAAAACCAGCACCAAAGAAAAAAGTAACTACAAAAAAACCAGCACCAAAGAAAAAACAAACAAGCTCAACAGAACTAGATAAGCATGTTGAAAATCCAAACAACGGAACTATCGCGGTTGAAGACGAAATATCAAAATCATTTTTAGATTATGCAATGTCTGTCATTGTTTCAAGGGCACTTCCAGACGTAAAGGATGGTCTAAAACCAGTCCAGAGAAGAATACTATATTCCATGTATGAAACAGGAATAAGACCAACCGGACCGTTTAGAAAATGTTCAAAGGTTGTTGGTGATGTAATGGGTAATTATCACCCTCATGGTAATGATGCTATTTACGGAACTCTAGTTCGACTTGGCCAAAACTTCAGTACCAGGTACCCACTAATTGAACCACAGGGAAATTTTGGAACCCCAGACGACCCTCCTGCAGCAATGAGATACACAGAGTCTAGAATGTCTTCTTTATCTTCCCAGCTTCTTGATGGAATAGACGAAGACACTGTAAACTTTGAACCAAACTATTCCGGAGAGACTTCTGAGCCCAAGGTTTTACCCGCTAGATTTCCAAACCTGCTTGTTAACGGTGCTGAGGGAATCGCAGTTGCTATGGCTACAAATATGCCTCCTTATAACTTAAGAGAAATTACAGAAGCTGTAAAGTTTACAGTTTCAAACAAAGATGTTAAGCCTAAAGATTATCTAAAAATTATTAAAGGACCAGACTTTCCGACAGGAGGACTTGTTGTAGACACACCAACAATAAAAGACGCAATATTAAAAGGTCGAGGGTCTATAAAAATAAGAGCTGTTGCTGACGTAGAAGAGTTAGGTAAGGGAAGGTCTGCCATAGTCGTTAAAGAGTTACCTTACCAAGCATCTACAGACAGGATTATGGAAAAAATTGCTACATTAGTTCAAGACAAAAAACTTGTTGGAATTTCAGATCTAAGAAATGAAAGCAGTGACAGAAATGGTACTCGATTGGTGGTTGAACTTAAAAGAGATGCAGTACCACAAGTTGTTTTAAACCAACTTTTTAAACAGACACAGCTTCAAGATACTTTTTCAGTTAATTCTGTAGCTTTAGTTGAAGGTGTTCCAAAAGTTTTATCGGTTCCAGAGCTTATAAATTACTATATAAATCACCAAATAGATGTAATTCAAAGAAGAACCAAGCACAGACTTCAAAAAGCAGAAAGCAGGCTTCATATAGTTGAAGGACTCCTTCTTGCACTAAACAAAATTGATCAAATAATAAAGGTTATAAAATCGTCAAAAGATGTAGATACTGCAAGAAAGTCACTCATGACTAAATTCAAGCTTTCTGAAATACAAGCTTCCCACATTTTAGATATGCCACTTAGGAGACTAACCGCTCTTGAAATGGAAAAACTTGAAGAAGAAAAGAAAGAGCTAAAAGAAACCATTAAAGATCTTGGAGCTATTTTAAAAAGCCGAGCCAAGCAAGACAAGATACTTATAGAAGAATTAGAAGCAATAACCGATAAATTTGGAGACGAAAGAAGGTCAAGAATTGTCCCAGATGTTGGCGAGGTTTCTATAGAGGACCTTATTGAAGATGAGGAAATCATTGTTTCTGTTTCTTCTAATGGATATGTAAAGTCGGTTCCTTCTACCTCTTATAAGAAGCAAGGAAGGGGAGGAAAGGGAGTAAAAGCAGCTTCTTCAGATGAGGATGTTATAGAACATCTACTGTCAACATCAGTACATTCCTACCTGTTATTTTTTACTGACCAGGGAAAGGTATACAGAGCAAAAGCACATGAAATTCCTAAAACAAACAGAACAGCAAGAGGTTCATTAATTCAAAATGTTCTATCTATGGGTCAAGATGAAAAGGTCCAAGCAATTATTGACACTAGGGATTACGAGACTGAGAAGTTTCTTTTAATAATGACAGAAAAAGGAACGGTTAAAAAATCAAAATTTAAAGAGTTTGATTCAAACTACAAATCACTCCAAGCAATTAAATTAAAAGAAGATGATAAGGTGGTTTCTGTAAAAACAACATCTGGAGATGAAGATGTTATATTAGTTTCGCAAAAAGGTCAAGCAATCAGGTTCGCAGAAGAAAACCTTAAACCTCAAGGTAGAACCGCAATGGGAGTGAGGGGCATAAAGTTAAGAGAGGGAGATAAAGTTGTTGGGGCTGCTACCTCAAGAGATGAAACTCTTCTTTTTATTACAGCTAAAGGATATGGAAAAAGAACAAAATTAGACGAATTTAGAAAAGCAGGTCGTGGGGGAATGGGAGTCAAGGCCTTAAAGGTTACCGACGCTAAGGGAAATTTAATAGGAGCACGCTCTGTCGATGAAGATACAGAGGTTATGCTTATGAGTACTGGTGGAACAGCTATAAGATGTGCTGTAAAGCAAATTAAACAAATGAGTAGGTCCGCACAAGGTGTAAGAGTAATGAAGCTCTCCTCCGAGGAAGAGGTTTCAGCTTTCATTCCAATAAAGAGTTAAAGATGGTAAGAGTAAACAGAGTACGAAGAATAATTAGAAAAATAGATCCATGGACGGTCTTGAAGGTGACTTTAGTCCTAAACTTTATTGTCTCCTTAACTGTTGTTTTAGGCCTATCAATACTGTGGGTCCTTCTTGTCAACGCAGGTGTTCCGCAGGGCCTTGAAGATATAGCAAGAAGATTAGCACTTCTTGACCAAGATGCATCATTAGTTGGAAACATAGAAACTCTATTCACAAGTGTGGTATCTCTTGCCGCAGTGTATATGTTAACTCAAACAGCCTTAGCGACAATAGGTGCTTTCTTTTACAACCTTGTTTCTGATTTAGTTGGAGGTATAGAGGTTGTTGTTTTGGAAGAATCTCACCTAGATACACCGCAAAACCAAAAAATTAGTAAAAAAACAAAAGGAAATCAAGATGATAAAGAAACAGTCTTGATGTCTTTTGTAAATTCCATTAAAAAAGCTAGAGAAGATAAACCAGAAGAAATTGAAATTCCAAAAACAGACCTTCCAAGACCCGATGTGCCGAGAGACATAGAAGAACCAACATTAATGGACGCTTTAAAAAATACAGAAAACGAAGAAGACGATTCTATATAATCTGATATTCTTTTCTAAGAATATTGAAGTGAAGTTAACCCCCGAGAGGCGTAATTAAGTTTCATTATTTTCTTAAGATAAGAAAGGTAAATATGAGAATAAAGCTACTTCTTTTTACCTTGCTTATATCGATGTGTTCAAGTTCAGCACAGGAAAGCGAAGAAATAAAAATTATTTCTTTATCTACAACACATACTGAAATTATTCAGTCACTAGAAGCCGAGTATACTTTGATTGCTGTAGATGCATTTTCAGATGTAGACTTTCCCATTCAAAGGATAGATGCTTATACAGTAACGGCTGAAGAGCTAGCACCACTCAATCCCGATATTGTGATTATTGCTTTTGATTTCAACGGAATAACAGAAGGGTTAGAAATTCGAGAGATTGATTACTTATTACTTCCTCCAGCAAAAAATTTTGAGGATGTTTATTCTCAGATATCCACTATTGGTAATTTGGTAAACAAGCAAAGTGAGGCTTCAGCAAAAATTGGAGAAATGAAAAGTGAAATAAACCAAATATTAAATAATACTAATTATGAAAACATTTCTGTTTATCACGAAATTGGTTACTCATATGGAATTTATAGTGTTAATGAAGAATCACTAATAGGAGAAATTTACAATGCATTGGGTGTTTCAAACATTGCTAACTCAAAACAAGATCCATATGGAAGTGGATACCCATCATTAACTGAGGAAACGGTTATACAGTCTAATCCGGATTATATAGTTGTTGGTCATTCAGATTATCTAAATAAAGATCTTTCAATTAGAGAAGGTTGGGGAGGTGTCAATGCAGTTAAAAATTCCAATGTATTCTTCTTGGACGACACCCTTGCTAGTAATTGGGGAACCACTACGGTTAAACTTGTTGAAGAAATATCTTTAATGTTTGAAGAAAGTGTACAAACCAACCCATATTCAGACTATTTACTATTAGTATCATTATTGGTTTTAGTAATAATGATGATAAGTTTTACTAGGAAAAATACAAAACAGAAAGTTTAAAAGGAGAATTTATGAAAGGGTATTCAAACGATTTATACATACTCGCATTTGACCACAGAGGGACTTTAACAAAAGGGCTCCTTGGAGTTGAAGGAAGACCCCCTACTGACGAAGAGTCTGCAAGGGTTTCTTCTATGAAAGATATCATTTTTGACGGGTTTATTGAAGCACAGAACAAAGGTATAAACGGTGGAGACCCAGCAATTCTTGTTGATGAAACTTTTGGACTCCAGGTACAAAAAAAAGCCAAAGAAATGGGTATAAAATTTGCTGCTCCAGTTGAAAAATCTGGGCAAAAAATCTTTGATTTTGAATACGGAGACGATTTTGGCGAAAAAATAAAAGAAGTAAATGCTGATTTTGTAAAAATACTTGTACGTTGGAACCCAAGTGATGATTCAGAAACCAGGCAAGTTCAAGGTGAGAGAATTAAAACTCTTTCAGAATGGTTAGATGAAAATGAGAGAAAGTTTCTTCTCGAATTCTTAGTACCTGCAACAGACGAACAACTGGAAAGTGTTGGCGGAGATCAAGCAAGATATGATTCTGAAATAAGACCAAAATTAGCGGTTCAAGTTGTTGAGGAAATGAGAGAAAGAGGAGCTGACCCAGATATTTGGAAAATTGAGGGCTTGGATACAGTTGAAGATAATGAGAATGTTTCGAAAGTTATCAAAGATGGTGGAAGAGAAAATGTAATAGCAGTTGTTCTTGGCAGGGGAGCAAACGATGAGAAGGTTAACGAATGGCTAAGAGCCGGCTCTTCTGTAGATGGCTATAAAGGATTTGCAATTGGAAGATCAATATTTTGGAATTCACTTAAAGGGTGGCATAGCGGCGATAAATCGCGCGAAGAAGCTGTTTCAGAAATTGCTGATTCCTATTTAAGCTTTATATCTGTATACCAAAACGGGAGCTAAGAAATGCCACAAGGCAAAGCAGTTATTGGACAATCAGGAGGTCCAACAGCTGTCATAAACAGATCATTGGTCGGCTTTATTAAAGAAGCAACCAATTCTGATTTTGCAGAAATCCTCGGAGCAAAGCACGGTCTAGAGGGAATGTTGAATGAAGATTTTGTAGATCTTTCCAATCTTTCTGAAGCACAACTTTACGGCATGGGCAAAACACCCGCCGCAGCTTTGGGATCTGTTAGAAAAAAACCTACAGACTCTGATATAGAAAAGCTTGTTTCAATATTTGAAAAAGAAAATATTAGAAATTTCTTTTATATAGGAGGTAATGATTCTGCTGAAACAGCAAACCTGGTATCTGAGGGAGCAAAATCTATTGGGTATGACATGAAAGCATTCCATATCCCAAAAACTATTGATAATGATTTACTCCAAACGGATCACTGTCCCGGTTACGGTTCAGCTGCTCGTTTTGTTGCTCACGCCTTTCAAGGCGATGATGCAGACAACAGGAGCCTAAGGGGAATTAAAATAAATGTTTTAATGGGCAGGCATGCAGGTTGGCTTACTGCTGCGAGCACCTTAGGTAAATCTACGGAAGATGATGGGCCACACTTGGTATATGTTCCTGAAAAAGTATTTAAAATTGACGATTTTTTAAAAGAAGTAAAAGAAGTATATGATTCACTTGGCAGATGTGTGGTAGCTGTCTCTGAGGGGATTCACAATGAAGAGGGGGAATATTTTCTTCAAACCTATGCTAGCGAAACAGGCTCTGGCTTGGCAGGAAAAAAAGATAGTCATGGGAATATTCAACTCTCAGGCTCAGGTGCGCTAGGTGATACATTAACAAACATAGTTTCAGAACATATTGATGGTGCAAGGGTTAGGGCTGACACCTTTGGTTATTTACAGAGATCATTTTTAGCTGATGTATCCAATGTAGATGCTGAAGAAGCAGAGAGGGTTGGACAGCATGCTGTTGTTGCTTCAAAAGATTTACAGAGTGGGTCGGTAGTTCTTACAAGACAACTGTCAGAAACATACCACTGCGATGTTGATGTTGTAGAGTTGAGCAAAGTTGCTAAACACACAAAAGACATGCCCCAGGAATTTTTAGACGAAAACAAACCATATGTTACGAATGATTTTTTCGAATACGCAATGCCGCTAACTGGCGGAATAGAACCAAAAACACAGATATTTGTTTAAATGTCAAAAATTACACTTTCAAAAGATGAATTCGAAGTTTTTTGGGAAGCAACTGTTAGATACTATGAACTTGACCCCCAAGGAGTAATGCATAATGCCAATCATGTAGCATTTTTTGACCAAGCAATTACCGCTTACTTCAAGCATGTAAATTATGACTACCTGAGTGACATCGAAGAGACAAAAAAAGACTTTCACACAGTGCAGGTGTTAGTTCAGTACAACAAACCCCTTTACTTTGATCAAGATATAGAAATTGGCGTAAAGGTAAAAGAAATAGGAAATTCAAGCATGACCTGGATAATGGGAATGTTTTTAAAAAAAACAGGGGATTTAGTGAGTTCTTGTGAGGCTGTTCATGTCTATACAGACCAAACAACAATGCAGCCAACACCCGTTACAGGTGAACTTAAAGCAAAACTGAAATTTAATTAATCAACTCTTAAGCAGTAATATTATTTATATGAATCAAAGAAGATATGATATCGATGCATTGCGATCTATAGCAATGTTTCTACTTATTTTTTATCATCTTGGAATTTCATTCACTTTGATTGCTCCACAAATCCTCTTTATTCAGAACAAAAAGACGCCAGGGGGAATATGGCCACTACTAAATATCATGAACAACTGGAGAATACCGCTTGTTTTTTTAATTGCAGGAGTTGGGATAAGGCTTTCATTTAGTAAAAGATCTAAGATGCAGATATTTAAAGAGAGAGCAAAAATTCTTATCTTGCCTTGGTTGTTTGGAACTCTTGTATTTTCAACCTCTTCGGCTTTGATTGTAGGAAACTATTACAACTATTGGTGGCTAGACGA
>Ga0222718_10001014_pt1 | contig 28342 bp, 25 predicted proteins | sample C33_27DmetaG_FD_165045 | JGI IMG/M metagenome (GOLD analysis project Ga0222718, IMG submission 165045) | Estuarine water microbial communities from San Francisco Bay, California, United States - C33_27D | ecosystem: Environmental > Aquatic > Marine > Unclassified | place: USA: California...
ACACCTTTAAGATTTACAGAGATATTAACAAAGCGATTAAGTTTAAAGTTGCAGAAAACTACAACCTTAAACTTATCACTTCTTCTAGCTAGTAGAAAACTTGCAGGGTCTTTCCAAGTGAAACGAAACTTAGACCCACGAGGAGCAGAGTAGTTGTCCAACTGAATCTGTGACCAAATACTCCAATCAAGAGGAATCCAACTGCCCCCTCGTTCCTTATATTCAATTGTCGGAAATTCGTATTCCGCCATTTTTAACCTCTCGAGACTTTGTTAAAAAACATACCTTTTAAAGATACTATAATTAACTATAGTCTATTAAGATAAGTATATGGACAATTTAAAAAATTGTTTTTTACCCGCCCGAAAAAGAAGTAGGGCAAAGAGGAGCGTCATATATGACAAAAATCGAAGTTCTCGAACGAGAACATATAAGCCAATTAGTTGAGCAGGCAGGTAGCGTGTATCAACTTTCCAAAAAGACAGGGCTACAACAGATTCAAATTTCTAACTTCATCAAAGGAGTTAATAAACCAAGTCTGCAAAGCCTGTTGAAGTTAAATGAATTTAAGTCTCAAGAGGTTGATTGTGAAATTATTAACTCTTAAACAAGTAAAAGATATCACACAAATCCCCGAGTCAACTTTAAGAAAATGGTCTAAAGAGAATTTATTTCCTGCTTTTAAAGTAGGTAGTTCTTGGCGAGTTGACCAGGAAGATTTAGACATTTGGCTTTCGGATAAAAAAGAAGAGAGTGCTACCAACACTCCCTTCAGCGTTAAAGACTCCGAAAATTCAGTCCTAGCTAGACAGAAAGGGGGTCTTAACAATGTTAAGTTTAGTCGATAACTGTGACAAAGAAACTCTTTGTCCAAAATGTAATCTAAGAGCTATCTATTGTGAGGCGGATTTATACAAGTGCGATTGTTGTGCTTGCGACCAAAACCTCTGTGTTCCAATGGATCACAACAAAGTTGTGAATCCATTTCCACAATACAAAGAAATAACTCTTGATGAATTGCTTGTTATGGCGAAACAACCAATCGAAAGAGAGGTTGTAAATGGCTAACAAGAAAAAAATGTCTGTAAGAGGCGGACTTCTGAAAATCTATCCCTTTCTTTTCGGCGAGTTGGAAAGGTTAGTTTCAGAGTCAGAGGATTGGCTCGGCGTATTAGATATGCCTCTTGAGACAGGAATAGACTCTCGTGAATTAGATGATTTGTTAAAGCAATTTGGCGATTCATTTGTTGATGAGGGTCGAGCCGAGCTAGTCCAAGTTTTAAATCCTGTTCATACCTATAAGAGAAATACAATTTCTGCAACAGAGGTAAGACCTAAGAAAGTTAATTGGGTTGTAAAAGATGTCATAAAAGAATCTGCAATCCACTTGCTTGCTGGCGACCCAAGTGCAGGTAAGTCATTTCTTACAATGGAAATAGCAAGCAAAGTTTCAACAGGTGGCGAGTTGTTTGGTCACTCTGTTGATGAGGGCAGAGTATTAATTTACAGTGCGGAAGATAACGCCGAAGATACTATTGTCCCCCGCTTGTTAACACAGGGAGCAAAGCTCGAGAATATAAGATTGTTTGATGAGGCAGAGCCTATAAACTTTCCAAGTGATTTAAACAAAATATATTACGAGGTTGCACTTGAGAGACCAAAGGTTTTGATTTTTGACACAATCAATACTTTCCTTGATGACTCAATTGATACCAATTCAGATAAAGCAGTTAGAAAAGCTTTAGCTCCTTTTAAAAAGTTGGCGGAGTTCTACAACTTAGTCATTATCTTTGTCACTCATATGAACAAAGGGGGTAATTCAAATCCGCTTTATAGAATCAATGGCTCTATAGCGTATGTTGGATTGTCTCGACTTGTTTGGTTTTTTGCTCAAGACCAAGACACTCCCGAAGTTAAAATCTTTTCGGTTGGTAAAACCAACATCGGTAAGAAACCGAGCTACGAGTTTGAACTAGATTTTTCAAGCCTAAGTAGTCTCGACCAACCAAGCCTTAAGTTCAAAGGCGAAACAGATTTATTAGCTCAAGAGATTGGTTTTGACACTAAGACAGAGCCTCAATCAAAAGTTGAAGAGTGTGCTTTGGTCATACTTGAATACTTGGAAAAAGAGGGCAGGAAAGAGGCGTCAACGCTAGAAGATTATATAACTAACACAAACGACTTTTCTATTAGTTGTTATAAGCGAGCTAGAAAATTATTAACCGATAAGAAGTTAATTCAGTCAATCAAAGAGGGTCAGCGTTGGTATGTTGAAACTCTTGAGACTGTTGAAACTCTTGATGAAAGTGAGGAATCGTGACAGATAACTTGTTAAAGCAAGTAAGTAAAGAAGAATACGACGAGCTAAAAGACCTTGTTGTTGCTATGGGTAAAGCTTTAGAGAATACAAGAGAGTATTGTTGGAATCTTGAAACAAGAATTTCAAAGCTAAAGCCTAAAGACGACCCAAACGCACCACAAGACGCACCCTTTTAGACCAAAGGAAACAGATCTTGGCGAAAGCCAAGATTGTTTCCTAGTTAGGAGCAACTTGAAAGATAAAAGCATTGAAGAGAAGTTAGCTAGTGTTGGTTTAACTCTTAGACAAGTTATGACTTACGCTTATAAGCAATCACAAAAAGAGATTGACCAAAGTTTCAATCCTGTTGATGACTCAATGAAACCTTATCGCTTTAAGAAAAGAAAGTAAGGGGTCACTATTTCCATAGATACCAGGCGTTTTCATAGGTTAGGGCTAATTGAACATTGAGTTTTTTAAATTAAATAACTTTAAAAGCTAGTAGGTAATTAGTAGGTATTTGTATTTTGTTTGTATTCCTTTTTTTTAGTCGGAATTTTCGGAATTATTCAAACCATAACTCTGCAATCTGTGTGCCTTTAAGATATCTTCTATATTTTTCTAACAGTGCAGGATATTCTCTAAGACAAGCAGGGCAATAAGCAGGAAGTCCCTCTCTAATTTCCATTGATAGATTACAAGAAATACATTTTGTTTCGAAAACTTTTAGTTCGTATTTATCGTTATAAGCAATAGAGCCATACATAGATTTAAATATATAGATTGCTTGTGACAGATTTAGTTTCCATTGACAAAATAACTTCTTACGCATAACTTATAGCCAACCCAAATTGATATATGCATTGTTATTGGCGTAAGCGGACACTAAAAAAAGAAGGCTAAAACAATAAATTCAGTTCAATGTTTATAGGCTTTTTCAATAGGCGTGGTCAAAGAAATGGTCAAAGTTTTTTCTTGTTTGTTTGTGAAGAGCAATAGAGCCTATATTTATTGTGGCCAGAGGCAGAATCGAACTGCCGACCCCTTGTTTTTCAGACAAGTGCTCTACCGACTGAGCTATCTGGCCAAAGTTGCGGGGACGACGGGATTCGAACCCGCGACCTCCTGCGTGACAGGCAGGCGTGAACTCCAGACTTCACCACGCCCCCAACTAATAAGAAAATAATAACAGAGTATAAATCTTTAAGTGTTTTTTTGTTTTGTAAAATTTAATGTTAAGAAAAACAGAGTAAACAATAATCCCCAAATGGTAAAAGTAAAAGTTGTTTTCAGTGCATTCAAAAAGAAAAGTCCTAATAAAAGCACACGAAGTTCTTTGTTATCCTCCTTTTGCGAAACGATTATTGAATAAAGACCATAGATAAAAATTATTAGATAATATAAAACTCCAATTAGTCCAATTTGGTAATACAAACTAAGAATCAGAGAATGAGGCTTCTCGATTTCAAAAACTAGTTTCTCATATGAATTTCCATAACCATAACCAATGAATTTTTGTTTTCCTTCAAGTTCAGAAATTACAAAAAACCTTGCCCACTCCACTTGCCTGCTTAACAAACATCCTGAATAAGCAATTATATTTTTATTGAATTCATTTAATTTCGTTTTTTCATCCAGTACTTCTTTAAAAGTCAATGAATATGTAGAAATATTTAAATCATATTCTGTTCTTTGATCCGTATTCCTTAACTGACTTGAAATTACATAGTTGCAATCTATCTCTTGAGCTTTTTTTATGACTCGATTTAGTGATTGAGGAAATATAAGATTAAAAACTACAAAAACTAAAAATAAGAAGCCCAAACTTTTTTTGGAAGTTTCTTTACTTTTTAAAAAAAATATAATTAACAAAGATGTTATATATAATATGAAAGCAGTTCTTGAACCATTTAAATTAGTAAATATAGATAATATTCCAAGGTGTAATAGGTAAATATATTCTCTTTTGATGACAACCAAATATGAAGCAATTACCATCAAAACAAGAAACCAGAAACTTGTCATTTCATAACCTTGATTTACACCAGACCACATAAAATTAAAAGAAGAATCAGTATTTGCAAAAAATCCGAAAAGATTTGCTATTGTAATTTTCAAATAATTAGATGTGTTTGACACAATGCTTAACAATGACCATATAAGAAAACCATTTAATAAGCACTTGTATAAATCCAGTCTTAATTGATTTGTGTCTTGAATCATTTGTTTTATAAAAGTCATTAATAAAACCAACATATTTATATTTACAAAAAGAAGTAATAACTTATAACCATCATTTTGATTAACTATTGTATTATTAAAGAAACCAGACTGTAAGAGGATTGAGTAGTCGTAGCCTACCGGTTTATTAAATTCAAAACTACTAATATTGATCAATAATGATATTAGAACAGGCAACAGCAACATAAAACTTACAAGAAAATTCTTTTTTATTATTTTTGTATCGACAGAAGACATTAAGACAAGAACAACACTTGTATAGAAAGACAATGATGAGTGGAAAAAAAATAAAGAAAAACAGCCCAAAGTTATTAACGTATTTAGAGCTACCCTCTTGTCAACAGAATGAAATATTATATTAAATATGTTTGTTTGAAATACAAGTGGAATGTATATGCTGGTTATCCAAAACATAAAAGAGTTTTGTACCAAAACAAGTATTAAAAGAGAATATGCTAAAACAAATAAATTTAAGATTGAAAGATTTTTAAATTTTAAAATAATTTTATTTTTCGAGTAAAAAATACTTATAAGTAAGAAAAACAAATTAAAAAAAGCACCTCTTTTTAAATTTTCTATATCTTCAAAAAGCCCAATACCTATTGATAAGTTTATATCACTATTTTTTTGGATAATTAAATCATTACTATTTGACTTAGCAAGTCTGTTTACACACTCTAATTTGTTAGTAACAAAGTTATAAAAAATTGTATTTATAGATGAAGTGTTTTCTTCTTTTAAAAATTCTACATGCTGATAAGATTCAAAAAACGATACATCACAAGCCGAGTCAATATAAAGCATTTTATCTTGTAGTTCCGGCTCTTGGCTAAAATGATAAAATGATCTGGCAAGACTTGTATCATCGTTAAATATTAGATCATAAAAATTTCCAATATTTAATAAAACCAAAATTATAGAAATTAAACTAAAAATAAGCCTTTTAGTTGTTAAGGTGAATTTTAATTCATTCATTTGTGGGTCGGGTGGGAATCGAACCCACGACCTTGAGCTTAAAAGGCTCCTGCTCTGCCGATTGAGCTACCGACCCTGTCAATTATTAAAGAATACTACAATCTCTTTTTTATAAAAGAGTTACTCCTCTTCTTTTGTAGTAAAATCATCAATATTTATGCCTATTTTATCGCTGACTTGACTGACAATATTTTTAAGCTCATTATTTATTTTTTCAAGAACATCCCTAGTTTCTGATTTAATTTCTTCATCTTTGACAGTTTCGTGCACTGCATTTGTAATATTTTTTAATATTTCACCACTAGCTTGAATTGTTGAATTTAAAGAATCTTTTAAGTCTCCAACAAGACTTTCTTCCGTTAAATTATCTTTTATTTTCTTTGATAAATCTGATATATCGTCTGAAATATTTTGCCAGTTGTTATTTTTATCCATATGGAATTATATTCTATATATTTGATTTATCTTTAAATTTTAAATCGGGTCTTCTTGTTATTCTTTGTTTAGCCCAACGTGCAGGTGCTATCAATCTAAAAAATGGAGGTAAGAAAGGCCTTGTTGCTTTCAAAAAGAATAAGTTGAAGTTTACAATTGCTCTTTTAATTTTTGTATCTTTAATTCCATAAATATTTTTAAATTCAATTGGCAGTGTATTAAATGCTGTGAATGAAATAAAAGGCCAAATTGGTTTTATATGCTTTGGGACAGGACCCCCACCAATTATTTCGTAAACATCTTTTGCTACATCCGTTACAATCAGATAATCTTTTTCTTTAGATTTATCTATAACCCATTTTTTAAGATCTTCGTGAGTTTTTGGCATTAGGCTTTTATCGACTAAGACCATTTCAGCAGCAAGTGTATTTTCAAGATGGTATTGATTTTTCTCTTCTTCTGTAAGTTTTCCTACTGTTTTTTCATAGAAATAAATCGAAGAAATTTGAAGACATGCATGAACCCATAATAGCTGTTCATGATCAAGAGCATCATAAATTCCTCCAGTTACTTCATCTTTGCCTTTTATAACTTCGTGTAATTTATTAATTCTATGAGCACTTTCATCAGCTTCTTCCTTTGTGCCAAATGTAACAGAGTTTTGAAGTGATAAAGTTCTAATCAATCTTTTCCAAGGATCTCTTTGATAAAATGATGTTTGTCTTGCGCCAGCAGCTATCAAAGGGTGTGCAGCATGCATTAAAAGAGCTCTAGCACCACCAAACAAAACAGTTATTTCTTTATTCACTTTCCACATCATTGACTGTGGTCCAAAATATCCTGGGTCACCTTGCATATCTAAAGCGTATTATTATTTTTAAATTATATGAAATGAATAATTCAATATAATAGTTCTAATGGATAAAAAACTAGTTTATATGACCTATCAGTCATTCCCAGCTCAAACAGCAAATTCAATTCAGACAATGACACATATAAAATATTTTTCAAAGCTTGGTTATGCAGTGTCTCTGATTTTTCCTCTAAGAAACAAAGAAAGCAATGCGAACTGTAATATGCTTCAAAAATTTTATGAGTTTACTAATCCATTTACACCGATTGGAACAATACATCCGCTTCCATTTAAAAAACTTCAATTTTTGGAAAAAATTATGTATATTATTAGCCATTTTCTATGGTCGTATTTTACAGTTAGAAAATACGTTAAGCTTAATAGAGGTTCTTACTTTTTTACACGTTCAGAATGGATCTTTTATTTTTTATCAAAACACAATGAGAAAGTAATTTACGAGTGTCATCAACTATCAAAAGTTAAAAAAATCCTAATTAAAAGTTGTATTAAAGAAACAGATTCAAAAATTATTTTTGTTAATCCCCACATGATTAAAGATCTAGGTCTTAGTGAAGATAGCAAAGTAAAAGTTCTCCCAAGTGCATTTGATGAAGAAGTTTTTTTTAATAGTAATGCAACACCCAAGACCAATAGAATAATATACGCAGGTTCAATTAATAGGTTTGGAAAATCAAGAGGAATAGATTCTTTGATTGCTGGTTTAAGCAAATTAAATAATGCAGAATTTCAGTTTGTAATAGCTTCTAATGATGATTTATCAACTGAACTAATGAGCTTAATTAATAGTGAAGAATTAAATATTGAATATCATCAAAACCTATCAAGAACAGCTCTTTCTGAACTTTATAATTCATGTACTATAGGTTTACTCATCAACAATAAATCAGAACACGCAGAAAGGTTTACATCACCTCTTAAGTATTTTGAATACATTGCTTCTGGTCTCAAAGTAGTTGCTTCAGATTCAAAATCACATAGACTTTTACCATATCAAGAGTCCATTGATTATTTTGACTCATCAAGCATCTCGTCATTTATTAATACAGTAAATAAAGCAATTAATTCAAAACAGCCAACATATAATGAAATTCAGCGGCACACAATGAACCATAGAGTGTCAAGTATATTAAATTTTTACTAAAAGCGCGCTCGGTAGGACTCGAACCCACAACCCCCTGATCCGAAGTCAGGTGCTCTATCCAGTTGAGCTACGAGCGCTTTCAAGAATTAAAGACATTCTTTTTGCCCAGAATAAATTTTTAATATTTCTAAGCGATCTACTAGACAGATCTCCTCTCAAATCATTATTTGTTATCAATATTTCTAATTTATCTGTGAAATCGTCAAAATTGTCATGTTCAAAATATAATATACCTAATTCAAATTCTTCTAATTCCTTGTGAGAATCAATATTAGAAGCAAGAACAGGAACTCCACAAGCTGCAAGTTCAAATATTTTCATAGGAGATGCATACTTGCTCATATGTTGGTCATTTGGATAAGGAACAATTCCAATATCTAGTGTGTTTAACAAGCTAGGTACTTCATCATGAGGTACACGACTTTTAACTGAAAATTTCTCCTTATCCGAGTGTGAGTTTATGTATGATTTAATTTCTTCTAACTTCTTTTCAGGACCTCCAACAATTTGTGTAAATAGATTATGTTTATCGTTCAATAAATTTATTTTCTTAATTGCATCTAAAACTCCTTTGTCAACACCATAAGTCTCTAACATTCCTACATACCCAATACGTATCTCATTTTCTGAATCTATTTTTTTATATTTAAAAATGTTTTCATCAACTCCATTTGGTAAATAAAGCGAATTTTTACTATATTTTGACAGCTCTTCTTTCGACTGCTTTGTTACACCTACTAACAAAGCATTTTTAAGCCTAGACATTGATAATCTCTGAATATATTTAGCACGACCATGTTTTTCAAAAATTACGTTCTTAAAATATTTTTTAGCAATTATCAAAATATTTGGATTTGTAGACCATAAATAGTCTTCACCGTTGTTTTCTTTGAGCTTCTTTGACCAAATAAAAGTATTAATACTATAGAAAAATTGTTGAAAGAATTTTGGCAATAATTCATAAAGTTTATAACTAGTAATGTCAAAATTATCAACCATGATAAATTTTATATTGTTTGTTGTTCCATAATATTCTTCTGGGCCAGCATCTATACTTTTTTTATTGTAAGTACGTGGGTAATAAATATTAACTTCACAATTATTCTCGGCAAACCCATTGGCAACTTGGATTATATGATTTCCATAAGCCATCTCAGAGGGAAACCTTGCATATAGTGCAATAGCAATTTTTAAATTACTATTCAATTTGGACACCCATTTTTCCACGCATCCAATAGGGTAGTTTGAGAATTCTTATAGTGAAATTCTTTTTCTAAAGCTTTGATATTTCTAAGTTCATAATCTTCTATAAAAAAGCCCTTTGTTAAACTTGCTTTTAACGATATTTCAGATGCAGAATCAATATTATCAACAGAATAAAATTTAAAATCTATAAAACTGCTTAAAAAGGTAAATGTAAGAGTTGTAATCAAAATTTTAGAATTGAAATTTTTCATATTACTTAATACAAGTAAAAGTGAAATAAAAGCAGGTAGCAAGTGACCTTCCTCAGTTGGAAGTCTTAGAAAGCTGACTTGAAACAGTATGAAAATTGTAGAGAATATAAAGTTGTTTTCTGTAATCTTCGTACTCACGTTTCTAATAAGAATAAGAAATAATATGAAACCTATTGCACCAAAGAAATTAATTTGCTTTAAAACAAATCTACCTACTCTACCTGTCAATGTATGATCTGTATTTGTTAAATTCAAAACACATATCATATCTGAAGGTGAGTTGTAAATATTGTTTACTGTATAAAAAGAAAAAAGATTGGCATAAAAAGGAAGGTATATAAAACAAGACAACACTATTGATAAAATAGCTGTATAAATGCTGAGCGTATAATTTTTTTTATAAATCGTTATATACAACAATATTGCAATTAGAAATATAGCATTACTTAAACGAATACCAATTGATAGGCTAAGTAAAACTGAAAGATAAACATATATATATCTGGAATTGTATTTATGCATCACCATATATATTGCTAAAAATCCAAAAACTGCTCCTAGAAAATAGTCAATAACACTGCTGCCAGATATCAGATACATCGGCGAAAATACAATTAATAAATAAAATAAGTAGTTCTTTTCATCAGACTTGTTAATAAAGCTGTAAATTATAAAATTTAATGTAATAACTAAAAAAAATTGAAAAATTAACAATCCTTGTTCAGGATTAATTAGACTTCCATTTCTTAGACCTTTAAATAAAATTCCAACAATTAATTCGTATATTGGAAACCCTGGAGGTCTAGAAGGAGTATATAAACCTACCAAATCATAGTTGTAAAAAGTTCCAATTAGTGCATATGAGTCCCAGTCTGAACCAATGGTGGATTTAATTAAATTGGGAATAAATAGAATTAGTGAAACAACACAAGAAAAAATGAAGTAAGTACTATTTCTTATTTTATTCATTAATAATGATGATTATAGGCTTTAAAATTATCAACTAACTAAATTCATTTTTTAGATTTTGACAATAAGTTAAAAACATCAAGTGTGGAACAATTAGAAACCTTGGATAAAAAAATCTTGGATCATAAATTGCAAATGGTGCAACAACTAAAATAATTGGTAGTATTTCAAAAAAATATTTGCTACTAATTACTTCTTTTTTATTTTTCACTACGTAAAATAAAAATAACATTATTGATATGAAAAACACAATTGGTAATAGCCTTCCTGTACGATTATATATATCTTCACTAAAAGGATTCATAACAACAAAATCAAAATTTCTGAGGATATTTATATAAATATTTGAAACAAATTCATAAAAATTAAAACTCTCTCCTAAAACCTCTCCTTGGTAATTCCAGTCAGCAGTAAGTAATAGAAATTTTTTACCATAGTAAAGATTGTGTATTAATGGTATAAGTGCAATAAAAGCAAAACCAAAATACGTTCTTTTATTTTTAGTTAAAATTACAAGGGCAATTATTCCTAAAACTAAATTTACTCTGTTAAACATTGCTAGGCCTAAAATAATTCCAGAAACTAGGGGGTAGTTATTTTTTAATTTTTCAGATTTTAAATAAAACATAATCGGAATCAATGAAAAAATTTCAGACATCCCGTATAAAAAAATTCTATTAATTGCATTGGATGTTAAGTAGATGAAAGCCATGTAAGCAAAAATGTTTTTTCGGTCAACTTTAAATTTTTTGTTAACTATTGATAAAAAAGCAGCTAAAGAATTTAATATTATAAAAATATATTTAAGTCTTTCTCCAAAGGTTGTGTGTAAAAAGAATAGAAAATACCTTGTTCCAGGAGAGTATGTATAAATACCTTCTCCTCCTTCTAAAAAGTTTCCTTCAAGCACTAGTCTTGAAAAATATTCGTAAGTTAATGAATCACTTCCTCCAGGTCTTATGTATTCATCTAGTATTTTAAAATCAAAATCCAAAAGCAGGAAGGTAGTTAAGACTGAAAGAATGAAAATTTCTGAAGAGTTTAAATTATAAGTATAAAAAAGTAAAAATACAGTTGCATATATAAAGATTGTAAATGAATCTACTATTTCGAATACTGGAAATAAAGATATTAGATCATTATTTAGAGTCAAATAAAATAAAAATAAAATAAAAGAAATAATAATTTTTCTATTTTTAAAATATTCAATTATTTTTTTTGGATATAAATCTTGTCTATAGCTGTATAAAAGTGTTAACAGTATTATGATAAACAGCAATTCAGAAATTTTAGTTAGGTTAGTCTTTTCAGATTTCAATAAATTCATATCAACATCAAATATTTGAATGCTTGCGTATCTATCTGAAGGATATTTAATTTTTCTTTCACCAATTATTTTTATAGGATTTTTTAAATCAAACTTATAATAAATTTCTAATTCAGTTCCTTGAACATCAGCAAGAGTAATTTTCTCATTAGTTATATAATTTTTTCCTTTATAAATTTTTTCTTTGTTTTTATAAATTTCAATGTCACCCAAGAAAACAACATTAACGTTTTTTGTCTCAGAGCTAATTTTTTTTGAAATTTTTAATTCAAAAGGTAACCATTTTCTATCAAGCTTTCCAGCACCTCTGTGATTAAATTTCTTTGAGTTAAAAAAATTTAAATCAAAATTAGAATTATTTGCACCCAACCATTCATATTCCAGATTTGAATAAAAATTAACTTCTTGAGATAAAGTACTATATCCCAATGTATTGTATTGGTAATTTTTTTCACAAGAAAATTTGTAATCCCTAGTTTGAATAATTTCCTCTGCTGCTCTTGGTGCAATGTCGTCCTGATAACATAATTTCCATAAATTTGTCGGTTGTAAAATTAAAGCAATCTTTATGGTCAATAAGAGAAAAATTAGTAAATAAAATTTATTCTTCTTATTTATAGATTTATATGTTAAAAATATAACAACAAATAAGGTAAACACTTCTAGTAAATTATTAATTGGTAATGAAGGTATTATTGAGCCACTATTTTCAGGAAATAATAAAAAAAATACAAAAGATAAAAATAGAAAGTGGTTTAAATTAATTTCTTTTTTCACAACTAAAATGATAATAATGACCAGCAAAAGTTTTTTAATAAAACAATGAAAATATATAATTTAAAATCTCTATTGCTTAGTATTCTTTTATTTAATTTATTAATAAATTATTTAATTCTTAACTCTAAATATTTATTTTTTTCAGACATACCAACAGAAATTAGGCTTTCGGTGTTAGTGCTTTTTTTACTTATAGCTTTGTTATTAAATTATCAATTTAAAAAAAATAAAAAACTTGATGAAACTATTTTCTATATTGCAATTTTTATAAGTTTTTCGTTTATAAATTTAACTAATGTTCAATCCTTATATTTTTGGGAAGCAATTCCCGATGCAGCAACATACAAAAGCTTAGGAAATTCTTTACTTAGCTGTTTTAAACTATCATTATCTTGTAAAGAAACCTCTTATTTATTATTTCCCATAGGTCAGCCATTTATTTCAGGAATGCTTTCAAGTTACCTTTATGATTATGCACACTATTTCAACATCTTATTAGTATCTATAACAATATATTTTATTTCTTTAATAACAAAAAAACATTACTTTAAAACTTCAGGGATTGGTATTTTCTATTTACTTCTCCACTCCCTTATCTATGAGTTAACACCAATGCAAATAAGTGAGGTATTTTTTACATTTCTACTGTTTTTTATAATCTACATCTACTTACAAAACTATAAAAATAAAGATAATCTTACATCTTTGTTTTATGGCTTTTTAATATTAGTAAGACCAATAGCCTTTGCATTATTGCCAATTTATATATTCATTTACAAAAAAAGTAAAGTCGCAATAATAATTTTTTTAACAGTTCTTTTAGTTGCGGCATCTTTTAATTTCTTAACAGCTGATAAATTTATAATTTCTGACTTTAATGTAGATTCAAGAGGTGATGGTTTAATAAATAATGATGGATATTTTGATTATTTTGTAAAATTATTAAAAAGCGATTCTGAAACAAAAATTGAATTTATTAATTTTATTAACGATAATTATCAAAGACTTTATGGTGAATCTTCAAAAGATTGTGATTTTGAATCTGTTTGTTTTTTTTATAATCCAAAATATAATTTAGACGGCACAGAAGCATCTTATTTTGTAAATTCAAGAATAGGTTCATTATTTCAAAACTATTTAATTATATTTTATAATTTAAGAGCACCTCAGAATTTATTTTTGTATGTTTTACCCATCATTATTATTTTTCCATTTTTGTTCCAAAGGTTTAGACTTGAAAGATTCTACTCTACATCTTTAGTCTTACTAATTTTTCCAACACTTTTAACCGCCGAATACGGAAATAGGTGGAATTTTACTCTTCTTTTTTTATCTAGCTTAATTATTGAAATGTGCAGTAGTAATATAATTTACAAACATAAATAAACAATGATTACAGATTTAGACGACTTAGAACATAAATATGACATCGTTATAGTAGGCTCTGGAATTGCAGGTCTTGGACTTTCAATATTATTAAACACTACAAACGCGAAAATTTTAATTTTTGATTCGGGTGACTTAAAATTTAATAAGACAATTAACCAAAAATCTCATGCGGAATCAAAAAATTTAGGTAATTGGCCTTCTAAAAATTATGCTTCTCATTTTTCAAGAGTAAGAATGTTCGGAGGCAATTCGAATGTTTGGGGTGGCTGGTGTATGGAACTTGATGAATATGACTATAGCAATAATGATGTATGGGGGTATTTAAAGAAGGAACTAATACAGCATTACCCCAATGCATATAAGCTGCTTAATATAACTCCAAAAAAAATAAGTTCACAGGAGTTAAACCTATCAAGCGTTGATCCATATGTAATAAATATTTCAAGAGGAAATTTCAAAAATAAATGTAAATCTTATATTGAAGAAAATCAAAATATTGACCTAATTCTAAATACAGAAGTGGACAAAATAAATTTTGATGCAAATAAAGTGACAAGCCTAAGTCTAAAAAATCTTTCTGGGGCTACAAAAGAAGTATTTCTAAATAAATTAGTTGTGTCTACTGGGGGTTTCGAAGCAACAAAAATTTTAAGTTCTAATATTCCTAAATTATATCTGAATAATAATTTAGGAAAATTTTTTATGGAACACCCTCAATTACAAGTAGGCAGAGTAAAAATTAGTTCTAAATCAATTAATAGGTTTGCAAAAAAATACTCACCCCCAACAGCGAAGCATTTATTTGATGATAAAAGAAATATAGTAAATGAAAAATATTTTTCAGGTTTTAAATCTACTAACAAAAATGTTAGAAACTACTTTGTTCTTCGAACATCTAATGTGTATCAAAGTAAAGCCTTATATCGATTGAGACACACTATCTTAACCAAATCATTAAGCGCGACAGGTAAAATTCACATTATTAACCTAGTCCAATTAGTAGGTGATATGTTTGATATGTTTTTTAGAAAATTATTTAGCAAGCTATCAAAAAGTAAATCTTATTCAGTAGTTCTTCATTTAGAACAAAAACCAGACAAGAAAAATAAAATAGAAATTAATAAGAATAAGGCGATTCTTGATTGGAATTTTACTGATAATGATTTTGCAAACTTAAAGAAGTCGATAGAAGACTTAAATATAATATTTAAAGAAATGGAATCAAAGTTTATTTTAAAAAAGATATTTAACAGTGACAAAGATAAGATAAACAACTATCTAAAAAAAAATATTTTTGGAATTGGACATCATATGGGAACTACACGAATGGGGTTTAAAAAAGAAGATTCTGTTTGTGACTTAAATTTAAAATATCATGGTATTGAAAATTTATATATAAATAGTACTTCAGTATTTCCATCAGGGGGAATTGCTAATCCTACTTTAACGTTATTAGCATTAACCTCTAGACTTGCAGAAAATTTAAATAATGATTAACAAATATAATAATTCAAATGAAGATGTGAAATATCTTTATAAAAATTTTCTAAATATTGGCCAAGTTGGTTTATTGGATAAATTTGATTTTTCAGAGGACAAAATTGTACAGGCAAAAAAATGTACTCTATATACAGAATCGGGGAGAGAAATACTTGATTTAACTTCTGGTTTTGGAACACAAAATCTTGGATATAACAACGATGAGATTATTAGTGAAAGAATTGCTTTCGCTAATAATAATGAGTTACCTTTTTCTAGATTATTTTTTAATGAGGATGTAGCTAAATTAGCTAAAAAAATTTCTTCAATGCTACCGGGTTCTCTCCAGTACTCTTTTTTTAGTAATTCTGGTGCAGAAGCAAATGAAGGTGCACTTAAGCTAGCGTTTAAATACCACAATGGTCAAAGAAAACTATTAATTCACAACAAAGACTCATTCCACGGAAAACTTATTGCCACATCACAGATTACAAACTCTCCAGAGGTCTATTTTGACTTTCAATCATCTTTAGAAACTGATTGTATAGATTTATCAAATACAGACCTATTAGAAGAAAAAGTATTGAAAAATAAAGACAATATTTACGCCATAATCTTGGAACCATTTAGTGCATCTTTAGCAAGACCAATTGATTACAAGACTTTATTAAAAATTCAAAAAATCTGTAAAAGGGAAGATATTGTTTTAATTTTTGATGAAGTCTATTCCGGATTCTTTAGAACATCAAATCTGTTTTATTTTATGAATGAAAGTGACCTTGTTCCTGATATAGTGACCTACTCAAAAAGTTTTGGTGGTGGAATCTCATCAGTATCTGGATATACAACAAAAGAAAAAGTATTTACTAAAGCATATGGTTCCCAAAAGGATGCATTACTTCATTCATCTACATATTCAAATTATGTTGAAGAATCTAGAGTAGCTCTTAAAGCCCTAAGTATATTTTCAAATATTAATTTTCAAGAAGAAATTAATCAAAAAAGACAATATTTCATAAAAAAAATTCATGAAATTACTAATTTAAAATATGTCGAATCTTTAACGGGTGACGGGTTTCACTGGGGTATAGGTTTTGGAAAAATCAAATTACTGAATTTAGATAAGCTTTTGAAGCTTTTACCAATTGAAATTACAAAAGACCCAAGATTTGCTGAAAAATTATATGTAAGCTCGATTATTAATGAGCTATATAGAAAATATAATATTCTCAGTTATGCAGGTTTTAATTCAGAAATAAAACTATTTATTAGTCCACCAATAATAATTTCAGAGCAAGAGATTGATCATGCGGTAAAGTCAATAATTAAAACAATTGAAAAAAAACCTTTGGTTTTAATGACTAGCTTTGTTCAAAATTATTTGTTGAGATTCTTAAATAAAAATTAAATATTTTTTTTTAATTAATTAGTATTTGTATATGAGATATCCAAAATCTTTTTTTATTATTTCAACTTTAATTTTTGTATCTTGTTCAATTGGCTCAAGTGAAGAGGAATTAACTTTGACTAATGATACTAGTACATCCACTACTATTACAGTTTTAGAACAAACTCCAGAACCCTCTACAACAACAACTTCTATACCAGAGGAAGTTTGTACTGGTGATAATAATAAAAATACTGATTTCACCAAAGTACGAAATATTCAAATATTTTTGAATAAATATAATTTCGATGCTGGTGACGAAGATGGATATTTGGGGCTTCAAACAACAAATGCTATCAGAAGGTTTCAAACATATGCTGGATTGTACCCCGATGGAGATGCCGGCCCCATCACTTTAGAAACGATGAATAATTGGACTGGGTGTGAAACACAGTCAACACAAGTTCAAAATACAACAACAACTACAACTTTAGCCACTGCTGAAAGTACAACGACTACAACTACACCTAGCTCTACAACAACAACTGTTGTCAGTTCAGAAATAAATACAAATTATGATGATATTGGTTATTTTGCATCAGTGTCTCTATCAGACAATAATATTCAAACAATTTTCAAAGGCTTAAATAATTCAAATTCAATCTGTGGAACTCCCTATTACAACAACCTTGAAAACAATGTTTTAAATTATTTTGATAATGGCAATGTTCAATCGTTAAACTTATTAAGCAATACGTTTAAAGAATCAAGTGCTATTACAGAAATAACATCAATTTCAAACGAAGAAATCATTATTGAAATCAAGGGTAATGGAGATGAAAATTTTAATTTCTTTTTTGTTGAACCATATAGTTCAAAAATTATTTCAGTAATTCCAGATAATATATCAATATCACCAGGGTTAACAAAAGCTATTTTCTTAAAACAAAATTTAAAAGAAGGTTATTGGTTTTATTCGTTTGCAGAAAATGGAAGTGGTGATATTGTAAAATCTTCTGGCTTGAGAGAGTTTTCAATAAATCCATCTAAGTCTCAATATAGAGACTCTCAGACTACAGTAGAGAAACTCTTTTTTACGAAAAATGGTAATTTTATCACTTATGGTGAGAATTTAAGTACGGTCGATCAAATCGAGGTTTCTTTTATTACTGATCAGACTTTAAAAACAAGAGAAAATACTACTGAAGTTATAAATTCGAACGCTTCTACAATTTCATTAACTAACGACAGCCAGGCAGATGTTGGAGAACTTCTTTTAATAGATAATGAACTTCTGTATGTAGAATCAAAAAATGGAACTCAATATACTGTCACGAGAGGATATTTAAATACAGTATTAAAAGAACACATAGTTGGAACATCTGTTAAAAAAGTAAACCAAATTTCAGAATCTTCAATAATAAGTGATTTTGCATACATAATAATTCGTAATGAAGACGGATTAAAGTTTCAAGTACCCTTAGAGGGAGAACTATCTGTTAATAAGTTTAATTTAGAAGGCTGTCCCAACGGCAGATATTCTTTTGAAGAAATTAAAACTTTTGGTTGGCGAGAACAAGGTTCTTCAACTATTTCCACTTCTACTAATAAAAACTTAGTTAATTCAATTTTTAATAAAGAATTTGTCATTACAGATAGTCCAATAAACTATCAACCGCCTTCATTAAAAGGTTCTGATCCAACTTCAGGTGAATTTTTAAATGATGGACCAAGGAATCTGACAGTAAGTATTGGCAATAGTGTCACATTCAGATTTAATGGACTCACACAAGGGTCAACAGAAATTAGATTTGTAAAACTTAATTTTCAGATGATACCGACAGACAGTTCCAAACTTACAAAAAATAAATCAGTAATACAAAAAGTTAACAATGGAGATTTTAATTTTACAATTAATTTTCAAAGTTTTATAAATGATGAATCAAAGTTTAACAATATATGGGAACAAGGTTATAAATACATTTTTAAAGACTTTGAAGTATTTGACGGACTCAGCAAAACTACATTTTTTAATGACGGAAATATAAAATATGACTCAAATAAAGCAGACAGTCAACATAGTGCTTATTATCTTGATCAGTTTTCATTTGCTGTTCCTTAGAATCTTTAATTATTTCGTAAAAAATAAAATTCTTTCTTCAAAAAATGTATCAATAGAGGATTCAAAGATTATAAATTCATAATTATTTGAAATATTGTAAAACTGACTATTGTCAATACCTAATAACGAATTCCAATTTAAGTACTCTGGATCAAAATAATTTTGAAGAAAACTTTTAGAAACATAACTTTCTTCAAAAAATGAATCATGAATTATCAATATTGATTTTTTCTCGTTAGTATCAAAATCTAGTTCAAACCGTTTTTGAATAGTTTCTTGATCAATTAATGCTAGGCGTTTGAGAACCAAATTGTTTTCGTTTTTATTTCCACTTTGCTCAATAGAAATATTTTTTGCATTGTGAGTTATATTTAATATTTTAGAAAAAACTTTTTTAACTCCAAAATCATTCCAATGTGTATCTCCAGATTCGTAGTAACGTTGATTTTTATCAGAAAATAATGAATATATATTAATTGTGTGCATGTTGTTATTACTAAACTTATTTTCAAACAACTCAAAATTTTTATAATTTTCACATAAAGAATATTTCTGTTGATAATTATGAATCTGGGTTTTTTGTATTTCTTGTTTTAATGGAAGAAGCAAAAACAAATATTCAGTATTGTTAGGTTTCTTAATATTTATATTATCAAAATCGTACAATTTACAATTTGAGTATTTGGGAAACACTTCCCCCTTTTTCCCAAAATAAATATCAGTGTTAAAAAACTGGTAATCAAATGTGTCAGAGTTTTTTTGAAAACTCCATGTGATATCTGCTAAAAACTTGAGAGTATAGTTTCTTACACTTGATTTGAAAATTGTTTGTTCAATTTTGTCTTTAAGTTCAACTCTATTTCCAGAAAGTATGAGCTCAATTATGTTTCTTGTCTCTCCTAAGCTTTCAAAATTTTTATTTATGCTGTAAGGTTTAGCAGAGCTATATATTGAACTAACTATAAAAATTAACAAAAACATGAAGCTGGTTAATAATTTTTTATAATACAACATTAGAATTTGAAATAAATAAATGGGTCAACACTTGAAGATAAAACAACAATTAAAGCAATAAAAAATATAGTAAATGAAGATAAGTAAGTAGGTTTAAATTCAAATTGAAACATTTTTAATGAAATTATGCAACAAAGCACAACAACTATAAATCTAAAGTCTAGATTTTGAAACAATAAGGGCAATAAAGTATCATTTTGAAAGTTATAATTTGTCAGTCCTTTATAAATATAAAGCGTATCACCAATGGTTTTTGCAAAAAATGGCACCCAGCTTAAAGAAATTAGTAGCATTGTTATAACTCTATTCGAGAATAATTTGTGAAAGTTTATAACTCTTTCTAAAGTCATAATAAATCCATGAATAAATCCCCATAATAAAAATGTTAATGAAGACCCATGCCACAATGCGGTACAAAAAAAAGTTATCCAGAGGTTTCTATAAGTTTTAAAATTAGAAACCTTATTCCCTCCAAGTCTTATGTAAACATATTGCTTGAAAAAAGTGGAAAGAGTAATGTGCCATCTTTGCCAAAATTCTTTAAATGATTTAGATAAATATGGCCTATTAAAGTTTTCTGGGAGAGTAAAACCAAAAAATTTACCAAGTCCAATTGCAATGTCACAGTACCCAGAAAAATCAAAATATATTTGAAAAGTATATGAAAATATTAATAAGAAGGATGAAATAAATGATATGTTGCTGATATCTTGATAATTGTTATAAATAAGAATAATTTCAGCTAGAGTATCGGCTAAAAAATACTTCTTGAGAAGCCCAATAGAAGTTCTGTATATTCCCTGGATAATGTCATCATTACTAGCTGGTTTGTTTATTCCAGTTCTGAATGTTTTTATATTAACAATAGGTCCTGCTAAAAGTTGCGGAAAGAATGCAAGAAATGTAAATATTTCAAACCCTGACTCACTTGACTCCAGTCTGTTTTTGTCGAAATAGTAAGCTATTGCCTGAAAAGTAAAAAAAGATAAACCTACTGGAAAATTGCTATTGATCATTTCAGGTGTATTTAAATTAAAAAATGAATAAAAAATGTATGAATATTTAAAAATAAACAAAGGGGTTAGTAATAATAAAGTAAATATAAAATTGTTCAAAATATTCTTTTCAACTTGTAATTTTGTAAGTATTGCCAAAAAAATTAGGATTACTAATAATTCTCCGTTATCAAGAAAGTAAAAATAAGCACTAAAAATTCCTAAAAAAAATAATTTTAAATTTTTATTTTTCTCAAATAACAAGTAGTAAAAAAATAGAGTTATTGGGAAGAAAAAGAACAAAAACGGATAAGAAGTTAATAACATTAATACTTAATTTAGTATCAAAATTTTGTTTAAGTGATTTTCTAAAAATTATGTAAATTACGCATTATGGATTAATCATAAGCAGTTATTTCGTTAACATTAATTTGTGAACAAATTTTTAAAATTAACATTATCAATACTATTAGTTAGTACTGTTTCTTTCTGTTCAACTAATAGTGCGCCTAGCCTTCCTAGGAATTTTAACAACTGCGAAGTCTCTTTAGAAGATGCATTAAATCAATTACAAGAAATAAAGTCTTTAAGTGATTTAAGTTTTGATATAAGGATTGTTAGAGAAATTACAGATAGAGAAGAATGTATTGATATGGTTTTAGGAACTAATTTGCCTCAAGGTGCGGAACTTATAAACAATCAACTAGTTGACTTAGTTGTTGGCATAAAAAAAGATGAAGTTACAGAATCTGTTAAAGCTACAGAATATGATCTTTATATACAGCAACTTGAAGAAAAGAGTATTGAAAAACTAAACTTAATTACTGCACCACTTTTTGGCAATGCTAAAGTTGACCAGTTAATAGACAATCAAAATTTAATTACCTATATAAAGTCTGAAAATCCTATGAATTATAGATTTATGTTTTCTGAAGCAGAAGGGTTTATATACGGAGTAGATTCTAATTTAAATGTTGTAAAGATTATAGATTTATCAAAAAAAACTATTAGAAAAAAGGAAGCAGGTCTCCATACATTTGATTTTATAAACTTAGAAAACAAAAATTATTTAATAGTGACTTACTCAAGTACTGACAATAAATACAAAATGTCAGCATTTGAAATTCTGTCAGATTTTGGATTAGGCGTTGAGATAAATCTCGTAAGCTTTGATTTACAAAATGATAATAATGTTCATTTTGGAGGAAAAATACTTCAAACTAATAAGAATCTACTTTTATGCTTAGGTGATTTGAATAGCCCTGGTAATTCAGCAAAATTTGATTCACCCTGGGGAAAAATTCTCAATATTGAAGTAGATGATATATTAAATTCTCCTATTTCTTCTCATGACGACTCAAGAATAACATATATCGCTTATGGATTAAGGAATCCGTGGTCCTGTTTTCTTGACCAAGAAAATTTAGTAGTGCCAGATGTAGGAAATATACACTGGGAGGAAATCAATATTTTACCAAATTACAATGAAACATCAGATCCTTATTTTATGGGGTGGCCTTGGTACGAATCTTTTTTTGATGCAAATTATCAAAATTCACCAGTTGATGAAACTATAAAAAACCAACAGATTCAAAACACATTTTTTCCATCATTTCTATACCCTCATTCGAACGATTATTGCGCAATAATAGGAGGGACTAATTTAATCGACTTTCCAAAATGGAATGGCTATTTTTTTGTTGGTGATTTTTGTACAGGAACAATTTGGGCAATAAATATTGAAAAAAACAGTCAGCTCATTGTATTAGAAAAAAATATAATACCATATTCAATTACTACAATTAATGATTCAGGCAATGGAACTCTGCTTGTTGGAACTACCTCCGGCACAATCCTTGAACTTACACTTCCCTAGACTTAAGAAATTTACAAACTTTAACGTGTAGTATTCAACTATGTTGAAAAGCTTCACTGCAATAATTTTAAGTGCTTTAAGCGGATGGGGAACACTAGGCCTTATCAAAATGATTTATTTTGAAATTTTTTATACACTAAAAATTGGGTTATCTGATTACAAAAAAATTAGTTACAGAAGTTCTTCTCATACAGAAATTGATAACTACAATATACCAACTCCTTATGTGTATTTACATTATCTTAAAAAGTTCTTAGTAAATTATAAAAAATTCACATTTATAGATGTGGGTTCAGGAGTTGGCAGAGTATTGAGATTTGCTCATGATTTTAAATTTAAAAAAATAATTAGTATCGAAAAATCATCAAAACTAAATAATTCATTAAAAAAAGAATTTGGCAATAAAATTATTTATTTTGAGAAGGATGCATCTCAATTTTCTATAGAGAATGAAAAAAAAGTAATCTTTTATTTTTTCGAATCATTTGATGGAAATATTTTTTACAATTTTATTGAGAATCAAATTACAAATAACAGTTTTGAAAAAATCCTTGTTGTCATGATTATTTCAGAAATTGAAAACCCAATAAATTTATTCTTAGATCATTTTAAAATAAAAGAACAACTTAAATTTAGCAATAAAAGATCAATGGTAATTTTTGAACAAACATGATCTACATCTTTGTCTTATCAACAGAAAATTATTACATTAAAGTATTAAAGTTTTAGTTATGAACAAAATTCTATTTAGAGAATGCATGAAAGGTAAATCGCTTTTAAGAACACTTCAAAACCTTGAATTTAACAATAAAGAGTTAGTTGGTAAAACTATTGATTTAGGATCTAAAAATGGAAATGGAAGTTACTATCGATTTTTTAATACTAAATTTGCAGAGATGACTTATGTTGATAAGTACTATGAATCTGAAGATGTGATAAATTTAGACTTAGAATCTAGCATCCCATTAACCAACAACAAATATGAGAATGTAATTTCAATAAATCTTTTTGAACATATATTTAATATTCAAAATTTAATCAATGAAATATATAGAATTCTTGATTTTGATGGCAAATTAATTGGTGCAACTCCTTTTCATAAAGAATATCATGCTGATCCCTACGATTTTTATAGGCTTACACAAGATTTTTATCAGAAAGCCTTTAATGATGCAGGATTTAAAAGTATTAAAATAATACCAGTTGGGATTGGGATTTTTCATCAAATTGCTGATAGTTTGAGCAAAATAATCAAATTTAGAATATTAAGGTGCTTAATTTGGTTTTTGTTTATAAATTTCGATAAGGTACTCAGTAAATTCTATAAAAATAATTTAAATTTTTATTGTTCTCTAGTTTTTTACTGTGAAAAATAAAATCGTTTAAAAAATAATTTTAGTGACTTTTACGAATAGGTTCTTAGAAAAACCCTTGTGGGCGCTACAGGATTTGAACCTGTGACTTCTTCCTTGTAAGGGAAGCGCTCTGCCGGACTGAGCTAAGCGCCCTAATAAATTGCAAGATTTAGTGTAATATCTTTTATTTGCAAAGTTGTAATTTTTTTACCATTCAATAGTTAGATTCAGGTCTGATTTAATAATTGCTGAACATGGCAATACTTCATTCTTGCCAATATAAGCAACAGGTTCATAGGCGTACTCAACTTCGCCTTCAGTCATAATCGTTCTACATGTTCCACAGTGTGCTTCTTGACATTCATATTCAATTTCGAAACCATTCTTCCCTAGAACACGAAGTAAGTTTTCATTTTTATTGCAAAATATTTTAGTAGAGTTGTTAACCGTTACAGTTACTTTTTGTTTCATCGGACTTTGTGCAATTTAAAGTTCGAAGTCTCCTAAGTCTTCGACATTAACTTCACTATCTACTTGTCCTACTAGGTATGAACTAATTTCAACTTCTTGAGGTGCTACCTGAACTGTATCGCTGGCTAACCAAGTCTTCATCCACGGGATAGGATTTTTAGTTACATTAAAGATTGGGTCGATGCCAATTGCTTTCACCCTTACATCAGTTATGTACTCAACATATTGACATAAGATTTCTTTGTTTAGACCAAGCATGGAGCCATCTTTAAACAAGTATTCCGCCCACTCTTTTTCTTGTTCTGCACCTTCTTTAAACATATCAGCTGCATCTTGCTTACACTCTTCAGCAATTTCAGCCATTTCAGGATCATCTTGACCAGTTCTTATGAGGTTAATCATATGTTGTGTGCTTGAGAGATGTAACTGTTCATCTCGAGCAATTAATTTAATAATTTTTGCATTGCCTTCCATTAGGCCTCTTTCTGCAAAAGCAAAACTACATGCGAAACTGACATAAAACCTTATTGCCTCAAGTACATTAACTGACATTAAACACATGTATAATTTTCTTTTTAGATCCCGCATATTAATATCAAGCTCACCTACATCTGTTTTATGTACCCCTTCGCCATGAAGGTTGTATGCTTGTTGATAGTTGATCAAGTCGTCATAGTAGCGCGATGTATATTCTGCTCTCTCAACAATATCTTTATTTCCAACAATATCATCAAAAATCAGTGATGGGTCATTAGTAATATTCCTTATGATATGTGTATAGCTCCGGCTATGAATAGTTTCACTAAAAGCCCATGTCTCTATCCATGTCTCAAGCTCAGGGAGTGAAACTAATGGTAGTAAAGCTACATTAGGTGACCTTCCCTGGATACTATCTAGAAGTGTTTGGTACTTCAGGTTACTAATAAATATATGTCTTTCATGATCGGACATTTTTCCATAATCAATACGGTCTTTTGAGACGTCTATTTCTTCAGGTCTCCAAAAGAAACTTAATTGTTTTTCAATTAGTTTTTCGAATATCTCAAATTTTTGTTGATCATATCTTGCAACATTTACTGGATTTCCAAAGAACATCGGTTCTTGGAGTGCATCATTTTTTTCTTGGCTAAATGTAGAATATGCCATTATTTCCTCGCTTCCTTATATTTTACAAGCATCTCCACAATCATCTGGATCCTCTTGTATGTAATCTACCTCTCCATATTTATCAGAAGTTGTTGAATCAGTATTTTCTTCATACTCATTGGTAGAAATTTCTTCTACTTCCTCTACAGTCTTTTGTTCGGCCGCTACTTCTTTTTCTGCCTGTGCATCAGTAGAGCCATCTCTTGTATTGTGGTAGTAAAGTGTTTTAATACCTAATTTGTAGGTTGTTAAAATATCTTGAATCATTTTTTGGAGTGGCAGTTTTCCATCTTCAAACTTGCTCGGATCATAATTTGTATTAGCTGAGATAGTTTGATCTACAAACTTCTGCATAATTGCTACTAACTCTAGATATCCTTTGTTGTCTGGAATATTCCATAGCAGTTCATACTTATCTTTCAACTCTTCAAAATCTGGAACGACCTGTTTCATAATTCCATCTTTACTCTGCTTCACAGAGACATAACCTCTTGGCGGCTCGATACCGTTTGTTGCATTACTAATTTGTGCAGAGGTTTCTGCGGGCATAAGTGCAGTGAGTGTGCTGTTTCTTAAACCATGTTCTTTGATGTCGCTTCTAAGTTGCTCCCAATCTAAGTGAAGCTCTTCATCACATATATCATCTACATCTTTTTTGTATGTGTCTATCGGTAAGAGTCCTTTTGCATAGTTTGTCTCGTGGAAGAGCTCACACGCACCTTGTTCTTTAGCTAGCTCATTGGAGGCTTTAAGTAGGTAATACTGAATAGACTCAAAGAGCTTATGAGTTAGGTTATTTGCAGAACCATCAGAATATTTAACATCGTTCTTTGCTAAATAGTATGCATAGTTGATCACTCCAACTCCAAGGGTCCTTCTTCTTTTGCCCGAATGAATTGCTGCTGGAACAGGATAATCCTGATAACTTAGTAAGCCATCTAGTGCTCTAACTATTAATTCAGCTGTATCTTCTAACTCTTCTAAATCTTTAATTACCCCAAGGTTAAATGCAGATAAAGTACATAGAGCTATTTCGCCATCTGGGTCATCAACATTGCTGAGTGGTTTTGTAGGAAGAGCTATTTCAAGGCATAGGTTACTTTGTCTAATTGGAGCAACAGACGGATCAAATGCTCCGTGAGTATTACAGTGATCAACATTTTGTAGATATATTCTTCCAGTGCTTGCTCTTTCATTCATAAACAATGAAAAAAGTTCAACCGCCTTAATTGATTTCTTTCTTATATCTGGATCTGCCTCATATAGTTCATATAGTTCTTGAAACTTATCCTGATCTTCAAAAAATGCATCATATAGTCCAGGGACATCAGATGGGCTAAACAGAGTAATGTCTTCATTTTTTATGAGTCTTTCATACATTGTTTTATTGAACTGAACGCCGTAGTCAATATGTCGTACTCTATTTTCCTCAACTCCACGGTTATTCTTTAATACCAACAAGTCCTCTACTTCATAATGCCACAGAGGATAAAACAATGTTGCAGCTCCTCCTCGAACTCCTCCTTGTGAGCAGCTTTTAACCGCTGATTGAAAGTGCTTATAGAATGGTATGCAACCTGTGTGAAACGCTTCTCCATTACGGATAGGGCTTCCAATTGCTCTAATTCTTCCTGCGTTGATTCCTATTCCTGCTCTTTGGCTTACATAACGGACAATTGCCCCAGAAGTAGCATTAATTGAATCTAAAGAATCACTTGTCTCAATCAAAACACATGAGCTGAATTGACGTGTTGGGGTTCTAACACCCGACATTATAGGTGTTGGTAGAGAGAGCTTGAACGTTGATGCAGCATTATAGAATCTCTCAACATAATCAAGTCTTGTTTCTTTTGGATATTTGGAAAAAAGGCAAGCACCTACAAGAAGAAAAATAAATTGAGGACTTTCATACACATCTCCATTCACTCTATTTTGCACAAGATATTTCCCCTCAAGCTGTTTTACAGCAGCATAAGTAAATTTCATATCACGCCAGTGATCTATAAATCCATCCATGATTGAAAACTCTTCTTCTGTATAATCTGTTAACAACTCAGGATCGTATCTGCCTTCCTCAACCATTTTTGTGACCTGTTCATAAACAGAAGGTGGTTTAAACTGCCCATAAGCTTTCTTTCTTAAATGAAATATTAGGAGTCTTGCTGCAAGGTATTGATAATCAGGGGACTCTGTTGAAATAAGATCAGCAGCAGCTTTGATCATTGTTTCATGAATTTCTTCAGTTGTAATGCCGTTATAAAATTGAATTTGTGAATTGAGCTCAACTTGGGAAGGGGATACATCTAAATTCTCAGATGCCCAAAAAATAACTCTATGAATTTTTTCTAAATCTATCGGTTCCTGTTTACCATTTCTTTTTGTAATAAAAATTGTGTTTTTTGGATCGTCGAGATTAATTTCCTCTTGTTCTGTTACTTCTTCCTTGTTTAAACTTGTCTTTTCCACTTCGCTCCTTAACCCTGTTTCTTCTTCCACTTTTTCTCCATTTACAACTAAATATTGTATGATGTTTTAAAACTACACTAAATGTAGTGTTATTAACTATATAATAAAGTGCTTTAATTTTCAAGCTTATGCAAGTAAAATTTTCGC
>Ga0222718_10001016_pt1 | contig 28305 bp, 43 predicted proteins | sample C33_27DmetaG_FD_165045 | JGI IMG/M metagenome (GOLD analysis project Ga0222718, IMG submission 165045) | Estuarine water microbial communities from San Francisco Bay, California, United States - C33_27D | ecosystem: Environmental > Aquatic > Marine > Unclassified | place: USA: California...
GCAACCATTGTATCATAGACATGTCCTTCATAAACGAACCCGCAGTCGCGAATCCAAGATAAATCAAACTTGATGTTTTGTCCCACAACCACATCCGCCTTGTCAAGAGCAGCTTGGAACAGTTCGAAGGCGAACTCATGTGGTTCGCGAACACTGTGGTAATAGCAGTGATAGTGAACGTGCGGCTCGCCTAACCACTTGTAACCATTTGAAACTAAAGAGTTTCCGAAGTATGGCAGGGCAGTTGTCGAACCGTTGGCTTTTGGTTTGTGGGTTGTTTCCACATCGAAGGTCAAGACGTTCATCAGTAATACACCCCCCGCTGCACATCAATGTGGCTGGTGAACATACCATGCCATCCGTTCAGTTTGTTTTTGGAAATGCAGATATGGCGAACCGTGTTCTCTTCTTCTGACGTACCAGTCTTGCCAATACCAATGATAACATCCGCTTCCCCCGCCTTACCGGTTCGCGAACCGTCTAGCATAGCGTAGTCAATGAACTGACGGTCATGCGCTTCAAAGCTGGCCTGACTAACTGACCACACCAGTAGCTTATTGCGCTTGGCAATCTCACGAGCCACGACATAGGTTTCCTTTAGGCGTTCATCACCACGATTGAACTCGCCGGACACCCTGAACTTATCTAGCTGGTCACAGAACATAACGTCCGGTTCGTTTAACTGGGCGTACTCATTCAACTCTTCCATAGACGTGCCGACCGAATCCATCACGGTTAGGTACGGCGCAATCTCTTCTGCATACCGTTGGGACAGGGCATCAGCCCCCGCCTGCATCTCTTCTCTTGTCAAGCCAAAGAAGCTCTGTATGATTCGCAGCTTTATCTTTTCTGCCGGTTCCTCGTTCGCCCAGTACACGACCTTATGTTTCTGTTTAATGTAGCTGGCAGCAACAAATGCACAGAAGGTTGTCTTGCCCACTTCTGGGCGAGCAAAGATAATACCTAAGTTACCTCTGTCCATACCGCCAAGGTGTTCGCTCATTAAATCCCATGTGAATGGGAAATCTGGTTCGCCAACCTCTTCTTCCATTAGCTGAACAAAGTCCTTGTCCATCTCGCTATATGTCGTCTTGTCGGACATGCGACCATCCTCGACCATATCAATCAAGGTCTTGAGTTCTCCAAAGTGTTCCGATTCTCCGGTGAAGATTGCAATGGCCTTCTCGCCAATCTGCCGCGCACGGTCACGAACCCAGAAGTTCTTGGTCACGTCTAGTTCGAGGTCACCTGTCTCGCTAACGTGTTCGCTAAGTTGTGTAATGATATCAAACACTTCTTGCTTTGCACTGTGAGGCATAGCAGGGTTCCTGTCCATGAACAAGGAATCCAACTGGTCACGAGACAGGTTCGTGGCATAGTTCTTGTGGGCATATGTGATGGTATCGAACAAGGTTGCATAGCGTCCCTCGAACATATCGCGAGTGACAATATTCTTTACCCTGTTGTAGAAGTCGTTATTTAAAAGGAACCCCAGAACCTGAAGTTCAATCGAGGTATTTCTGGAAGGTTTGTTTTCGTTCATCATCTGTCATGTCTTTCACATCTTTGTTTAAAACAACTAAGCTTGTAGGCCGGATGGCCTGTAGTCTTCGAACCAGTTCGAGGGCTTTCTTTGTAGCGTCCTTGTCCAAGGCAACCAGCAATCTATCATATCGACGCAAAGTTGGCAAGTGACTGTCTTGTAGGTTTGTTCCCAAGAGGGCTAGCCCCGAAAGAAAACTAGATACACTGCAAGCACTAGCACAGTCTTCCAGAACAACACCGATAGGGTTAGTTCCGCAGACAAAAGGATTACCTGATTTTCCATATCTCCACCATTTTGGTTTAGCATTAACTAGACTACGACCCGCAGCATCAACGGTTCGTCTACCATCTTTAATCAGGTAAACAACACGGTTCATTCTGAAGTCATAACGAATATCGACACGCCCCGCAAGGTACGCATCGTAGGCATTAACCCTCTTCAAGTATCGCACAGCTTCTTCACTGCGAGACACAGGGACAACAGTTTCGGGAAGTTGGAACTCCGGTTCGCAAAGTGGTTCGCGAACTGGCATTGTCTTTTTTAGCAAGGGGTGATAGGGTGTGTCGGTTCGTATCCGAAACCCTGTTCGCCCGCGAACCGCGCAGTCTGCATGAAAGCAAAACCACAGTCGTTCACCGTTTGTATCCGAAACACTAAACGTATTCTTCTTGCCACAAGCAGGGCAGTCCATCCGCAGACGACCTTCCGATGCTATTGACAAACCGTTCACATAATCTTTTAGCCAAGCTGTCATGGGCTTCTCCTATGCCCTGACAAATAACCCACAATAAAAATCCTGTCAACCACATTTTTTTAGTTGACGAACACTTGACAGCCGTGATACGCATTATGAACAGTAACCATATAGGTAACCCTATTATGAATAAAATAATTAAAATAAACCCTATAGCTAAACTATTAAGGGATAGAAAATATAAAAATAAAACTATTCCTAATAAAAAGAAATCTAAATTAGATAAACTTGCAAAGAAGGAATTGAATGATGGGAAGGCCAGCAAAGATACCTGAACCAACTAAAACTTATAATCTGTTAATGTCTGTCGAACAATATGACAAGCTAGCATATCACGCTGCACGATTGCAAAAGAAAAGCTTGGAGCAAGTTAGTGTAGGTGATTTAATGCGTGACTCTATCGAACTTTACATTGAAGCATTGGATGAAGAACATGACGCAAACGTCTCTACAAACTAACAAATCTACAATTGAAGTATGGCAACGCAAGGACGGTTCGTGGGTTGTCAACGCACCTATATCATCTGTTCGAATCGGAGAGACTGACCGCGAACAGGTAAAGAAAAAGAATTGTGTAGATTACCTATTGGACATTTCCGTGTTCGTGGGAAAAAGTGAAAATGATTGCAAAAAGTGGGTTGACAACAACCGTCAGGCATTGGTAAAACTAGGGACACTTTACGAGGTTGCTTAGATTTCGTAGGGTTTAGCAGGGGGAGTGGTTACCCTTTGTTTCCTTGGTTGGTTGGGAGCGAGGTCAGATTTATTTCTGGCCTCGTTTCTTTTTGTCCGCATTTTTTCTGTTGACACCCCTTTTTGTTTCCGATATTGGTTAAGGTATAGCAACAGCCAGCAAGGAGAAAACCGATGGCTAAGAAACAAAAGACTGAATGGGACATACTTAACGAGAATCGTATCAATGTTTGGAAGACGCTTTCCCCCGAACAGAAAAAAGCACTGCACGGTTTGCAAACTGCATGGGAAGAATTGCAAGGTAGCTACAGAGAACTGTGCCATCCCACCTTTGATGACATCATAAAGATGGATGACGCTTATTATAGATTACGCCGCGTATTGATTGAAGAGTAGGAAAAAACCAATGGCTAACCCTTCATGGTATGTAATCGAACATCCGTTCACTCGACCAAACGTCAGCAACCCTTACCCATCCAGTTCGTTTGCCCTAGATGCAGCCGACAAGATACATGGTCAGCGGTTACGCCGTGTGCGGGTTGCTGACAACGAAGTTTGGATTGGTGGAATTATTGTTTGCAGTCGCAGAAAAGCTATGGCATATAAGTTCAAGATAAAGGACTGGAAAGGAAGAACCTATGAGTAATCGTGGAAATTATAAAGTCCGTGTTCGCGTTACTACTGAACGTGAAGTGATTGTCGAAGCAGACGGCTTTGATGAGGCTGAGATAAAAGCAATGGTTGAGGCGGTGGCTCTAGTCGATGGATATGATGCCGAAGTCTTGTGGGCAATAGAGCATGGAAGCCTTAGTGATTGGGAGAAGAAGGATGGCAACGATAGTTAGAACCTGTCTCGCTTGTGACGGTGGCGGCATTGCCGAATATGACAAACCGGTCACAGACTTTACGAACGGTGGCTGGATAACTAGCACCTATGGTAAGTGTGATGTTTGTGATGGGGAAGGTGACCTGCATGTTCTATCTGAATTTACCAGCTTGGACATGATGCTGTTCTTAAATGAGGTAGCTAAAATCCTAGAGGATGCCGACATAGTTGACAGCAAGTTAGATGACATATATGGTCACGTTAAGGACGCAAAAGATAAGGTGCGTGATTACATTAAATTTCATGGTTACGATGGAGATGACCGATGAGCCAACCAGACAAACTATTCGACCCAAACAAAACATATTCAATCGGTGTGTGGGACATGCCTATCTTTGTGATAGATGTTGAGACAGACGAACCTGTCACCAACCCTGACGGTACTGTTGCTTTGTTTAATATTTCGAATTATGATTATTCATATCTTTGCGATGGCGTAGATATAGATGAATTAGAATTGCGCGATGAGGGAGATGATTATGGTGACGCTTAAATTACCAAAGAAACAAGTGAACGCCATACTGGTAGCACTTGATACAGAAATTGATTACACGTTTGACACGCATGGCAGACCTGATTGGGAAACATTCCCTGAGTTTGCCGCAATGCTGATGGCATACTATACAACACGTTGTAAGTTTGAAGAGGCCAATGAAACAGAAGTCGAGGATTTTTAGGCATGGGTAAGGTAAAGGCTTGGGCAATGCAGCTAGAGGAAGATTTCTGGTATTTTGCCAATAGTAAAATAGGCAACTGTGAATACTTTGGCGAGTTCATGCAAGAGATGGAACAGCACCGCGATTTCTTGGGCTTGCATAATGACAAAGAATATGCTGAGATGTTGCGTGAAGCTTGGGACAATTACTGGAGTAAGTACATATGACAATCGGATTTCAAGAAGAATTGCCCCTCGACCACGAACTTAGTTTAGAACATTGGGCTAAGAGACAAGCAGACCACGATGTCGAGACTGGGTATCATAACAACTGGGATTATGCCTACGAACAGGCATGGCATGGCTTAGACGCTGAATTTAATTATAGCTATATATGAGGCAAGAGATGAGAACCGCTTATGAGTGCCGCCATACGCTGGCGTACGTTTCGACAAGTGCAATCACACCACGATACCCCAACGCGGCAAGCGACCCACGCCTGACAAACACGGCTGACAAATACTTCACGCTAAGAAGACAAATCCGTGACAAAGAGTGGAACGGCAAACCTGTGACAAATGCCGAACGTGACAAATTAGCCACACTAAAGCGAGACTTGAACGATGACAAACACTACACGCCAAACTTTTGACAAACCAACCACGCTAAACCCCGCCTATCGTTGCGATGATTGCGGGGAACCGGCGATGGTTTATGTAGATAGTCTGTTTTATTGTCCGAAATGTTATCTAAAAAAAGAAGGGCAGCAAATAAAAGGGCTTGACCATTCCGGTTATTATCCTTAATGGTAGGTAATCAACAAACCAACAAAGGAACCGAACCCATGAACCATTCAGTTTTAAAAATATCTAAGATGACCGGCAAGCTTTCGGGCTTTCATGCAATTAGCACAAACACGCTAACGAATGACTTTTGCAAGAAGATGTATAGCAGCGGCAAGGAAAATTTAATCTGCACTAAATGCTATTCAATGGAAATGTTGCAGGGGTTGCGGAAAAACTGTGCGCCAGCTTGGCAGCATAACAGCGACATTTTATCAGGCGGAATAATCCCCGCCCATATGTTGCCAAATATTCTAGATGCCTTTTTCCGTTTTTCCGCCCATGGGGAATTGATAAACGAAACGCATCTAGAAAACTTAAACCGCATTGCCGAATATAACCCGCATTGCACGTTTGCACTTTGGACTAAAAGAAAAGATATTGTTCAGAAATATTATCGGCATAACCGCAAGCCTGAAAATATGATATTGATTTACAGCAACCCGACAATCAATCGCGTTATGGATAACGTGCCTGAGTTTTTCGACCGGACTTTTAACAATGTTGAAAAGCATTTTAAAGGAATAGAACAAAACTGCACTGGGCAGAAATGCCGTGATTGCCTGCTTTGCTATACGAAGGGCAATGGCGTTACCCAAATTGTCGAAGCGGTTAAATGACAAATCAACCACGCTAACTTTTCTTTTCTGGGGCTTGTGTGCGCTTGCGGTATCCTTGGTGGTTCGGGGGGACTGGGCGCGGCATGGGCGGCGGTGGCAGCGAGTCGCGGGGCTGTCACCATCTTTTTTATCTGTTTTTTATTGTTGACCGATTCGGCGGCGGGTGGCATAACAGTTAGGCGGGGTTGTCCCGCTAACCAACAAGAAGGAATAACCAACCATGTTTGATTTAATACCTAATGATAGCCCAACCGGATTTATCAATCGCGGCGGCGGCACTTATACGTTTGAACATAACGACCCTACCAACGTCGATTTATTCAATAAGCTTGGGGCGGTTCGTAAAATCCCCATTGAAGCTTTACGGCAGACTGTCGAGGGTTCAACTATGATTGAGGAACCTGTCGCTATGCCTGATTATTCGGCTTTGCAAAATAAGGCGACCGGTGACGTTTTGAATGTTGCCCCAATAGGCCGCTCTTACAAACTGGAACCCCACGACCGGCTTTTTGCAAAACAGGCCGACTTGTTGCGCGAATCTAACTTGCCGCTAGGTGATGTGTGGGTTGCTGACCGGCTCTATGAAGGCGGGCTTCGGGCGCATCGCACTATTCACTTTAATGACCTACAAACGACCATCGGGGATAGCAGCGACCTTGTAAGATGCCGCATGGATATTTTTAACAGCGTAGACAAATCTTGGTGCTTTCAAATATTCAGCGGGGCGTATCGTGACCTTTGCCGCAATACCTTGGTATTTGGCGGGGAAAAATCCTACCACCAGAAGGCGAAGCATACCAAGAACCTGAGTGTCGAAGCCATGATAACCAAGGCGGGCGGCTCTTTGGATATGTGGGCTAACCAGCGCGAACAGATGCGGGCTTGGCAGGGTTCGCGGCTATCTGATGAGCAGTTTGCGAACATCTTGAAAGAAACCATCTGTGCGAAGACTGGGCGGGCTGTTAAGGCCGGTTTAGATGCCGGTTTCAACGAACGCCTGATGAATGCGTTGCTTTACATGTTCGACAAGGAAAAGCCCGAACTGGGCGGGACAATGTGGGCGGCTTATAATGCCCTGACCCACTGGGCAACTCATACGAATGAAACCGTCACCAATCTTGAAACCGGCAAAGAGTACCAGACCGGCAAGAAAACGGCCAAGGTCTATGATGTGCAGCGCAAGCGAAATGAACAGGTTGCCAGCGTCTTGAATAGTGATGCTTGGTTGTCGGTGGCAGCATGATTGAAACCTTGCTGATTTTCGTAATCTTCTTTGTGATATGAAAGATAACCGATGGAAGCCCTCTATGTAATTTATCGCAGTCTGACCGTTCTGCTGATAATCTCTATAATATATGCGGTCTTTATTGCTTAAACCAACCAATGCCCTGAGGGGCGGAAAGAACCACGAAAATGACACAGTTTGATAATGATAAATCCATCATGGAACTTTGCGAACAGCTAATGACCCTTGCCGAAGACAAGGCCAAGGCCAAGCTTCGCGCCAGTCTTTACGAGGCTTGGAATGACCACGGCAGGCCGCTTGTTGAAAGCTTGCCAGAAGCCACGGCAGCCAAGCCAGCAAAGCCCGCGAACAACTGGCACCAAATGGCACCGCGCCATTATGTGCTGATTAAGGAACTGAGGCGCGGTTACCAATCCGTGCCGGTTCTTGCCGGTAACCTTGGATGTAAGAAACAGAGCATTTACGCAATGCTAACCACCTTGAAAAAGAACGGTTACACAATCCAGATTCATAACCTTGGCAGCCGTCAGGCGGGCAGATATCAAAAGATTTACCGTATCCCCGCCTAGCCGCGAACCTCTAATGACCTAGGGGCGGGGTTGTTTCCTCCCTTGCCCGCCCCAACCTTGCCCCGCTTGGCTAGTCCGGCGGGGTTTCTTTTTGTCTGGGTTGCATATATGCGGGCTAACCGGCGGTTATTCTTTGGTAATCAGGCGGGCTGGTGTGGTGTGGGTTGTATATATTCCCATGACCGGAAGGCCACCCCTCAAGTTATACGGCATGACAAATCAACTACACGGGCGCGGGCGCGGGCATGTGTTCGCGGGGTTTCATGTGTGTTCGCGGGGTTTGGCTCATGTTCGCGGGGTTATGGTATCGGCGATGGGGACAAACAAGATAAATATATGGCTCGTGCGCGGGTACGCAAGGGACACCCCACCCCCCCTGCATTTGCTATGCAAACCCGACATCATTTTTGTATTTTTAAGGTAACCCATACGGGATACTTTGCGAACCACCGGGGAACCCCACGGGGGGAGTTTGGGGGGAGTTTGGGGGGAGTACGTTAGGAGTGCGGGAACCCCAACGAAAAAACCCCCGCTGGGCGAACCAACAGGGGGGAGTTTGCGAACCACTAGGGAACACATGAGGGTACAAGGGGGGATAGGGGGTTTACCCCGGCAGGACTTGGTCCTATGGTAGCGTCAAATCCCGCATTTGTCAACACCTTTTTTACCATTTTAGTTATTTTCTAGTAAATCATGCGAAAAACGGGTTGACAGGGGTTCCAAAACCGCCCATAATACAGGGGTATGCCACATGTTCGCGGGAGGTTCGCATGTTCGAGGCTGTCCTGTTAATATGTCTAGCTGCAGCACCCCAAGAATGTGTTGAGTTGAGCGACACACGGGGTCCATACCCCACTAAAAACGATTGTATAGAGCGTGTCGACGAAATGGCACGGTTCGCCAAGAGCGTGAACCTGTTCGAACTAAACATAAAGTGGAAATGTACCAACCAAAAAGGTACGGCAACGTAAATCCCCATGAATTTATTACCCCAGACGAATAAAAAAGCTGCCCTAACTGAAAAGCAGGAGCAGTTCCTAGATGCCCTGTTCGAAAACAACGGCAATATGACCGTTGCTGCCGAACTCGTTGGCTATTCCCCCAAGTCAGTCACGTGGCTCAAGGAACGTCTAGCTGATGAAATCATCGAACGCACCAAAGTCATGTTAGCGGGACATTCCTTGTCAGCCGCGAACAAGTTGGCAAGCCTCGTTACAGCCGTGGACATCGAACGTGGGGATGACCTGCGGATGAAAGCAGCGGAATCAATCCTGAATCGCGTTGGCATAGCCAAGCAAGAAACAATGAACCACAACGTACAGGCAATCCACGGGGTTGTCCTGCTTCCACCCAAGAAAGAGGTCGTCATAGACGGATAAAGTTATGGAACTAGCAAAGAATGCAATGAAAGCCCTGTCACCTAAACAGCCTAGCTACGATGAAGTCGTATCTCGTGTTATGGACTTCGCACGAAAAGAAGAAATGTCAGACGCGGAGACATCGAGGTTCCTGAAGTCGCAGTTAAAGAAGTTTGGCTACGAGGTTCGCGAACAGAAGGCCAAAGGCGGCAAGCTTCGCGGCTACGCATATGGAACCCCCAAGGGCGGTGTGAAGAAAATGTCGTCTTGCCGTGGTCGCAAGGCCAATTATAAGGAATAGGGTTATGTCAAAAAAAACACGCACACTCTTAAATAAAGATGGAACTGTTCCTTCTCGCAGCTATAAAGAGATTGCAACAGACCCCAAAGCGGGTTCACCCCTTACATCTGCAATTATCTACGCTGCAGAAAAAGCAGGGTTGACTAACAAGTCTCGCAAAGCAGCAAAGTCTGCAGAGACTACCATCGAAGAAATTGACGGTCTTAAAATCATCGTTCGTAAAGACGACGATTAAACAGTGGCCCCCCGCAAACGTGTCCTAGTCCCCCCGAACCCAGAAGACTTAGGCAAGGTCGGCAGACCTAAGAAAAGACCCGGTGAATCCAAAACCACGCACAACATAAGTGACCGTGAGCGGGCAAGGCGTTCTGTACAGATGAAGTTGCGAAACGCCAAGAAGCAGCAGAAGAAAGAAGAAACCCGTGTTGCTCGCAAGCGTAAGAAGGTCAAGGACCTGACTGCCGCAGCCGCGAACATACAAAATGCCCTGAACGGCAACAAGACCCGCGTTGTAGATGCGGCTGATTTAGATGTACTACCGCAAGCCGTAACGGACTTAATTGATGACACCCCTATTATTTTCAAACCCAATGATGGACCTCAAGAAGACTTTCTTTCGGCTTCCGAACAAGATGTACTCTATGGTGGGGCTGCTGGCGGCGGCAAGTCGTTTGCTCTACTTGCTGACCCCTTACGCTATTGCCATAATTCCAATCATCGTGGGCTTCTTCTCCGTCGAACGTTAGACGAACTAACAGAACTTATCGACAAGTCGAAGCAACTATACACCAAGGCGTTTCCCGGTGCGGTGTTCCGTGAGTCGAAGTCAACGTGGGTTTTCCCATCGGGGGCAACCATCTGGTTCACCTACCTCGACAGGGACAAGGATGTTACCCGTTTCCAAGGACAGGCTTTCAACTGGATTGGCATCGACGAAATAACCCAGTACCCTACAAGCTACGTCTGGGATTACTTACGTTCTCGTCTCCGCTCCACAGACCCCGAACTCCAATCTAACCTAACCATGCGCTGCACAGCTAACCCCGGTGGTGTTGGCGGCTGGTGGGTCAAGAAGATGTACATTGATGCCCACGAACCCAACAAGGCGTTCGGGGCAAAAGACTTAGAAACCGGTCGCACGTTCGTGTGGCCTGAAAATCACCCGAAAGCAGGTCAACCTCTATTCTACCGCAAGTTCATTCCAGCGAGGTTGACTGACAACCCCTTCCTGATGGCAGACGGTCAATATGAGGCCATGCTTCGGTCACTCCCGGAAGTCGAGCGTAGACGGCTTCTCGAAGGGGATTGGGATGTTGCGGAGGGAGCCGCCTTCCCCGAATTTTCAAGGACTCGTCACGTTGTCGAACATTTCGATTTACCTACCAATTGGCCTCGCATTAGAGCGGCGGACTACGGCTACTCCAGCCCGTCGTGCGTTCTTTGGGGGGCTATTGACTGGGATAATAATATCTGGGTTTATCGCGAATTATATGTAAAACACTTGACAGCAGAGCAATTAGCTGATAAAATATTAGAATGTGAAGAGTTAGACCCTACACCACACTACACGGTCTTAGACTCTTCCTGTTGGAACAAGACCGGATTCGGCCCATCAATCGCAGAAACTATGATGAGGGCCGGGGTTAGGTGGACTCCCTCAGACCGCAACCGTCTTCAAGGAAAAATGGAATTACACAGGCGGCTTGCTGACGACCCTTACTCCAAAGAACCCCGTATGCGGATTTTTTCCAGTTGTAAGCATATCATTGCACAGCTATCAGGCATTCCACTCTCCAAAACTAACAGCGAAGATGTAGATACGCGAGCAGAGGACCATGCCTATGATGCGTTGCGATACATGGTTATGACGCGAACATCTGGTTATCAATCAATACATAAAACGCTTCAAGGGATAAAGGACCAGACCTTCAAGCCCTATGATGCTACCTTTGGATACTGAGTATGGCGGAGCCTACAGACATTCGTACAAAGATGGGTACTGCTGAAAAGATGGTAACCGATGCTACTCTCGCTTTTCGGCAATATATGGATATTCCTTATATTCCAGAAGAAGAAGAATTTTTGTTCAAAGAGTTTGGTGGGAAACCCGGTCAAGGTAGAGTAAAAACACCTAAAAAGCTAACTGTTAAACAGGCCATAGCCCTTTTAGATTATTCTGGTTTTCCTCTGGCTGACGAAAACGCAAAGTTTTCTATTGCATCTTCTATTAAATTAAGTGCGCCAGAGTTGTTCGATGATGCCAGCTTTAAAGCTTATGAAAAGAAGTTTGGCAAAGTTATGGAGATGCAAGAAAAAGGCGCATCTGCATCCAAGAACATAACAACAGCAAAAACACCGAAGGCAGCAAATCAACCCGTGGCTGAACTAGACCCCAAGACCGCAACCCTTCGTGAAGTTGCTGAAGCCTACGCTGAGAAGTCAAAACGGGGCAAGGCTTTTGTTACGTCATCACTGCAGTTCTTTAAAGACATTGCAGACGAACCCGGCTCCGCTCTACGTCTGTTCGAAAAAGACCAAGAGGGAATTACCCTTCTTTCAAAGACTTTTAAAGGCACCGAAGATACATCGACTGTAAAGACAGCGATGCAAAACCTTCGCCAAGTTGGTTTAACCTTAAAAGAGTCTGTTGGTCCTGACACACCCGAATATAAGCTGTTGCCGGACAAAGCCCCGAACACAGATTTAAATAATCGTATCTTTGGTCGCAGCGAACCGGCAAAGGCCGTCTCAGAGGTTGCTATCAACCCTGATAAGGCCAAGATGAGCCAGTTGTTCGCGGGCGTTTCTAAGTATCTTGACAACCCCAATACCAAAGCTATTGCCCAAGCAATTATTTTTAACCTCAATACTGGTCTTCGTCCCAATGCTGCTGCCGGTCTTCAGTTGAATGCCTACAAGCCTGATAGCGGTGCTATCTATATTGAGGCAGAAACCAAAGGTGCCAAGGGTCGCGCCGTGAACATCCCCCTGAACCCTATTGCAGATAGTATCCTGCAGGAAAACCTAGCTGCTGGCAACAAAGAAAACTTCTTTGTAAAGCCAAACGGTAAGGTTGTCACATCTGCGGACATGACAGACCTTTTAAAAGATGTCAAGGTAAAGGATATCGCCTTCGATGCCGCTACGGGTAGGTATTTTGATACACTAGCCCCTGCTGGATTTACAGGCAAGAAGGGTTCCGCCCTTCTACGTAATATTCACGCTACTGTAGGACAATCTATCGGTGTAGACCAAGACCGCCTAGCTTTCTTGCAAGGTCGTAGTCTCAAATCAGCCGGTAAGAGCAGCACAGGCGAACTCACCACCTATCAGCAGGCATTTCCCGGTGCTGTTGGTGAAGTTGACCGTCAGAATGCCAACATGTTTGCCAGTTTCTGGGGTGATGCAGCTAAAGAAGCTGGGTTTGACATCCAATCCAAGATTCCGATGCCCGAAACACGTATCACAACCGCTACTGCTGGTTATGAAGGGTACTTTGACCTTCCGGTTCGCGAAGAGGTGCCTACTACGTCCAAACCAACTAGCGCATCTCCAGAACCAAAGACGTTTGATGACTTGTCCGACACCACAAAAGGTTTTTTTGACCGCAACGGTATTGACTTTGGCGATTTGATTAAAAACTTTGGTAAAGCCACTAAGAAAGTTGCTATCGGTGCTTTGGGTATCGAAACGGTTCGTCAAATCATAGATGAACCCGCCGCTGTTGCTGCAGAAGTTGGTTTAGAGGTCGGCGCACGTGCCGTTGGTTTTGCAGCAGCCCCTGCAGCCGCAGTTCCTATGATGTTATCTCCAAGTGAACTAGCTTCCGGCGAACTCCGCCCAGAAGACCAGCCCTTAGACCCCGCTGGCCCTTACGCCGGACAAGACTTTATCCCTGCACCAGAAGTGGAGCAGCAGGGAACTACACAAACAGACATGGCACGTATTGCCACCGAAGATGCTGGTATGATTCCAGAACCTAGCAGGGTTCCTCAAGCCGCCCCTGTTAGAGACGAAGGCTTTTTATCTAGATAGGGAGAGTACCATGGATAAGATGGGTGCCGCTTACATTATGAACTCCGACAAAACATCTGTTGATGACCAAGGTGGTGCAGCCAAGCTGTATCGTGAAGGTCTTGAGTTCAATACAATGACAAAGCAAGGCGTTCTGACTGAGGACATGCCGAAGAAGATGACTAAAACGGCAGTGGACCCTTCAGTTATGAAAATGGCTGACGAACGCGACTACTAAAAACAAATGTCAGAAGATAACTTTCTCCAACCCGAAGACGATGCCGTCATACCGGTCCACGCTCCTGAAGAGCAGATGCCGGGACTTGCTGCATACGTAAAAACAAGGTTCGAAGATGCTGAGAATGGGCGATATGCCCACGAACAGCGGTGGCTTCAAGCCTACAAAAACTTTCGGGGTATTTATGACTCAACAACACAATATCGCGATTCAGAGCGGTCAAAGGTGTTTGTTCGCATAACCAAAACTAAGGTTCTTGCAGCATTTGGACAAATCATTGACATCCTGTTCGCAAACAAGAAGTTTCCTCTTGTTGTTGAATCTACACCCGTCCCCGAAGGTATTGCTGAGTTCGCTCACATGCAAACACCTTTAGACGAGGCTATTGAACAAGACCCATATGGTTTTAACGGCGATGGTCGCGAACTAGCCCCCGGTGCTTTGAGCGCAAAACCCGGTGGAGATTTTTTAGGTGGACTAAAGGGCAAGTACGGACAACTTCCCTTGGCAGAGGGTCCGGCTCTTATGGGCGAACCCCAGATTAGCCCAGCCCAAGAAGCTGCCCTTCGGATGGAAAAAGTTATTCACGACCAACTAACCGATACTAATGCAGTGAACGTTATGCGTAATTCTGTGTTCGAAGCTGCCCTGTTGGGTACTGGTATCGTAAAAGGACCGTTCAATTTCTATAAGCGTATCCATAAATGGGAACGCAATGAAGAGGGTGAGCGGGAATACGTTCCAATTGAAAAGACCGTTCCACGGATTGAAATGGTATCTGTGTGGGATTTCCACCCTGACCCTTCTGCTACTAGCATTGATGACTGCGAATATGTTATTCAGCGTCACCGCATGAACCGCCAACAGCTTCGCGCTTTGATTAAGCGTCCTCATTTTAACTCTGAGGCTATTGAAGAGTGTCTTACAAAAGGTCCTAATTATGAGGACAAATACTATGAAGACACTATTCGCGAAGACGAAACCGAACCCTACTATCAAGGTAATCGCTATGAGGTCCTAGAGTATTGGGGTGTCTTGGATTCCAAGATGGCCTACGAATCTGGGCTTGACGAAGCCGGTGAAATGTCTGAGTTCGACGAATTACAGGTTAACGTCTGGGTTTGTGGTACTAGAGTTATTCGCTGTGTCTTAAACCCGTTTACGCCCGCCCGTATTCCTTATCAGGTTTTCCCTTATGAAGTCAATCCTTACCAGTTGTGGGGTGTTGGTGTAGCGGAAAACATGGAAGATGCCCAGAAGCTTATGAACGGTCATGTTCGCATGGCAATTGATAACTTGGCTCTTGCTGGCAACCTTGTATTTGACGTGGATGAAGCTAGCTTGGTTCCCGGTCAAAACATGGACATTTTCCCCGGCAAAATCTTCCGCAGACAGTCTGGCGTTACCGGAACAGCCATCAACGGCTTGAAGTTTCCGAACACGGCTGGTGAAAACCTGCAGATGTACCAGATTAGTCGCCAGCTTGCTGATGAAGAGACAGGTATACCGTCAATCATGCACGGTCAGACAGGAGTAACCGGAACTGGACGAACCGCCGCTGGTCTCTCTATGCTGATGGGTTCCGCCGGTCTATCAATGAAGACGGTCATCAAGAACATAGATGACATGCTCTTGAAGCCTTTGGGTGAGGCGTACTTCCAGTGGAACATGCAGTTCAACGAAGATGCAGAAGACATTCAAGGCGACCTAGAAATCAAGCCTCGCGGTGTTGCAGCCGTGATGCAAAAAGAGGTTCGCACACAGCGGCTAACTTCCCTGTTGCAAACCGTCGCGAACCCGATGCTTGCTCCGTTTATCAAGATACCTAACCTGATGCGCGAACTCGCTATCTCCCAAGATATCGACCCAGATAGCCTAGTCAACGATGCCAACCAAGCACAACTCTACGCACAGATGTTAAAAGGAATGATGGCAAATGTACAGCAAGGAACAGGCGAAGCTGGTGGGGCCGCTGATGGCTCAACCGCAGGTATGGCAGGGGCTGGAGGCGTATCTCCAACTCCTGAAGGAACAGACCTTCAGGGGTCTGGTAACGGCACAATCGGAGTCGGAACTGCGCCAACTGCAGGGGAAAGCGGCTTTACTGGAAACCCTCCTTCAGTTGAAGGTTAATCACGAGGCAATAGTTAAGAATGGCTGATAGAGTTACAGTTGCTGGGGTAAATCAAGACTTGTATGGTACGGAATCGTACTTTACAGGGCAAGAAGCCGTGGACCTACCTACATATCAAAGCAGCTTTGTAAATTTCTATAATCAATTTCTTGACATTCCGTCGCTAGCTGACACTGGCATTGATGTAGGTGGCGGAGACGATATTACTAAACTAGAAGAGTACGGTATCGCCGGAGAACAAGGTGACCGTGGTGATACGCAAGACGATGCTATAAATGCCTTGGAAGCCACTGGAATACGGAGTGGTGGGTCTATGCTTCCGGGCGGCACCGGCTTGAGTTTCAATACGGATTTAGAGACTGGGCATCACCAATACGATAACTACTCTGATTATATAAAGGCTGAAAACCCACCGGGAATGAAAGACCGCGTAGGCTTCATTGAAAATATTATGGAGCCTGTTCTAAACGGACGATGGGATGCCGTCGATTTTTCAAAGGGAATGAGTTCTCAGATAAACTCTACTGCTGCAAACATGGATGCTGCTGTCGACCCGACTAAAGTAAGTGGTAAGTCGGCTATGAAGGGTCTGTTTTCTGCGGCAGGTATGCCTATGGCTCTTGTTGGCTCCGCAGTATTCAGTGATAAAAGTGTAAAGAATGCCTTTGGGGAAATCAGTGCGAGACCTGACGGTATTCTGGGTGTTGTTGCAGATGCAGTTCACTCTATTCAATATGCAGACCGTGCGTACAACAGAGCAATGATGAATGCGTACACTTCTGGAAGTGAGTTTATGTCTGCAGGGGACGAAGAAACAGATGCCTACGGAAACCCCGTTGCGTCTAGTGTCGGCTTAGTAGGAAAAGACATAGGCTTCTCTATGAAGTTTGGCAGCGGTATTGGTTCTGGTGGTATCACACGCAGGGCCGGAACGTACACCTACACAGGTAACATGCGGGGCCTCGACAACAGCACCGTTAGAAACATGGAAGCTATTGAGCGAGGCTTTGTCCCCAGTACCTTTGGTGGAACCTTTGGTTTTGATTACACAGGCAAGGATGCGGTTCGGTTCGAGGATGCCGGTTACTCCAACAACCTTGGTAATGGTGGTCGTTATACAGCCAGTGGAAACTACATGGACGGATATGGTAGGGTTTCTATGGTGGGACGAGCCAGTGACCTCGAAGCCCTAGCCTCAACTAACGGATTATCTGTAGACGAAGCTAAAAGCGTTTTAGATAAGGCTCGCAGCGGTAAGGGTACGGTTGCTGAAAACATTCGGAGCATAAAGAATGAGAAGGCGGCGGCACAGGCAGCAGCAGACAAAGCAGCAGCAGATAAAGCACGAGCAGATGCTATTGCTGCCGCTGAAAAAGCCGGATACAGGTCTCAGGCTAGAGACTATGCACCAGATGACGGTAATGATAGAGGCGGCGGCATGGGTCATGGCGGCGGCGGATTTTCTAATAGAGGCGGCTTCTCAGGTCTTGAAGGAGATGCTCGCGGTGGTAGAATTGAACATGGTCGCCCTCAAAACTTGCCTACAGAGAATAATAGGCGGAACTATGCTTTCGGAACCCCGCCAGCAGGGGTACAAGCTTCACAGAGCGGTTTTATAGACCGTCCGCCATCACAGGTCACTGACGGGGCTAAAGTCGCTGACGACCGCCCTATGAAGGCTAAAGAGGGTACATACATCCTAAATGCCGCCGCAGTCGAGTTCGCGGGCGAACAAGACATCCGCAAGATGATTATGGATGCCCAGAAAGAAGCGGTTCGCAGAGGTCTGTCCACAGATGACTTCGAACGGCATTCAAACCTTGTTGATATTGCGGTATCTAGCGGCGAGGTAACCATAGCCCCACACTTAGTAAATATTATAGGCGAAGACCGCTTAGAAAAGATTAATAAACGAGGCATTCGGAAAACCGAACAGCGCATAGCAGAAAATGGACAGCAGCCTGTTCAAGCAGCGCGAGGCGGTTTCCTAGCCTAAAGAATCCGCTGGCTACCCACGAACCCGTGGCCCCAGCACAACCGGAGCGGCTACCCACAGCCATGTGGCCCCGCAAGTGAGGTAAATAAAATGGCAAAAGCAAGAGGCCACCGTGCCAACAAAGCAAACGATTCATTCGGAACTGTCAACAACTCAAACTTATATCGTGGCAAATATCGCGATGAAGTTTACAAAGACGATGATGAAGAATCAAACGTGGAAGCCCAAGATGCTACTGACCCCGTAGAACAAGAAACGGCTACTCAGAATGAACAGGGCGAAAGCTTCGTAGAAACTAAAAAAGAATCTAGCGAAGACCACGATTACAAGAAACGGTATGATGACTTGAAGCGTCATTACGATTCGAAGGTAAACGAGTTCAAAGATGAAATCGACTCTCTTCGTAAGGCAATGACAGACCGTGCGGCGGAGATGCCACGAGGCGTTACTCCACCCCGAACACAAGAAGAACTGGAAGAATTTAAAGAACGTTATCCAGATGTTTTCGAAGTTGTTCAAACGGTTTCGAGTATTCAGACTGAATCACAGGTTGCAAAACTCCGTGAAGAACTGGGTTCTATTAAAGAACGGGAAAAGGAACTAGAGAAACAAAAAGCTTACGAGCAGCTTCTCAACGCCCACCCTGACTTTAATGAAATCAAAACGGACCAGCAGTTTCTTTCGTGGCTAGAAGAGCAGCCAGCGTCTATTGCAGATGGTATTTACAAAAATAGTACCGATGCAAAGTGGGCGGCACGGGTCATAGACCTCTACAAAGCCGACATAGGCTTAAATACCAAGAAGAAATCCAAAGCTGCCGCATCTGCTGCAGAAGCCGTAACAAAAACCCCTACGAGGGAAGTACGGGCTGAAGCCACAAGCGGAAAACAGATTTGGAAAGCTTCGCAAATCGCCAAGATGAAACCGCACGAGTTCGAAAAGCTAGAGGCTGAATTGGACGCTGCGCGGGCTGAAGGGCGAATCGACTTTCAATCTTAAACCTCAAAAAAATGAAGAAGGAATAGAAATATGGCATTTCCAGTAGCTGGTGGTTACGGTAACCTGCCTTCAGGTAACTTTACCCCCGAAATCTTTAGCCAAAAAGTTCTCAAGTTCTTTCGTCGCGCTTCGGTTGTTGAAGACATCACAAATACCGACTACGCTGGCGAAATTGATAACTACGGCGACACGGTTCGAATCATCAAAGAGCCAACAATCACAGTGAGCGCATACAGCCGGGGTACAACTGTAACTCCGCAAAACCTTGCTGATGATGAAACAACAATGGTTGTCGACCAAGCAAACGCTTTTGCGTTTAAAATCGACGACATCGAAGAGCGTCAGTCACACGTGAACTTTGAAGCCCTTGCTACCTCATCAGGTGCATACTCTTTGAAGCGCAAGTTTGACGGTAACGTGCTTCAATCAATGGTCGACGGTGCAGCAATTGCTGGTGCCGACGATGCAACTCTTGCTGGTGGTTTGATTTCAACAAACACTGCTTTGGGAACCGCAGCGGCTCCTATCGCAATCCACACCAACTACGACGCTGCCGTCAATCTGATGCTCGAAATGGCAAAAGAACTCGACGAGCAGTCAGTTCCTGAAGAGAACCGTTGGTTCGTAGCTTCTCCTGCTTTCTACTCAAAGCTGTTCGCAGCCGGTGCAAAGTTTGCAGAAGTACAGGTAACTGGTGACAACACATCACCTCTGCGTAACGGTCTCGTAATGCAGGGCAACATTGCAGGCTTCAACTGCTACAAGTCAACCGCAATGGTTGCTGGTGGAACTGATGCCGTTTCAATGACTGGTGTTGTCGGTGGTGACGGTGAGTCAATCTGCTTGGCTGGTCACATGTCAGCCGTAGCAACTGCTTCACACATTGCGAAGACAGAAGTTGTTCGTTCAACTGACACCTTCTCAGACATCGTTCGCGGCCTGCACGTCTTCGGGCGTAAGGTTCTGCGTCCAGAAGGTCTGGTACGCGGTGTGGTTGACACACTTGTCTAATTAAATGTCGGGGGGCAGGGCAACTTGCCCCCTTGACATCTTTTTTATTTTATGATATAAGCAAGCAACCTTGCCGGGGGTAAACCCACTATGCCACGTAAAAAAGAAACACCGATAAAGAAAACAACAACAGGCAAGGGCGCGAACTATCGTCCTACCAAGTCTGGTGCAGGAATGACTGCAAAAGGTGTAAAAGAGTACAAAAAAAAGAATCCCGGCAGTAAATTAAAGACTGCTGTTACTGGCAAAGTAAAACCCGGAAGTAAAGATGCCAAGCGTCGCAAGTCTTTCTGTGCAAGGTCTGCAGGACAGATGAAGAAGTTTCCGAAAGCAGCAGCCGACCCAAATAGTCGTCTGCGGCAAGCCCGTAAGAGGTGGAAATGCTAAACTTATTAATTGGACCCGTAGCCGACCTAGCCAGCACTTGGTTGAGTGGCAAAGTAGAAGAAAAGAAAGCCCAGTCTGCAACAAAGGTGGCTATGGCACAAGCCGAAGCTGTCGTTATGCAAAAGAAAGCCACTGGCGAAATTGACTGGGACTTGGAAATGGCTAAAGGTAGTCAGTCCTCGTGGAAAGACGAGTGGCTCACTATCTTATTTAGTATCCCCCTAATTTTAGCTTTCGTTCCCGGAATGGAAGAGGTAGTTGCTAATGGCTTCGCACGACTCAACGAAATGCCTGAATGGTATCAATACTCACTTGGAGTTATCGTTGCGGCTTCTTTTGGAGTTCGTTCGGCAACTAAATTCTTCGGTAAAAAATAATGGCTGCAGAAAAGATACTTGAATGGAAGCTGTTACCAAGATTTATGATGCTTGTAATGACGCTAATGAGTTGGCGTGTAGTCGAGTGGTTCATGTCCTTACCAGAACCCAGTGCAGCACAGGCTGGTTTAGTATCTGTGGTAACTGGGGCAATGACAGGGGCTTTCGCCGTGTGGATGAACCACGAGGGCAAACACCCCGGAACCTCTAATCACCGGATTACGGAGACGCGGAAATGAAATACAATACGTCGCATTTCCTAGATAAACTCATAGAACATGAGGGCATGGTCCTGACCGTCTATGAAGATAGCTTGGGTATTGAAACTATTGGTATTGGTCGCAACCTTAAAGACAGAGGTATCACCAAAGAAGAACTAGAATACATGGATATCCCTAGCATGGCGGTTGTTTATGAGCATGGTATCACAGAAGCCGATGCACGATACCTAGCCCTCAACGATATCCGCATCGTAGAAAACGAACTGTGTCGGGTTCATCCGTGCGTAGAAAACCTAGATTCGGTTCGCCAACTAATCCTCATGGATATGGCTTTTAACATGGGTGTCCCTCGTCTGTGCAAGTTCTTGAAGATGTGGAACGCTATCCACGAGGGTCGGTTTGATATAGCCGGAATGGAGATGATGGATTCCCGCTGGGCCAGACAAGTCGGTTCGCGGGCCGTTAAACTTTCAGACGCTATGAAGGCGGGAGAATTTTAATGATTTTTTCAAATTTTACAGGAACAAAAGAAGAAGACGGCTGGCTTGTTAGTTATAGGAATGGAAAGCAAATTAGTAAAACCAAACTTGCTTCAGGCGGCTCTAAAAAAACCCTTGCCCAACAAACTAACATGTCTAGAAAAGCAGCTAAAAGTGAAGAAAAAAGCCTGTTTGAAACCTACGCTGAAAAAGGAATGAAGATTATGGGATTGTCTGACTAATGCCCCTAACATCCAAAGGCAAAAAAGTTATGAAGTCCATGAAACAAACCTACGGGGGCAAACGAGGTGAACAAGTCTTCTACGCAACAGCCAACGCCGGAAAACTTAAAGGCGTGGAGAAAGAACAAGAACTCAAGAAAGGCGGCAGGGTTAGAAAAGCTAGCAAACCGACGAAGCCTCAAGCGAAGAGCAAAAGTCGAGTTAATGAAGCTGGCAACTATACTAAGCCCGCACTAAGAAAGCGTTTGTTTGAGAAGATTAAAGCTAGCAGCAAGGGCGGTAAGCCCGGTCAGTGGTCGGCACGTAAAGCACAGATGCTGGCACGTGAATATAAGGCAGCAGGCGGTGGATATAAAGACTAATGGAAAACTTAAAACTTCCCGTAGCCCTTGTAATTGCAATGGTGCTACAAATCTCTGGCGGTGTGTGGTGGGTCAGCCAACAAGCACAGACTATTTCTCAGCTTGAGGAAACAGTCAAGCAGATGTCTAGCCGTATGGCTATTGAAGAAAACGTAAATATGAAACGTGACATCATGCGTAACAACGAGGCTATTGAAGGCTTGTTCGAAGCAGCCAATAGTAACAGTATGCACATGGATAAGATTGTAGATTTGTTGCGGCGTGTTTCCGTTCTTGAAACTGAAATGAAATATTTGACCGGCGGTAAATGATTGAGTTCGTACTTACTGTATATCTGGGTGCAACCTTAATAGACCAAACCCAGCGGTTCGCGGATATTGACAGATGCTTGTACTTTGCAGAACGGTTGTCTGACCAGCGACCGGTCCCTATAGGAGACAACAGACGCATAAAAATAACAGCAGTATGCAAACCAATAGCCAAATGAGGAAACAATGGACCCAATCACTGCTATCGGGATTGCAAGTACAGCTTACAGCGCAATCAAAAAAGGATTCGAGGTAGGCAAAGAAGTTGAGTCCATGACAGCCGACTTAGGTCGCTGGATGAACGCCATCAACGACGTAAAAACCGGTCATAGTAAAGCAAAGGGTCGTCGGTTCGGTAGTGTAGAGGAAGAGGCTCTAGAGACGTTCGCAGCCAAGAAGAAGGCTGAACAGATGGAAAACGACCTTCGCAACTTTATCGTTGGTCAGTACGGTGTAAATGCGTGGCAAGACATCATTCGAATACAGGGCGACTTGCGTAAGAAGCAAAAAGAAGCGGAACAATTAGCAGCCCAGCAACGAGACGAGTTGATTTACAACTTATTTATCTGGGGACTCATCCTTCTTTTTATAAGTCTAACTGTACCAATACTGTGGCTAACCCTACAAAACGTTTGACACAGGCTAGTTTTTCTCCTATAATAAACCAAGAGGAGAATCCATGCGTCAACTTGCTATAGAAGCCCTTAGACATAAATACGAGGCACAGAAAAAAAATGCGGAATACACTTTTAAACATTGTACAGACAATCTCGAACGGCTTGACGCTGCTTTGGGAGAGTGGACTGATGCAAATCAAAAGCTTGATGCAATGGATGACCTCGAAGATGATTACGAATTTACCTTCGGTCAACGCCGTTAAAGCATGTTCGATTAGATACCTTGGGTGGGGTTTGCTATATGCAGGTAGGCCCTTTACTTCTATCGGGAACTGGTTTTGGAAGTTGCACCGCAAGGTCCTTGACTGGAACAATTAATGGCACTTCGCAGACCTCAGAAAAGCTTGAAGGCTTGGACAAATCAAAAGTGGAGAACCAAGAGTGGAAGCCCATCCACACAGGGACCCAAAGCAACCGGAGAACGTTATCTACCGGAAAAAGCAATCAAGGCGTTGTCGAAGAAAGAATACGCGGCAACCACTGCTGCTAAAAGAAGAGCAACTCGTGCTGGTAAGCAGGTTGCCAAACAGCCTAAAAAGATACAGGCTAAAACAAAACAATATAGAAAAGTGAAGTAAGATGCCTACACTTGGAAGTAGTAAATTTTTCACGGAATCTGTTTCTCTTGCAAATACATCAGATACAGATATATACATTGTTCCAAAAAACTTTTCATCTCACGTAGAGCATTTTCTTGTTAGTAACAATGATACTTCTACACGAAGCTATACCTTAAAATGGTATCACGCAGACGACGCAACAACCCACACCATTCTTTCTGGACACGCTCTTTCAGGGAGTACGTTCGATTCCGTATTTACAGTAGATAAACCGCTTTATCTCCACGCAGGTGACAAGATTATTGTTGCTGCTGCCACCGCCAATACCCTGACAGTAACAGTTAGTGCAGAAGAATTTTACGACCCGAATAGGTAACCCATGAACTACCTCGACCTTATAAATTCTGTTCTTCGCGAAGTCAACGAGGTTGAACTAACAGCCCTTGCTTCTGCTAGAGGCATCCAAACGTCTGTGAAAGATTTTATCAACAAGTCACAGCGAGACATCATCAACTCCGAAGTCGAATGGCCTTTTACTGTTACAGCAGGTTCGATTACTACAACTGCAGGTACGGCAGAGTACACTAAACCAGCCGCTGCAAAGACAATAGATTTCGACAGCTTTACGGTTCAGGAATCTGCATCTACGGCAGAAAGAGTCCTTAAATATATTTCATTTAATGAGTATCTTGAAAAGCTAAACGAGGCAGATACCAATCCGGCTGGTAGCGGGCAGGCACTCCCTCAGTACGTGTACTTTACTCCTGATGAAAAGATTGGCTTGTCGCCTGTTCCAGACACGTCTACTTATACGGTTCGCTACTATTATTATTCGACCCACACAGACATGGCACTTGCAACGGACACTCCGGTAATACCCGAACGCTTCCATGATGTTATCGTAAACCGTGGGCGTTACTATACTCACATGCTTCGTTCTGATACCCAGTTTTCTCAGCTTGCACTTCGGGATTACGAGCAGGGATTGAATCGTATGCGTGTGGAACTTATCAACCGTAAGGATTACATGAGGGCCGTTTAATGCCAGATACTTCCCTACTTAGTCCATATGTTGTACGATTGGGTGGCGGTCTGGTCTTAGATAAGGATACCTTTTCTATCCCGCCCGGCTCTGCCCTACAGCTACAGAATTTTGAACCGGATATCAATGGTGGCTATCGCCGCATCAACGGGTTCGACGAGTTCGATGCAAATCAGGTAGACGGCTCGACAGGCATTGTTCTTGGGGTTCACATCTATGAAGACCAGATTATTGCCGCTAAAGGTACGGAAGTATATAAAGGCACTGGTAGTGGTTGGGCAAGCATAGATACTGGGAGAACCGGTGCGGGCCGTTACGACTTTGCAAACTTTAACTTTGACAACACCTCTAAAGTAATCTGGTGTGATGGCGCGAACAACGCATCGGTCTATAACAACACGGCTGTAACCGACCTAAACGCTACAGGCGCACCTGCAGACCCCCAGTTCGTGGCGGTGTTCAAAAACCACGTGTTCTTTGGTGGTATGTCTGCGAACCCGCAAGAAGTTGTGTTCACAGCCCCCTTCGATGAAGCAGATTTTAGCACGGCTAACGGCGCAGGTTCGCTTCGGTTTGAAAGTCCTGTTCGCAGGCTCAAGTCTTTCCGCGAACGCCTGTTCATTTTCTGTGAAGACGAAATCTACTTAATGGCAGGTTCTTCGGTTGCAGACTTTCAGATACAGCCTGTTACCCGTAAGATTGGTTGCGTAGACGGGTTTAGCGTTCAGGAAATCGGAGGTGACCTCATCTATCTTGCCCCCGATGGTTTGCGAACTGTTGCTGGTACTCAGAAGAATGACGACATCGAACTTGGTACGGTATCAAAACAGATTCAGCCGCGCCTCGAAGGGGTTTCTACCGACAGAATTTCATCCCTTGTAATCCGTAAGAAAAGTCAGTATCGCCTGTTCTTTCCCGGAGATGCACAACTCAGCACATCCGCACCCGGTATCATCGGGGTAATTAAAGCAGGAACCGAAGGTGGTGTTGGTTGGGAATACTCAGACCTTAAAGGTATTAAGCCGTCCTGTTGTACCACTGGTTTTATCAACGGTGTAGAAACAGTTGTTCATGGCGGCTATGACGGATACGTCTACCAGCAAGAAGTTGGCGACACCTTCAACGGAACGAACATTCAGGCAATCTATCAAGGCCCTGATTTTACTATGGGTGATGCTGGTATCCGCAAAATGATGCAGCGTATCATCTGGAACTACGATAATGAAGGTGCTGTGGACGCAGATTTCCGTATTCGTTATGACTTCAGTTCGTCGCAGGTTCCGCAACCGGCTCAGTACCCATTAACAACCGGTGCTGCCATTGCCATCTACGGTAACCCAGCATCTCTGTTTGGAACGGCAGTGTACGGCTCAACAGGAACACCACTGGTTCGTCAGAGTATCGAAGGCAGCGGTTTTACGGTTTCGGTTCGCTTAGACGACAAAGACGGGGCAGACCCAATATCAATCAAAGGATACCAACTGGAATTTACTCCGGGAGGAAGGAGATAAAATATGGCAGGTTACACCCGTCAATCGACATTTACAGATGGCGACGTTATCACCGCCGCACACTCCAACGATGAGTTCGACCAGCTAGTAACTGCGTTTAGCAATTCGACGGGCCACACGCACGACGGCACTTCCGAAAACGGTGCGGCGATTACTGTTGTTGGTCCGGCACAAGATGTTATCGTTAGCGGAACACAGGTTCTGCCCAAGACAGACAATACTCTGGATATTGGTAGCATAACTTTCAAGTTTAAGGATGGTTACTTTGCAGGCGATGTGGTTGCGAACAACATCTCATCAACCAGCTACAATTCAGATATCATCCCAGATACAGACGATGCCTACGACTTAGGTAGTGTTTCGGCGGAGTGGAAGGACCTGTACCTTGATGGTACTGCCAATGTCGATGCCCTCGTAATCGGTACTGCTACTGCCTTAACGGATGTCGATACTGACCTAACATCTGTGTCTGCTTCAGACGATACCCTTGCTTCCGCAAAGGCAATTAAAACCTACGTTGACGCACAAGTTACTGCACAAGACTTGGATGTGGCTGCAGATACGGGTACGGCAGCAGTCGACCTCGACAGCCAATCTCTCACTGTTGCCGGTGGCACAGGCATCGACAGTTCAGCAACCGGACAAACCGTCACGTTGGCTATTGATAGCACAGTGGCTACCCTATCCGGTTCGCAAACTCTCATCAACAAAATTATTGATGCCGCGAACAACACCATTTCAAACATCGACACAACCATGCTTGCTTCTGGTGTTCTAGACACGGACCTCACCTCCGTTTCAGCAAGCGATGATACAATCCCATCTGCAAAGGCAACAAAAGCCTATATTGATGCACAGGTCACAGCCCAAGACCTCGATTTTGCGGGCGATGCAGGTGGCGCACAGAATGTAGACCTAGACAGCCAGAGTTTGACTATTGCTGGTGGGGCAGGTATCGACACAACTGGTTCTGCACAGACCTTGACCGTTGCTATTGACAGTACCGTTGCAACTCTAACCGGTTCGCAAACTTTAACGAACAAGACCCTTACCACTCCGGTAATTTCAGCGATTAGCAATACGGGTATTTTGACGCTTCCAACTAGCACTGATACTTTGGTTGGTCTTGCAACTACCGACACCTTAACGAACAAGACCTTGACCAGCGCAGTCTTGAACACAGGTGTTAGCGGAACGGCTGTCTTGGACGAAGACAACATGGCTTCCGATTCCGCAACCCAGCTTGCAACCCAGCAGTCGATTAAAGCGTATGTAGATGCTCAAGTAACTTCTGGTGCTGGTATTTCTGACGTAGTGGATGATACTACGCCACAACTAGGTGGCACACTAGACGTTAACGGACAGCTTATCCAGTTTGACGATAGCACTACAGCTACAGATGACCGCCTACAGTTTGGTTCTGGACAAGAACTAGAGATTTTCCAGGACTCAACAACTGGTCATAGCACCCTTAAATCTAGTTCCACTAGCGGTTTGTACATAAAGGCTGATTACTCAGGTCTAATGAGTGAAGATGGTAGCAAAACATTTGTGTATGCTACAGGTGGTGGTGTCTCAATCAATGACGGTTTGGGTTCAACACGGTTAAAGACTACCAATGTAGGTGGCGTAGAAGTCACAGGCTTCATGCAGTACAATGATACCAGTTCAGGTAGCTTTAATTATATTCGATTCCAAGCACCTTCTACTGTAACAACAAACACTACATTCACATTCCCAGACGGTGATGGAACAGCAGGACAAGCACTTGTAACTGATGGTTCGGGAACACTTTCATGGGATACACCCACTATTACAGAGACTGACCCATCTGCCCTTGCTTTCGCAATTGCACTTGGATAACTGTTGACAAACAAGTAAAAATACTTTATAATATATCCGAAGAGGGATAAACATGGCAAACGCATTTTTATCAGAGACAGATACCGCAGTTGGAACGTCCCCAGCGACAATCCTAACCTGTGGTGCAGCAACCGAAACCACCATCATTGGTCTCAGTATCTCTAACATCGTTACATCACAAATCACTGTAGACGTACAGCTTGATGCTTCAGGCCGTACATCAGGTGCAGAAGATAGTGTGTATCTTGTTAAAGAGGCTCCGATTCCAGTTGGTGGTTCTTTAGTTGTGGTTGGTGGAGACCAGAAGGTGGTGTTAGAACCGGGCGATACTATTAAAGTAACATCCGATACTGCGTCATCTGCTGACGTTGTTCTCAGCCATCTTGATATTACATAAGGATTAGTTAATGGCAT
>Ga0222718_10001018_pt1 | contig 28287 bp, 18 predicted proteins | sample C33_27DmetaG_FD_165045 | JGI IMG/M metagenome (GOLD analysis project Ga0222718, IMG submission 165045) | Estuarine water microbial communities from San Francisco Bay, California, United States - C33_27D | ecosystem: Environmental > Aquatic > Marine > Unclassified | place: USA: California...
CTAGAAGAAGGTGGCTCTTACAACGACATTACACCTTTACGTGCTACAGAGTCACTGACTGACCCGTTTGAAACAACATCAGGGTCGCCCATCGTTGAAGTGACTGACGCGGCAGGTGGCTATATTGACGGTGATTTTGTGACGTTCAGCGGCGCAAGTGCAGTTGGTGGACTAACAATCGACGGCGAATATCAAATCTCCTACACATCAGGGTCTACTTACACAATCGATGCAGGTACAAATGCTACAAGTTCTGCGACAGGTGGCGGAAGTGTATCTGCCGCATATCAGATTAATGTTGGTCCCGCGTTTTCTATCCCCTTAACAGGTTGGGGCGCAGGTGCGTGGGGCGCAGGTACATGGGGTGTAGGCACTACATCAGCAGAACCACTACGTTTGTGGAGTCAGTCAAACTTTGGTGAAGATCTGGTTTTTGGCCCTCGCGGCGGAGCGATTTACTACTGGGATGCCACAGGTGGAGCGACAACACGTGGTGTTTTGTTATCTAGTTTAGGTGGCGCATCTGGCGTCCCAACGGTGCAGAACTACATTCTAATCTCTGACATCAGCCGATTTGTGTTTTGTTTTGGCTCTAACGACATAGGCACCGCTACACAAGACCCAATGTTGATTCGTTGGTCAGACCAAGAAGACGCAACAAACTGGACTCCTGCGGCGACAAACCAAGCAGGTAGTTTGCGGTTATCTCGTGGCACAGAAATTGTAACAGCGGCGCAATCACGCCAAGAAGTGTTGGTTTGGACTAACTCCGCTATGTATTCGTTACAGTACGTTGGAGCACCTGCGGTGTGGACTGCACAGCTTGTTGGTGAAAACACTTCTATCGCATCTCAAAACGCCGTCGCTTATGCCAATGGTGTCGCGTACTGGATGGGTATTGACAAGTTCTATAAATACGATGGGCGGACACAGGCATTACCCTGCGACCTGCGTAAGTTTGTGTTTAACGACTTTAACGATCTTCAATATAACCAAGTATTTGCGGGTACTAATGAGGCGTTTCACGAGATTTGGTGGTTTTATTGCTCTGCTAATTCGTCAACTGTTGATCGTTATGTGGTCTACAACTACGTCCAAAATATCTGGTACTACGGCACAATGGCACGTACCGCGTGGTTGGATTCAGGGTTACGTAACTACCCGCTAGCCGCTACTTATAGTAACAATTTAGTTAACCATGAGTTTGGAGTTGACGACAACGAAACAGGTACCCCTGCGGCAATTAATGCGTATATTTCGTCCGCCGAGTTTGACCTTGATGACGGGCATAAATTTGCCTTTATATGGCGGGTACTGCCGGATATTACGTTTGACGGATCAACTGCCGGTAGCCCACAAGCTACAATGACGTTGCTACCACTAAAGAGTTCCGGTTCTGGATACAATGATCCTGCGTCCGAAGGTGGGACTAACTCGTCTACAGTCACTCGTACGGCTGTGTTGCCTGTTGAGCAATATACAGGGCAGATTTACACCCGAGTGCGTGGACGACAGTTAGCGATGAAAATTGAGTCTGATGCGTTGGGCGTACACTGGCAATTAGGCGCTCCGCGTATTGATATGCGCCCAGATGGACGGCGGTAATGGCAAACGAACTTAACCGCATCGAGCCACCCGCGCTACCGCTCGCTCCTGAAGGCTATGATCGTCCGTATCAAGATCAGAGCAATAACATCCTACGTCTGTTCTTTAATCGTTTGATTGGTGTTATTCGCGAAATTACTTCAACGGATGACGGGGGCAAATTCCTGTACTTCCCACGCGGATTGTTCTACAGCACAACCGATCAGACCGCCGCATTGATAAATACCGGCTATCCTGTCGAGTTTGAGAATACGTACCTTGGTAACGGAGTTAGTATTGTTGATGATACGGAAATTACTGTGTCAGCAGATGGTGTGTATAACTTCCAAGTGACACTACAGACAGCGCACACGAACTCCGCTGACGTGCAGATATTGACGTGGATTAACAAGAATGGAACTGACGTATCTTACGGCGGGCAACAACAGACCATCAAAGGCAATGCAAATCAGCCCGTATTTTGGAACTTTTCCATTGATTTAACCGCAGGGCAGTACATTGAAATGTATTGGGCGGTAGGCAGTACGGCGTTGTCTCTAGACTCTACTGCGCCTACGTCACCTCACCCCGGTATCCCGTCTACTGTCGTTGCTGTGTCATATGTGAGTAATTTATGAAGTATTGGTGCGATAATTCCCCCGTATTTACGCACTACTACAACGCGGCGAGTATTTTGTTTCCTGCGTGGGAGCGAGCGTTTTGTGACATTACTGAGGCATACAAAGAGTATGTAGATGACCCCAAATTACTTGCGCGTATGGATTCTTTTATAAAGGAAGAAATGTCTCATTCCGCCGCGCACACCGCTCACAATACACGGCAAGGGCTAAAGGAACTTCAAGATATTGAGTACGAAAAGACTCAACGCCTAATAAAACGCCCGAATAGTCGTTTATGGTTGGGTGCAATGGTTTCAATTGAACACTGCGCTTCTGAGCTATCCAGAGGATTTTTGCGTATCTATAAAGACAGGGACAGTCGCGAGTTTAATTTGTACAAATGGCACTCCCTCGAAGAAATCGGACATAAAAGTCTCGCTATGGATGTGTGGAACCATATGGGCTACCCGAAAAAACAACTCAACCGCATTGCCGCAAAAAACTTTATCTACGTTTGGAGATTTTGTTTTGGGTACGTGTTCGCTAAGCTACGAGAGGAACGTTTGTTCTGGTACCCTAGCACGTGGGCAGATTTGACCCGTTTGGGATTTCGCGTGCTGGTAGGTGGGTGGGTTCCTTATCTAAAATTGTTCAAAGACAATTTTCATCCAGATAACATTGGTGGGCGCGATGAAGCCGTTAAAGCTGTCTGAAAAACAAACCACTCAGATGATGAAAGATATGCTTGAGAAACGTATGTCTGCAAAAGATATTGTTGAAGAGCACTACAAACGCGATAAAGTAGATGTTCCGTTTGAGGTATATAAGAAGTTTATTAATTTTACGCCTGAAATGGGGTATCAGATACGCCGCGCAAATAATACACTTTTATTTTTTATTCCTGAAGAAAATAACACGGAAATCGTGTACCACACAGTAACCGCTGATTCCCCCAAAACTTACATTTTTAGTATATTGGTGTTACTCGCCGCTGTATACGAAGAAGGGTATAAGTACGCTAAAACATACTTTAGCGACGAAAAAACAAAAAAATTCATTGAAAACTATTTTCAAAATATTACCACGGTATCTCCAGCAGATGATCCTGACCTTGGCACTTATGTAGCTGAAACAAATTTGAGCGAGGTGCTAAAAGATGGGGTGGGCTAAGGAGAGACTAAATGATGTTGGCGATTCCATTTCTGACGTTGGTAGTTGGCTTGACGATACCGCTGTACAACCTGTCGTAGATGTATCTAAAGACGTTTTAAGTAATGAGTTAGTTGTAACCGTTGCTTCTATTGCCGCAACTGCAACTGGTAATGCGTGGGCAGTACCCCTTATTCAAGGCGCATCAGTAGCCGCTCAAGGTGGTGATATTCGAGATGTTTTAGAAGGCACCGCAAAAGCGTACGTTGCCTCACAAATCGGCGCTAAAGTCGGTGCCGGTGTAGGCTCCTCCGTCGCTTCAAGTACAGGCTCTCAAGTTGCGGGTAACATACTCGGACAAAGTGCAGGGCGAGCTACAACCGTCGCCATAATGGGCGGAGACCCCGTACAAGCGTTTCTTATGGGCGGTGCGACGGCATCCGTCCCACATATTATGGGACAGTCAGACTACTTTGCGGGTATCAGCGATAAAATGCAAGACGGCACAGCTAGTGCCGGAGAGATCGCTAGTTACAAAGCCGCGCAAACACTTGTAACGTCTGCTGTTACAGGCAGAGATGTTGATGAAAACGTTGTTGCCGCTGTAGCCGCTAGTTCTTATTTGGGTGGAGAGCTACTCAAAGAAGTTGACCCTAACAACGAATTTACCGAAGCCGAATCTGCTCTTGTTATGGACATGGTTAACTCGTCGATGCAGGCGTATGTAACCGGAGGTAACATTGAAGAAGCGGTAATGAGGGACATTGTTAAATACGGCAATAAAGAACTCGGCACTTATTTAAAAGACGTAAAAGAGAATTTTACCAAAACCAATACCGCGTATGAGTCTTTAACAGCCAAAGCCACCGAGATTGAAACTAATACAGAACAACGAACTGCGGCCTTGGAAAGCTATCGTGGATACGAAAACGAGTACGAAACAGAATTAGCGTTGCTGACAGAAAAACAGCAACAAGCACAGGCCGCGTATGATGGTGTAGAAGCAGGCACAATATCTATCGCCGATGCTGAAGTAATTATTAATGATTACAATGATGAAGTGGCTTTATTTGATGCTCGTATCAATGATTATTACAACCCGAATTTAGAGGCCACAGCGGACGAATACGCTCAGTACGAAGAAATATTTGCTGATCTTACCGAAGACTATAATTCCTTAATGGAAAATTTTGAAAGCGAAGCAGATCAGATAGACGAAAAATTAGAACCCGCATACGAAAAACTCAAAGAGTCGTTCGTGCAAGGCATGGACCCCAACTTTGACCCAGATGAATATAAAGAAGTTAACGGTTTAGCGGATGATATCGATGCGTATGACCACTGGTTGACTGAAGGTAAAGAGCAACAACTACCTACTAATGCCGATTCCGCTACAGCAATAGACCAGATAAACCAACAACTTGCTGACTCAGAACGGCAACGAATCTACGAGGAAGCAATTGACCGCACAGGTATTCTTGGTAAAGCGGCTGTAACTCCTGACTCAGCAAAAGAATTTTTTGCTCAACTTGATGATGTATACGGTAACGATTTATCCGCGTTGAGAGACGTAACTGGAGATAAAGTCGATAGCTTCATGCGAGTGACTGACGTACAGCTTGAAGAACTAGAACTACAAGCCGCGTTAGATAATGCTTGGGATATCAACAAATTAAAGGTCGCAACAGCCCAACAACTTCCACAAGAAGTGTTGGATATCATGGATAAGTACAAAGCTGGTGGGTACTCGATTGGTGAAATAGAGTCAGAGCTAAATGCGCTTGGTTACGATATTGACTCTAAAGCATATGAACAAACATCCCCAGATGCTGACGTAACTATTACTATCCCTGACTCGTTAGATGGATATGTACGCCCAATTGGTGACGCTACCTCTCGTGGCAGTGCAGTAAGCGGTAGAGTGATTACCGACCCAACAACAGGGGAAGTAACATTTGCAAGCTCTACTAAGACTCCAGACTACGAAATGTGGAGCGCAGATACAGGCGCACTCGAAACTGTAGAAGGCTCGTTCCAAACTGTAGATGTACGAGAAGAAATCAAAAAAGACCCATTTACGTGGTTAACTTCCCTGTCTCAAGCCGAAGAAGATATGCGAACGGCTATTCAAGAATCGACAGGACTCGATGATTACTTCTTTGATGTTGCAAGAAATGCGGTGTCTGTTGCACGAAATACAAACAATAATGCACCTGTTCAACAAGCCGCTGACATATTCAAGACCGACGACGTAGATGCGATACAAAACTACAACAACATTATCTCTAAAGATGCTACTACATGGGGCGGAGCGTACACACCAACAGATGAAGACGTTGTAAATGTACTGGGCACAATCGGTAGCAACCCTGACTTAGACTCACAAACCGCGATTCAACAATATGTTGACCCACGTTACATCGACATCGACGAAGTAAAAGAAGCGGCGGCACAACAGGGTTATCAAATATCAGACGAAGAAGCCCTACAGTACACAGGGCAATTTAACGAATCTGAAACCTTACCGACTTATCAAGACATATTTGACCCGTTCGGCACAACCGAAGAAGAAGTGCGAGATTTCTTTGGGCGGTATCGCTACGACCCAACAGACGAAGAAGTACAACAATTTATTGGTTCGTTTGGAGAAGATGCCCAAAGACGTGCTATTGGCACGTATGTTGTGCCCGGACTTGAGGATATCTACGGCGATATTAGTGGTATTTCTGACCAAGTTACTGGACTTGAAGGCACCGTTGGTGGTTTGGGTGACCAACTCACGGGTCTTGAGGGTACCGTTAGCGACATTGGAACTGGATTGGGTGACCAACTCACGGGTCTTGAAGGTACTGTAGGGGGAATGGGCGACCAACTAACAGGTCTTGAAGGTACCGTTGGTGGTTTGGGTGACCAACTCACGGGGTTAGAAGGCACTGTTGGCGGTATTGGGGATCAAGTCGGTGGTCTTGGTGACCAACTCACTGGGCTTGAAGGTACCGTTGGTGGCATTGGAGACCAAGTTGGTGGGTTAGAACAAGGTCTGGGAGAGCTTGGGCAAGGTTTAGGTGAAGGCATTGGTGGTGTTTTAGGTTTAATTTCCGGTATGGGTAGAGACCTACGTCGCCAAACTCAAACAAATACTTTATTATCGTTACTAAACGCAGAGGCTGGAGGTAGTGGGCAACAACAAGAGGTAAAATCTGTTGATCCTGCTAGAATAGGTTATGTTTACGATATCGGTGGAGAAAGTATTTTTGCAACTCCACAACAGGAAAGAATGTTTGTTACACCCTATGCAAGTGGTGGGCAAGTAGATAATACTACAGATGCGCTGTTGCGTTTGTTGGAGGGTAAGTAATGGGTGACGAAGACGAGTTTTACTACGACACTAGCACTATAGATAGCAATCCGTATACCGCGCCGGAAGAATCTAGTTTCTGGGACAGTTTTATTCCTGATTGGGATACCGTTACCGATTGGGGCGGCCAAGCTTGGGATTACGTTACCGATACAAATGTTGTTGGTGGGTCTGGCGGTTCTGGGTTACTTGACGATCTGTATGGCCTAATTACCGACGACAAAGGTAATATTGACACAGGGCGTATTGCAGGCACAGCGTCAGGGATTGCGTCTATTGCAGGGTTGCTCGGTCTTATCGACACCGATTCTTCTGATGACCGCCCCACTGGCTATCAAGGTAGCATCCCTAAATATACCGCTGTCCGTGCCGCTGTCCCTGAAAGCTCTCAACCTGCATCCGTTGAAGACTACGCTTTATTGCAACAGTATCAGTATGACCCGAATAGACGCGCCGGTAGTAGTGGCCGCCGATATTTTAGTGATATTAAGTATTCCGCACCTGACCAAGCAGAGTCAGCACGTGCTCAAGCAGAACGACAGGCCGAAGGTTTGGCAATGTTGAACCGCGCAAACCCCGCGAGACGCACAGTCAGTGCTCCTGAACAAACACAAGCTATGGCACGGGGTGGAGTTGCAAAGTTAGTTGGTGGTGGACCCACTAGGCAAGGCGGACCTAGCGGACCTACTGGGCTGTATGGGCAACAAGACCTTATGTTTGATAGAGATAAAAACAAAATGCAAAATCAAACAAAAGGGTATTATCTGGGTGGGACGACTGATGGTATGGCCGATAAAGTGCCTGCTACGATTGACAACCAACAACCTGCCGCACTCAGTGATGGCGAGTTTGTAATCCCTGCGGATGTCGTAAGCCATTTAGGTAACGGTAATTCAAACGCAGGCGCGCAACAGCTATATAGTATGATGGATAATATCCGTCAAGCACGTACTGGAACAACACAACAAGGCAAGCAAGTAAACCCTAACAAGTTTATGCCTGCGTGAGGTAATTATGGTAGACCCACTAGATTCGACAACTACAACAACCGCAGGTACTGAGACTGGAGCCGACCCTACTTTAGGTAAACAAACAGGTTCGGAGTCTTCTTTATCTAATTGGGTTGGTCCTTATGTCACCGATATGCTTGGCAAAGGCGAAGCATTAGCAAACATGGACTACCAAGCATACACCGGGCCACTTACAGCAGGTGAATCGGCGGCACAACAAGCGGCTTTTTCTGGTATCGCAGGGTTAACTATTCCTACAGATCAGATGGGTACATTTACACCAAGCACCTTTACCGCTGAAACTGCTCAACAGTACATGAATCCGTACTTACAAGCGGCGTTACAGCCCCAGATTGATGAAGCACGTCGTCAGGCGCAAATTACTCGCCTTGGAGATGCGGGACGGTTGACTAGAGCCGGTGCATTTGGTGGGTCACGCCAAGCTATTATGGAGTCTGAACTTAATAGAAATATGCTCCAGAACCTTGCCGGTATTACTGGTGAAGGGTATAGAACAGCGTACGACAAAGCAGTGGACCGGTTTGACAAAGAGCAAGCTAGGCAACAAGAAGCACAGACTTTGGCAAACCAATACGGTTTAGCGGCTTTAACTAAGCAAGCCGATTTGGGTGCTCAACAGCGCGATATCGAATCTGAAGGCATTGCGGCAGATTACGCACAGTTTAAAGAAGAACGTGACTTCCCGTATAAGCAAGTTCAGTACCAGCAGTCGTTGCTACAAGGATTGCCACTTGCGGCGCAGTCTTACACATATCAACAGCCTAGTCAGTTAACTCAGCTATTGAATTTGCTTGGCGGCGCGACCGGCGGATTGGATGATATTTTAGCTATCTTTGGCGATGGTGGCAGTGGAATGACGAACCCTGATGGTAGCACGCCAGAAAACAGTATAGGGTTGCCATTGGATGAAGACGAAGATATTGCGGGCGGCGCTCCTGAGTGAGGATTAGAGCATGATGAACGGCGGAATTGACCAACAGATTCAACAGCGTATTACAGCTAGTGGCGGTAACCCACAGCGGTTAATGCAGTCGTATAACCAAAAGAAAGAGTTGTTAGACCTGCTCGCGTTACAGAAACTGAAGTCTGATAAAGAAGCCGCCATGCGGAATATGCAAATGCAAATGCAACAGAACCCGCAAACCGTCAAACAACAGCGCGAAGCTGAGTTGATGCAAATGACTAAAGATGAACTTGCCGCGCAAGTCGGTAAGACTATGCAACAGCAACAAATCAAATCGCAAAACAATTTAAAACGCGTTGCTAATCAAGGTATTGCTACTGCACCTGCGCCGAATATGGCGCAAATGGCGCGTGGGGGTATCGTTGGTTTTGCTGGTCCGCAGGGGTCTCAGGTACAAGGTGCACAAGGGCGGTTAACGCCAATGTTACGCCGTCCTAGCACTGGCTCAATCTATGATTCACTCGATGCTGAAGCTATAGGTGAATTGACAGAGAAAGAGTTAAAAGAGCTTGGAATAACTTCCCGCGCTTCTTTTGAAGCGTTACCAGAACGTACTAAAAAAGAATTACTGCAAAAAATTAATGACCGTCGAGCGTTAGCCCGTGCAGGGACAGAAGTGGGTAATTTACCCGCCGCCGCTTACGACACAATTGTAGGGTTACCAGCGGCGGCTTTAGAAAATACTACAGAAGCGATAAGAACGTCTCGTTTAGGACGTGTATTAGGTTTATCTGAACCCGGCGAAGAACCTGAATACGTTGGATCTAGTCCTGCACAAGCGAGATTAAACCAAACTCGCGGTGAAAACATGCCTGTCTCTGAAGACACATTGTTAAGTCAACTTGAAAGCCCTGACGCGCAAATTGCCGCAGGGGCAACCCCAACAATGCGAGGGCCAACAGCGGCACAAGTACGGCAAAATCAACGACCTCCTGTACCCACGGAAGATGAAACTGATTATCTAGATGACGGTGTTACTACTGTACCTATCGGGGAGTCGGAAGGTGTCGCTCGTTTGGAAGAACGTGTAGCAGACCAGACTGAACAACCTAGTGGTATTGCTTCAATTGTTGCGCCAGTTGTTCCATCTACAAAAAGAGAAGATATTGTACAAAGCACAGGACAACGCCCTGCTGACGATGCATTCCGTACAAGTATGCGTGACGCTGTAACATCACAGATTGGCCGTGACCCATTAGCGGAAGCACAAGCCATGCGAGATGAAGCGGCTAAATATAAGATGTTTTCACCAGAAGAACGTGCAGGGCTTGAAGGCATTATCGCAGAACGTAAAGCATTAGAAGAACGCCGTATGGACCCGAAACGTCTTGCCAAAGAACGGTTGCAAAGCTTCTTATTGGGCGCACAAGGTTCAAACTTAGGCTCTACATTCCGCACAGCAGGGCTTGCACGTGAAAGCGCACGTGGTCGTCAAGAAACGGCTGAAGCACAATTGATGCAAGCACGGCAACAGAAGATCGAAGATTTAATCAACAAGTCTCGTGACATTCGTTCTGACGTATTTGAAGCAGGTAAGCCTGCATTTGAGGCTGGTGAGAAAGCAAGAACTTCCGGTATCACTGCTGGTACAGGTATGTCTGACACGGATTTAGCCGCACAAGCTAAAGCGGAAGCGACAGCCTCGGCGGAACGTCGTGATTTTGCAACGATTACAAGCAATGAAAATATTGCAAGCGCTAAGATCAAGAGCCAAACAGAAATCGCTGACGCTCAAAATGAAACGCAACGAGAAGCAAATCGACTTCGCGCTGAAACTAACCAACTTATTGCAACTGAAGCGAATCAAACTAAATTGGAAGGTCAGTTATCTCGGGCACAAGATGTTGAGCAAAAAATACAAGCTAATATTGCTGATGACCTTAAATCCGACATAGGGTTACAACAACTTCAAATAGAGTTTTCAACGGCCCTTGAAGAAGGCGACGCAAAAAGAGCACAACAATTACAAGATGCGATGGATATCATTAAACAAAAAGTATACGGCAAATACAAAAACCAATTGGATGATATCGCTCAACAAAAAGCTCGAATTAACGAGCGTATAGATGCATTGCAATTTCAAGTAATACGTTAAGAGGGCGCTATGGCTCAGTATCAAGTAAGAGGTCCGGGTGGTAGGCTTTATGACGTTGAAGCTCCAACAGACGCAACTGATGCACAAATCATTGGCGCGTTACGACAACGGCTAGCTGAAGAAACTGCGCCTACAACCTCTGCTCCACCTCAAGAAGAAACTGATTCACTAGCTTCTTATTTTGAAAAGTATGGCAGAGAAGAAGAAGCTGGATTTGGCGAAAACATTCTAAGCGGGCTTAGTGCCGGTGCTGTTGGACTGTTTGAAACTGCCGCTCTCGGTGCCGCTACGTTGCTTGACGAAGGTAATGAAACCGCCGCACGAAAAGTCATCCAAGAAGCCGCTGACGCAATAACTCCTGAAGGCGGTGACAAAGAGTCTACAACTTACAAACTCGCACAAGGTGTGGGTTCTATTCTTGGTTTTATACCTACTGTATTACTTGGCCCCGCCGCCCTACCTGCCGCCGCCGCGTTAGGTGTTGGTGCCGCCGCAGGTGAAGCCTCTGAACGTGCTCGTGAAGCCGGTGCTACTGAAGAAGAACGTAGTACAGCCGCGTTGATGGCCGCACCTGTTGGTTTGTTAGAAGTAACACCTTTAGGTCGTATTGCTAAAGCACTCAAAATGCCTGTTGTTGGCGATACGATTGATAACCTTAGCGATACAGTTGTTGGTGGAATTACTGACAGAATCGGCGCAGGTGCTATGCGTGAGATTAGTGATCGTGTTGGTAACGCCGCCGCAACTGGTGGATTAGAGGCCGCACAAGAAGCCGCCGCAGAGATTGCACAAAACCTCATTCAACAAGGTGTTTATGATCCCACTCAAGATACTTTCGGTGGGGTCGGAGAAGCTTTAGCTATTGGTGGTGGGGCAGGTGCCATTGTACAGGCACTCGTTGATACGTTTGCAGGTCGCCGTGCACGCACTCCAGAAAGTGAAAGGCAAGCACCTACAGAAGCAGAAACAGAAGTATTAGGACTTCCTGCGCCACAAGCTCAATTACCGGGCGGTACGGGGTTCCAACCACAAACACTACCTGATGGGTCAGTAGCTAATACTCCAGAGGAATTAGCGGCGTATCAACGCGCTCAACAAGAAAGAGCCGTACCGAAGCTACCTGCTCCGCAAACCGAAGAAGAACTAATTGCTGAAGGTAACTTTGAAGAAGTTGCTCGGCGCCGTGCACTTGCTGAACGTAGACAAGGTGACTTATTTGGACAAGAACAACAGCCACCGACTCGATTAACTTCACAAGAAGAACAAGAGCTTGACGCACTTGGCGCAGAACTTGGACTAACTCAAGAACAAATTGATGAGTTTAAAGCACGTCAAGGTGAGTTATTTGAAGGACAAGCCCCATCTCCACAAGCGGTGCCACGTCTTGAAGGACCACCATCTGAGCAAGAATTAGTATCTCAAGGCGACTTTGAAGCAATTGCTAGAAGACGTGAACAAGAAGCTGTCGAAGCAGGCCGCCGTAAGCGTGTTGAGCAGGAAGCTGAAGCAACACGTCGAGCGCAAGCGGTAGAGCAAGCACAACGCGCTGAAGCAGAGCAAGTGCAACGTGACCGTCAATTAGCTGAAGCTGGCCGTCCTATGGTTGAGGAGCAGGCACGCAGAAGAATCGGCGACGAACAAGAAATGTTCCCACTGGAACGCGAACGTGCTCAAGCTGAATCAACTAGACCCACTGAACAACGCGCACGGTATATTGACCAACAGCAAGAATTAGAAGGTGTAGAAACACGTCCAGAAGCGGAGGCTCGTCGGCAACGTGAAGAACAGGGTGAACTATTTGGACCTCGTGGTGGAGTGCCACGTCGTGCTACTGCCCCTGTACCGAGCCCACGCGCTACTGTTCCAGAATCAACTCAGCGCGCACAACAAGAATTGTTCCCTCCAAGAGAACCTGAACAAGCAGAAATATTTGGGCCTCGTGGAGGGGTGCGTAGACAACCTCCTAAAGAAACTGATATAGCACGTGGGCGCACTGCTTCTGCATCTCGCGACGTTGAAACTGAACCTAAAGTTGTTACTAAAAAGGTAATGGCTGACCTCGGCATACCGACAGCGGCACCTGTACGCAAACGTGTCGAAGGTCGTGATATGTCTATTCCAGAAGATGCTAGGTTTGTGCGTACACAGTTGACAGAGTTTGCAAACAACCTCAACGTTACCGAAGGAACTAAATTTAAAATTACTAAATTCCTAGAGGGAACACCTGATGGGCAAATGGAAATGTTCGATGCCCGACAGCGCGTGCGTTCTGAAGCGCAAGCCCCTACACCACAGCAAGTGGAGGAACAAGCAGATGTCGAACCTAGACAACCTGAACCAGAAACAAGTAGAGCTAGCGTTCAAGCTAGTGAACCAAGTCCTAGAAGAAGACAAGCCGAACCCGAACCTGAACGTGCCGCACGAGCTACGACACCTGAACCAACACGATTGGAGGATACTGAGCGCGACACTACAGACGTTGTTGATAGAGAAAGAGATGAGCGAGGTGCATTAGAAGAAGCACCTGCTAAGCCAAAGCGAAAAGTCACTCGTCGTAAGACCGCAGAGACTATACAGGCCGTCAAGCCGTTGCCGAAGGCTAAGACTACCCGCAAGCCAAAAGCCGACACCGAAGCCCCGGCGCCAGCGGAGTCAACTACCACACGTAAAGACGTTACTGTAAAAGATACGACTGTAGCTGGCGCTACTTTAGATAAGTTCGGTCAGGTTGACGCGGGTAGAAAAGACGTTGAAAAAACTAAGGAAAAAACAACATCGCAACGGACTCCAATGCGAGTGGCTACCGAAGCTGACCAGAAGTTACGCGAAGCTCAAACGTCACGCTACAGAAGAAAAGATGATAAGAAAGGCGAGCCGCCGACAGGTGATCTGAAAGTGCCGCTTTTGGGCATTACAAAAGACGGAGAAGAAGTGGGTAAGAACTTCTTTGAGGCACAATCTAAAAGAATTAAATCAGTCGCTACGGATGCCGATAAAACAAAGATCGCCTTACTTTTTGATAACGTTAACGACCCTTTACATTCAGGCAAATCTAAAACATCGGATGCGGCGTTACTTGATGTCACCACAACAGGTGAAAATCGAAACATCAACGCGGCACGAATGTACTTTGGTAAAAAAGCTAGGATCGAAGACGTTGTTGAATTAATCGCGTTTGACACTGCTTTTGGCGCTGAAGGTCAAGGATCATATCAAGCAACTACGGCGAAATCTGCGGGTAAAGACAGTGACATATTTAAAGCTCTAGATGACACGACATCAGAATTAGAAGCAGAAGTGTTCAGAGGACTCGGTAATTTACGTGCGGCTCGTGCGGCTCAATCATACGTTCTCGGCGCCATGAGTCCAAAAGTCAAAGCACTCATGTTAAAACGCGCTAAACGTTATGCAGATATGGCGCTTGTGTTGGATGCAAATGAAACACGTAGAATTGCTTTGGAAGAACCAGAATCCGGTGCGGCTAGAATATATAGAAACAAGTTAGCGGCTAAAGAACGTCAGAGACGTATTGAACAAAGAGAAAAGCAAAGAAAACGACAGTTGCAACTCGAAGAGATAGCAGATACCGAGGCTGAATTAACCGCTATTGAAGAACAAAAACGGAGAGAAGCTGAAGCTGAAACTACGGTTGAAGGTAAGGTCGCTGAAGCCGAGGCTGAAGATAAAGTTGATGTCGTTGGAGACGGCGATTTTATTACATTTGACGAGCTTGATGGTGAAGCGGCCTCTATAAACGCGGCTTTAGACGTTATTAATGACCTACTTAATTTACCTAAAAATGCAGTGGGGGCGTCTTCTGTACCTATACACCCAGCAGTGATTATCGCATTGCAGGATGGTAATTTACCTCTTGCGTTAATGCGTATTGCTTCCACAACTCAGAACAATCAAGTACGTAACGCCGTCACCAAGTTAGCCGAAGTCGTTGGTACTACGAAGGTCGAAGTTGTAGAAAACTTGGAAGAAGCGGGTAACTTTGATCCTAAGACTAATACCATCCGTCTCGATGCCGAAGCAGGAATGAATGTACACACAGTGCTACATGAAATGACCCACGCGGCGGTTTCGGCAACGTTGGCTAACAAGTCACACCCAGTGACCAAACAGCTAACTAAGTTGTTTGAGTCTGTAAAAGACAAGTTGGATACCGCATACGGTGCAACAAACTTAGATGAGTTTGTGTCCGAAGCAATGAGTAACCCAGAGTTCCGCACTAAGTTAGCGAGTATTGCGCCAAAGGGTGACACGTTTAGCGCATTGGATCGTTTTACAAGCGCGGTGATGAACTTCCTGCGTAGACTGTTCGGTGCGTCTACAAAGCCGGTGAGTGATGGGACAGTTGACCGTAAGTTGTCAGAGCTTGATCGTATGATCGAGAACATCATGGCACCGGCTCCTGAGTCTAGAAATGCAGACATCCTACCTTTAACTAAAGGTGGTCCAAAAGAAGTTGCTGAGTTTGCTAACGGTGTAGCCACTTCTGTTAACAGATCATCACGTGCAATACGAGACGCTGTATCCCGGGACGGATTTGCTACTTCCGTAGTTAACTTCTTAAAGTCCGCAGGTGGGCCAAATTCGGATAAGTTGCGTCGCGGTGCCCTGATGACCCTACCATCGCAAGCACTATTTGTTGATGTACTTGGTAAGCTCAAAATTACCGAAGGCGCTCGTATGCACGAGCTTTTGGAAGAACAAGAAGGTGCTATAAACATAGCCAACAAGCAGTTAGACGCAACGCTAAACGCTATTATCAAATGGCAAAAAGGCAATAAAAACAACCGCAAGGCGTTTGATGATGTGGTCTATGAAAGCACCTTAGCTAAAATCGATCCAACAAAGAGCATCGATAAGTATAAAGGTAGGGAGACTGAGTACCGTGCAATAAAGTCACTGTACGATCAACTAGATGCCGAAGGCAAAGCGTTATATGTAGAGTTACGTGACTCGTACAAGAGACAGTACGAGAAATTAAAAGATGTAATCAACAGACGCATTGACGGTATGGTTAACGAAGATACAGGTAAACCGATAACAGAAGCGGAAAGAAAAACGCTGAAGGAAAAAGTATTTGGAAAGCTGTTGGAGCAGGGGCGTATCGAGCCTTACTTCCCGTTAACACGTAAAGGTGACTATTGGTTAGAGTACAGCATCGAGAGCGTAGGTATTGATGGCGAGCCAACGACAGAACCCGTCAAACGTGCGTTTGAATCGAAAGGACAGCGCAACGCGGCTATTGCTGAACTAGCGAATGACCCGACAACCGTAAAAATCAACGGTGAGTTTAAGTACGAGACCACTGACGATAAGAAGAAGCTGAATTTCTCTAATGCACCGCCAACATCTTTTGTTGGGCAGACGTTGAAAATACTGAAAACCAACGGAGTTGATCCAAAGGTACAGCAAGAGTTCTTGGAAATGTTTATCGACACACTCCCAGAAACAGCTTTTGCTAAGTCATTAAAGAGCCGAGAAGGTACGTTAGGTTTCGACCGTGACGCGGTTGGGGCGTTCCGTGATAAGGCATATGACCTAAGCCGTCAGGTTGTGCGTCTTGAATACGCGCAGAAGATACGCACGCAACTCACAAATATAGACAATCAAATCAACCCAGAAAGTCCCGAGCTACGTATCGAAGGTGTGTCACGCGCATCCCTTGCTAAGGTTATACGCGAAGAAACAGAATCCCGTGCAGAGTTTGCGATCAATCCGCCAAACACTTTCTGGGCAAGATTCGCCAGAGGTGCCAACCGCTTTGCATTTATGGGTACGTTAGGATTCAACGTATCGTCCGCTATCGTTAACTTGTTCCAAATACCTATGGTTGTTGTACCGTTTATGGCGGGCAAAACTTCATACAAAGATGCGTTCCAACATACTGGCACCGCCATGAAGTTTGTGTTTGGTTCTGGCACCGAAGAATCGGTCATGGTCGGTAAACGGCAAAACAAGACTAAAGGTTTTATGCCATCTATGGATAACTACTACACCGTCACGGAAGACGGTACGTTGATTATGCGGGATGACATAGAGCTAACCGATAAGCAGAGAGAGTTCGCTGAAGAAATGTTGCCCTTAGTGCAAACATCTATGCGGCGAGGGCTGTTAAATCGTTCGTTCTTCTTTGACTCTCTTGGGTTAGAGCAGTCCGGTAAAGACAACACTGTCCTTGAACGAGTTCAAGCGGTCGGTGCGATGCCGTTTCATTTGGGTGAACGTATGAACAGACAAGTATCGCTTGTTGCTACATACCTAAACGAAAAACAGTATCTTAAAGCACAGAACCCCAATATTTCAGAGGCTGACTTGCAGGCGCAGGCTGTAGAAAACGCGCTGTATGAAACTCAACAAACTAACGGTGGTTCGGTGTTAGCAACAGCACCTTCTATTACCCAAAACAGCTTAGGGCGCGTTGCTATGATGTATAAGACGTATGGTATTCAAATGTACTATACGCAAATGAAAGCTGGTCTCGCCGCTCTGAACAAGCAGGGATTGACTCCAGAGCAACGAAGGGTAGCCAGACGCCAATTTATCGGCACACAACTTTCTGTATTAGCTTTATCCGGCGTACAGGGTCTAACAATTACTGGTATGGCGTTGGCCTTGACCAATGCGTTGTTCTTGGAAGACGACGAGCCAGACGCGGAAACAATGCTACGTACTTACATTGGAGAGGGTCTATACAAGGGTGGTGTAAACGAGTTACTCGCTACTCTCGGTGCAGAAGTAGATGTCGCATCGCGTATTGGGCTATCTAACCTAATCCTACAGACGAATCGGTATAACTTTGACCCATCAATGGAGAAGACAATTGTTTCGACGCTTGGTGGCCCGTTCTATGGCTACGCGTCATCAATCAAGCGCGGATACGATCAGATGATGGATGGGGAGTTCCAACGCGGAGTGGAAAGTGCGTTACCAGCGGCGTTCCGAAATATGCTCAAGGCAGGACGTTTTGCTGACGAAGGTGCATTAACTAAACGTAAAGACCCAATCATGGATGATCTAGGTGTAGGTGAAATCGCGGGTAAGTTCTTTGGCTTCCAGCCCGCCGAATACACACTGAACCAAGAGCGCAATCAGATACTCAAGAAGATTGAGAAGTCTGTCAACGAAAAACGCTCTAGGATTATGAAGGAGTTCTACATCGCTACTCGCATGGGTGACTCTGAAGGCCGTAGAGAAGCTATGGAAGAACTATTGAAGTTCAATAGGAAATACCCACGAGTCGCCATCGGCACGGACAGTCTCATGCGATCTTTGAAACAGCATAGAGAAACATCCATAAATATGTATAACGGTGTGACGTTAAGTCAAAGACTACGCGCAGATTTGGCTGAGATCGGTGATGCGTTTAACCAAGGGCCACAATTCTTTGAGTGAAAAAAAGCCCCACGGGGATGAAGCGTGGGGCTAGGGGTGTGAAGGAGATAAGATGAAGTAGTCCTTTCGTCTTAACTCTTGTCTCATATGGTATCACGCCATTCTCCAAGACCGCACGCCCATTTTATTATTTTCTATCTGAATCCTACATTCGATGCGAAATCCTTTGGCTGTGGCTATCTTCTTCAGTTGCACAACGGCCTTTTCGGTATCGAGACAGGGTACAAAAAATGAAGCCCCAACGACGAACTTGTCCCAATTTATGACAATCCGAACGCCATCAGGGTTGATGTCATCAATCTTCAGAACCATCGTCACGGAACTTACAATCAACAGCAATGACGTTTGTAGGTGGCATATTCATGTGCGTGCCTTTACCTAAACGTATCTTGGTAAGTGTGCCATTCAACTGTTTCAGCATATCTTCACGGAACGAACCGTAGTTAACCTGATGCTTGATACACCATTCTTTCAGTGGTTTCGGCACGAGGTAGATGCGTCTGATGTCTGTTTCATACCGAGCAACGAGCTTCATACGGGGCGATGCTTCAGGCACAACCAACTGATCTAGGCCATTGTCATTACCTTTACGCAGATCATCCGTGCTCTTAATCATCAGGATGTTGCCCCAATGCTCATTGATGTAGTCGTTCAACGTATCCTCAAGCGAGGAGTCCATGTTTGTTTCCATGCCACGATTGAACTCGACCAGATCTTCAGTCCAATTAAATATCTTCTTCATGTCGAAATCGATGAGACCAAGCTGTTTGGCAAGTAAGCCACCCGTGATTGATACTGTGATATGCGCTGACCAGAATCGATTTTGGTTGGAAAGTTTAAGCCGCTTATCGACTTTACTTTGGACATTTTTTAGTAATGTCTTAACTTCGTCTAAATGTGTTATCAGGTATTCTACAAAGCGCGGCCCCGCGTGACCGTAGTTGTTAGCAAGTCGTTCGTTCATGTCGCCTGTCAAATCTTTGGGTAACGGTGCGAACTCCACTTTGTATTCCATGATGCGCTGAGCTTCTGCCTTCGGCATGATTTTCATGGCAGATATTTTCTCAACCGCACTGGAGTTACCTGTACTACAAAACGCCGTACTCCAAGGTAGCCCCCGATGTCTTTCGGCGTTGGCACTACTTTGTAGTCGGCCTCTCTGCTTCCCACTTGTTAGCTGATATGCTAACTGACTCAGTTCTCGTGCCTCTGTATTAGTCAACTCATCCATCATCATTGGTAGGTTCTTGTAAACTTCTGCACGGTTCATCTTAAAGTTACGCGTATCTTGGTCATCAAGAATCAAGCCTTCTGGCCTACCCCACACCGAAAGCCCTGCGAGCATAGATGTAGTTTTGCCGAGTCCAGAGTCTTTCGAGAATATGTGCAGATTCGCGGCATGGATGTTTGGTATGAACTCCATCAAAGGTGCACCGAAATTAGTACATATAATGTATTGGTGTAACTCTAGACCATCACGGTTAAAGAAGTTAATCATCTCCTTCCATTCTTCAAACGTGCCCTTCGGCTTCATCTCTGGGAAGAACTGTGTTGTGACCGTCGATGGGTGATTAGTCACTTTGCCTTGTGGCGTGTATTCATCCGCCCCTAGCACAAACGACTTTTGGCCTTCCGTCCATCCGAACTGCCTGTGGGCATCTTCGGCTATTGATGTTTCCTGTAACTCGTTTACCCAATCCAATACGTATCCCATGACCTTATCCATCTTAGCTAGGGCTACGCCCTGCTTAGCCATTTCTCTAGCAAAACCATCTTTTGATGTGACTGTCGCCAACGGCACCATGAAATCCCGCACACCGTCCTTCGGTAAATGCAATCGCATTACTATGGATTCGCCTTGATCTGCGTCACGTAGTCGTTTAACAACGTATAAGTCGTTGTGATATATGATCTTTTCGTCTACATCACCGCTTTTGTCTTTCTCACGTTTATACACACCGCCGTGTGCCCCTCTAAAATACGGGCGTGGGAATGTCGGTATTTGAAACTGTACGTGCGACACGCTACCCGCGACTTGTACATCTGTCTCTACAATATTGTCTTCTGGCGTAGCTTCAAGAATCTCTTTGCCGAGAGTAATGGGTGACCCGATTTTACCCCTGTGCGGGCAATCGCCACATACGTCTGGGTTGATCTCATCAAACGTATCGCACTTATATGGCCCCTCTTTGATGCCGTGCATCTTTTTGATTGTGGCTTCTGGATCATATTCAGGGTGCTTGTTTGATATGATGTGCGCGGCTTTTTCGCCATCTACGCACAGTCGAGCGATAGATAATCCCGCACGCCATAACGGTTCACTGCAATTTTCTTGATCTGTTGCAATAAGCCTGATCTGCTCACAACCAACACCGCGTGATGTCTTGTCTAAGATTGTTTTGAATCGGCTTGATACATTGTTTGACATCTTATCGAGCGTTGAATTTGCACCGAGTACCTCTAACTTCTTGGGAACTGGTATCGGAACGTCGCCAAGCAACTCCGCAAATTCATCAAAATCAACAGGCGGTACGTCTTCTTTACCTAACAAGTAAACACGTTTTGGTGTCTCATCTTTATAGTTGTGGGTATCTGGCACGCGTAAGATACGCGCCGCATCTGCGGTAACAGCGGGGTCAGCCAGTAAGTTGTTTTCGACACAGGCACGTTTGAGCCGTTCGGCTACTGGCAACCACTCAATTAGTTTGACTTCTTCTGTGAGCCGCCAATACACATGAATACCTCTACCGGAGTTCACCAGTATTGGTTTGGGTAGGTTTAGTGCCTTTATAAATAGACGTAGCGCATCAACAGCTTCTTTCTGTGTTGCGTAGTCTTTGCTTACACCGCAGTCCAGATCAAGGAACAGCGACTTCAGCTTACAAACATTATCAACTTTACGTGAGTTATCTTCATTGAACGTGGCGAGCGCAAAGTACGCGTCAAACCCGTTCTCATCTAGCTTCCTCGCGGCAAGCATCGCATCATACGATGACTTGTAAAACTTCTGAATCTTCCGTCCAGTTTTGTTATTAGCCGCAAAGACGCAATAGAAACCCTCACTCGCGAGCGTAGTCTCTAAGAATCTTCTGGTATCCATAACCACTCCACACCAAGTGCGGCAGGACGTACCTTACCGCACGATCTTATAGTTTTAGTCGTCCCAAGAATCGACGATAGAACTCAAATCTTCGTCAGCTTCTTTCGGTGCGGGAGTAGATTTCTTCACAACCTTCTTCGGTTCTTCAACAGCTTCTTCGGCCTTAACTTCTTCCTTTGCGGGTGCATCGGCGAACAAAGCCTTCGGTGCTTCTGAACTTGCAATCACACCGTCTGTCTGTGCGACTGTCATGGTGATAGCTTTCTGTGTGTCAGGATGATCTTTCATCTCAACGACAGTCTTCAACTCAGCTTCTTCCAATGGACGAATCGGTTTGAATGACAGCTTCGGCACTTCACTGTTTTCGTCAAAAGACATTTCAGTGACAATAGCGACAGCAGGGGTGTTATGTGCTTGTAAGTATTTGGCATATGCTTGAAGCATCATCTTACCGCCGTTTTCTTTTGGGTCACCAAAGATAGATGTAGCAGGCAACTGCAACTGATACACCTTATCAAGTTCACCTTCGATAACGACTGCGAGACGTTGTGAGTAGCGGCAAGCGCGTGAGTTACCTTGGCCGGAACCTTTGATGTTCTGCTTGCAATCCATGCAACGATCAGACTGCTTACCATCCCCTACTTCTTTCGCGGGAGTTTGCGTGTCGTTTGACCAACACATCGGCGGTGCAATTTTATTCGGATCGTACTCGCCCTCGTAATAGGTACGTGCGAGGTGTGCGGCATCAACAATGACGACATTCATCTTGTCATCTTTACTGACAGAGACTTGTTCACCGTTAACCATCATGCGGAATTTACCGCCCTTGATGCTAATTCGACGGTTTTGACTACCACCGCCGCTACCGCTTAACAAGTTATCGTTTGTGCCTTGTAGTGACTTGAATAGTTCGCTATTGGCAACGTCTGTGTTGCCTTCAAAGATAGATAGTTCTGACATTTCGCGCTCCTTAGAGGTCATCATCTAGGTCAAGGCTTAATTGAAGATCATCTTCAACAACATCCTCATACGTCTCATCGAGTATGGGTGTTTCTGCGACCGTAGAATCGGTTTGTGGTTCGGATTCTGCCGAGGTTAACGCATCGGCAACTGAAGATACAGAAAATCTGTATGTGTTACCCACTTTAATGTAGGTGTCGGGCGGTATGTGCCCCTGCCTTACCCACGAGCGAATCGTAGAAACTGAGACAGTAAAATGCTTTGCAAGTTCCTCAATGGGAACAAAGCGTTCGTTACTCATAATTATCTCCTTACTTCCTTACGGAAATTACATATTCAGAATCCACGTTAAGACCTTTAGGCATCTTGTCTGGATTCTCCTCTAAGAACTGTTTTACGTTTGTCTGGTTCAAACTCTTGGCAAACAATTCGGGTACGTTGTTTTCGACAACAAACTTACCCATCGATTCCCAATCGCTTGTCCAATACTTTTGTTTTACCGTTCGGTAGAACAGTCCTTCAGAAGTGCGTACGCTTTCGGCACCTGTGTTTTCACAGTGCTTCAGCAATGCGTGTTTGATTTTCTCTTGTTGAAGTTTCAGAACATCGTCTTCTTCGGTGAACTTAGACTTCAATTCAGCGCGGTGTGTCCTGATTTTCAGGTAGGCACGCGTCAGTTTTTCAATAGGTATGTTTGACATAACATCCTCCTCTCCTTCACATTGTTCACTTTATTGTTGTTTGGTGATCTAGTCAAGTATTTCTTGGTAAAGATCAATCATTTTTGTGTGAACGTCAATTCTTTTATCTAATAACCTGTAAACGTGTTTTTCTACGTTAGAACCTTGCAGTTGTACAACGGTACAAGGGTGTCTTTGGCCTGATCGATGCACGCGGGCGTTAGCTTGCGCGTAGGTTTCAAGTGAGCTAGTCGGCCCCCACCAGACCACCGTGTTTGCGGCTGTCAATGTGACTCCGTGCGCGGCAGATTGTGGTTGGATTACCAGAACTCGTGGATCATCTTGCTCTTGGAACTGTTTGAATATCTCGGTTCGACGCGGTGCTGGTACGTCTCCACGTATGACTTCACACGTTATCTTGTCTTGGCGTAGTTTGTTAGACAGTAAGTCGATGACGTGTTTGAACGGCGCGAATATCAGAACCTTCTGACTGCTCTCGTCAATGACCTCACGTAACACTTGATAACGATGCTTGATGTCAAACTCTAGGGCGTCACCGTTATCGGTGTAGATTGCACCAGAAGATATTTGCAGGAGTTTGTTCATGTTGACTGCGGCGTTGGTGCTTGTTATCTGCTCTCCTGCGGCCTGAATCACCAGACGTTTCCGTAAGTCTTCGTAATATTTCTTCTGTTGTCGAGTCATCTCAACGTCACGTTTAACGTACGTCATCTCTGGTAGATCAAGACACTCGTCTTTGGTAAATCGGATCGCGGGCTGTAAAGCTCGATGCACCATGTCCGTGGCGGTGTCTTTTGGCACCCACTTAAAGTTCGTTATCTTGAACATGACCTGATCGCGGAAAGAGCTAAAGAACCGTGGCACTGATGCAGGATTAACAAGTTTAGCTAATCCATACGCGTCGAGCGGCGACTGTGCGGCAGGAGTACCTGTCATCATCCACAACCATGTATTCGGCCCCACCAATCTGTTCAGGCACTTCCATCGTTTCGTTTGTACATTCTTATAGTGTGTGGCTTCGTCCACAATGATGCAGTCGAACCCACCATTTGCTATCGCATCTTCTACAATCTCTACTCCGTCGTAGTTGATGATGACAAAATCAGAATCACTGTTGATGATCTCTTTGCGTTTAGCGGCAGAGCCGTAGGCCACCGATACCGTTCGATGCATCGCAAAGGTAAACAAGTCATTACGCCATGCACTATCCATAATCGACAGCGGGCAGATGACTAACACACGGTTCACTCGGCCTTCCTTTAATAAGAAGTCAGCCGCCCAGATAGCACTTGCTGTCTTACCTGTGCCCTGTTCGTTAAAACAGAAGCATTTTTTATTTAAGGTAAGAAAAGACGCTGTGGTCTTTTGATGTTTAAACGGTTGATACTTACCCGTCCACTGATACCGCCCCTCGATAGGTGACGGCACTGATATGTTTAAGTTTCTTAATACTTGCACTTCATCCATTCCCCAATTTACAAGCACTTTGTTATCTGCTAACTCACGGCTTTTGGGAATGATTGTGGTCACCTTCTGCGGGTTCTTCAGTCTCAATAGCAATGCTTTGTCGTCAACAATCTGCAAAGTGTTTTCTCCTACACACACGTTGAGAGCGCAAAACGGTGTCCGTAATGCGCTACTCGCTTTGTTATAACCGGTTATAACCGGCTACAACTTACTTCTTTTTCTTTGGTGAGCTTAGTGCCCCACCCGCCGCACGGTTTCTCTTACGGCTTTGCACAGTATACCCGTCTTTGTTTGAACCACCACGGGATAATGGTTTTTTGTGGGCAATGTCCTTGCCCTCACGCTTATCGGCTTTGCCGTTTTTGTTAGCGTCTTTGCCTGTCTTGTCTACTTTACGTCTGGCGCGTTGTCGCTCCATGCGATCATCGTGTTCGCCTCGTTTCTTCTGTTGCTCATACTCTTTTTTGTATGGGCGTTTCTTCTTTACGTACGGCATCAGTGTCTCCCGTTGTGTGGGCACTCGGTAATCGGACAGTGACGTTTGCACAATCCGCTTGGGTGCGCGTTCCATACATCGTTGCTTGCCGCATCTTCCATTCGGTGATAGTCGGCTAGCCACTTACCCCACAGTATACTCTCTTCTTCGCGGGTGTACTTGTCTGTGATAAGACGTTTACACACAGTAAACAACAGCCCAGCGTTGACTCGTTCTATCTCTGGAAAGTGTTTGAATACTGCAAGAGCCATCAGTTCTAACTGGCCTTTGTCAGCGTACTTCGCCGACTTCCCTGTCTTGTAGTCGATGATCCATGCCTTCTTTTCTGCGCGATTTAAAATAATTAAATCGGCAATACCCCTGTACCAGACGTTCTTGTCTTTGAACCCGCAAGGTTCAAGGTTCTCCGTCAGACCCATTTCGTATTCGCATAGCTTTTCGCCTTCCTTTGCGATCAACGAATCGATAGCGGCTTTCATATACCAGAACCGTTCTGGCAGGGGTTTGCCATCTCGTACATATTCTTCAGCGGCGAGGTGAGCTTCAGTGCCGTAGCGCATCGCATCAGTTTCGGGTTCGCTGTAATCCTTAGCTATCTTCAAGTGATAGAACTTCTTCGGACACTGCTCAAATGATTTGATGCGACTAAACGACCACGGCTTGATACTCATTTACATTCCTTATACTTGGCGTCAGCCATAAACTTATAATGCGGCTCCAACTCTTTTCGAGCATTACCGTCAAACTTACGTACATAGCATATGGGTTCTCCCCAAGCCTCTCGCCAGTGTGTACACGCTTCATCGGCGTCGTCTCTATGTGTATACACACCGTCATACGTTTGGTTAACCGGATTAATAACTATCCAACCCATCACTCACACTCCCCGTAGGATTTACCCACGCCTGACTCACAATTAATTGGCAGACCTTCAGCCCAATCGGGTGTCCACCGCATACACTGTTCTATGTAACCACGTGCTTCCTCAACTTCAGATTCAGGTACGCAACACGCAATTGAGTCATGTACTGTCAGCACTACACTATATTTCTTAGCGATACGCAACATCTGTTCGCCAATGATACAACGTGCAATGGCCTGACATACGTTTTCCACAACTTTCCCACCGTAAATGTAGTTTCGGCCTCGTCGCGTCTTGTAGTTAAATTGATACCCACGTTCGGTTTGCTCCGCCCGCAAGTCGTCATAACGCATTAACAACTTAGAGGGAAGTTGTATAGCTGTGGCCGCAGGTACAACAGTAAGCACTCCGTCTCGCCCAAAGTTATACACGTCACCACGTGACAGGTTCTCCAACATCTTCTGCGCGTTACGCCACAACTGACTGATCTTGTCGTTCGCCAGACGATAGATGTTGATAACCCGCCGCGCTTCGTCCAAGTCCATGTCTGTCCCAAACGTCTTTAGCTGTGCTTGGAACTTGACAGCACCCATACCGTATCCGGCACCAAGAATCGTAGTCTTACCAACGAACCGTTCTTGCTTCTCGATCTGATCTTCGGGCTTACCATATATTTTAGATGCCATCTTTACGTAAACATCTTCTCCTTTGGCAAAGGCATCGACTAAATCATCCTGCCCCGCAAGCCACGCCAGTACACGCGCTTCGATTTGAGCAGAATCGGCATCGATAATCATGTGGCCTTCGGGTGCCACGATGCTACTCTTTAGCTTCTTCGCGTTCGGGCCTCGGCTTGGTAGGTTCTGTAAATTTATTTTGTCGTCACCACCCCACCTTCCGGTGTGTGCCGCGTAGTAACGTACGGGTACAGGCAACGTGCCACGCTTCGCGATGTCGATAAACCGTTGCGTCCTTGTTTCTTCTAGTGTGGACTTCGTACCTAGCCGCGCCGCGACCAGAGCTTGCACCGTGTCACTCTCGTGTTCGGCCAGAGCTTTGAAATCCTCATCAGATTTGGCAAACGCGAATGTTTCTTTACCTGTGGTAGGACTCACCTTGGTTGGCGGTTCGACGCCTTGCGACTTGAGTAGCTCCGCAAACTTCGGATTACTCATCAGGTCAGCCTTGTCCACCCCTGCTTCTGTTAACAGCTTTTCCTTTCTGTCTTTAACTTCTTCAAGGTGTTCTTCAAGTAGCCCAAGGTCTAGCTCCAGTATTGGCTCGATGAACATACGCAACGTCAAGTCAATGAGCTTCAGTTCTTGCTTCGGGAAGTTCTTACCCATAATGGTAAACAACTTATAGGTTAACTCGACATCGTTGACGCAGTAGTCGCCGTATCGATCCAGTTGGTCAGCGGGGAAGTCTTCTCGGCGTAGCCCCATTGCATTGACTACTTCGGTTCCTTTTTCTCCAATCTTATACCGTTCAGCAAGTGCTTTGAGTGATCCCCCAACTTCAACGCCGTGAATAGCGCGACCCATACACAAAGTATCAGCGTACACGCGAGGGTGAACATCAAATATCCAAGAAAGAATAGCACCGTCAAACATAGTGTTATGGGCAAGAACCATAGCGTTAGCCCAATCGAACTCATCGAGATACTCTTTAAGTTGTTCATGTGTTCCACTCGCCCACTCGGTGCCTCCGTTATTGACCTTCACCCCGACTCCAATCACTTGGAAGTAAGGACTACGAATATACTCCTCCGTAGTCATCTTACTCAGTGAGAAGTCTTTGGAATAATAGGTCTCAAAATCGACCGTTATTAAATCCATTGTTTAATCCTTTGTTTTCCAGAAGTATTCATCGGTATCCCCTAAACGGTATGAGAATCCGTTTTCGACTTGGTAATACTCTGTGGATACTTTGAAGTCTGGCATCTTCGGGTTCTGCGGAGTCAGACTGTTGTCGTAAACACGCATACGGTTGTTAGGGTATGCCGCATACTGTCCGTTCTCTAACTCCAACACGTTGAAACTCTTGTGTTCTTCAGGAACTTCCGACGTGCTGTAATCAATCTCGTCCGCAGACGGGTGATAGTTGTCTAACGTAAACAGGTATGTGCCTTTGACGATCTGATGGTCTCTAGTAAAAACCTCAAAATCCATTGACCCAATAAACTGTTTATAGATAGCAGTCACCCCGTAATCCATACAGTTCCAAAACTGTAGGTTATGCAATGCCAAATCAGGAGTCGGTTTCTTCGGCTCGCTGACAAACGCACTGATTGGTAACTTGTCGAACAGCGCACCGTACTCAGGTAAATACGTTTCAAAATAAAACGCGCGTCCGGGCATCGACTTAGCCGTAACCCAATGCCCCTCAACAAACTCCCCGTGCCCTGATTGATGATCCATCAAGTATTCTTTTCTCACCCACACTTTGACGTTGGGTAAATTGCATACCAAATCAGCCACTTAAATTCTCCAA
>Ga0222718_10001019_pt1 | contig 28285 bp, 57 predicted proteins | sample C33_27DmetaG_FD_165045 | JGI IMG/M metagenome (GOLD analysis project Ga0222718, IMG submission 165045) | Estuarine water microbial communities from San Francisco Bay, California, United States - C33_27D | ecosystem: Environmental > Aquatic > Marine > Unclassified | place: USA: California...
TGTACCAGCACCAACATAGTTTGTTTCTAACCATGCTTGTAAAGAACCTAATTTACGAGCTGTAGAAGCATCACCTGTAACAGCAGCTTGGTTAGATAATAAGATTTTTTCCATATCTCGTTTTAATTCAGAAGATGCTTTTGATAACTGATAAGCCTTCTCTGATTTACGACCAGCCTTGTCAACTGACTCTAATGTGCCAGCGATTTGGATAGTTTTTTGTGAGATTTGAGTTCTGTTACCAACACGAGTTGTTGGAGCAAGTGTTGCAGAAGAAGCATCAGCACCCTCAACTACAGCGTTAGCAGTAGTAGCATCAGCTAATGAATCTGTTTGCCATTCGTGATAAACAGCAGTTGCTTTTGTTTTACCAACAGATGACATAAATGGTGTGTCTGTTGGAGAGATGTTATAAATGACATCAGTGAGGTCTTCTCTGTTACCTACTGACTCATATGTTTTATATGTTGCCATGATTAATTCACTTCCTTAAGATATAAAGTTTTCAAAAAGAGCCGCAGCATCTCTGGCTTTACCAGTTTGCTTTAGCTTATTCATTTGTTTTTTGCGAATGTCTGCATTACCTTGCTTAACCTTTGTTCCTGCCTTTACCATCTTCGGTGCTTTAGACACCTTTTTGGTAACGGCTGGTTTAGATTTTTGAAGTTTGTCATACATCATCGCTTTGTGTAATGTCAATACATGACGAGAGTCATATACTTGAGATAACTCTTGGTCTGTAAAGCCAATACTTTTACCATAGTTACGAATCTCATTTCTGATTTGTTCGCCTTTGGTTGGGTCTGAAAACTCTGGTAGGACTTGTGAAAGTTTTTGTGCTTCCTGTTGAACATGTTTAGCCATGTATTGCTGCTGCTCCGCTTGTTGCTGTTGGGCAAGGCGTTGCTGTTCAGCACGAACTTGTGCTAACTGTTCTTTCTTTTCAGTCAACTCTGCTACTTTGACTGCGTATCCTATTGGGTCGTTTTCCTTCATTTCGGCTAGGTCTTGTGGGCTATCTTCGTTACCAGTTAAAAACTGTTCAATAGCCTGTAGCCGTTGAGCATATGTATCCCTAACTTGTTTAGCTTCAATAATTGCTTGTTGCTCTGCCTCTACGGCTTTGCGTTGTTCAGCAACTTCTTGAGTCTTTTTCGTGTAATCCGCACCAAGCTGATAACCTTGCATTAATTCATCGAGGGTTACTTCTTTCTCTTCGCCTGCTGCCTTAACAGTAAAGCGTTGAGGTTCTTCTTCAAGTTCCTCTTCTTCAACTTCGGTTTCTTCTTCACCTTCAGCTTCTAGTTCGTCTGCATCTACTACATCATCTTCAGTAGTATCAACAGCTTCTTCATAGTCCGCACTATCTTCTTGCTCTGCTTCAACAGTTTCTGGTTGATCCGTAGATTCCTCACCTGCTGATAAGAAGCCTTCAAATTGTGCAGCAGCTTCATTCACAGTTAGTTCTCCACTACCAGTTTCTGGTGTCATGGTTTCTTCACTCATTGTATTTCCTTGATTTCCCATTCGGCTGGGTAACCATTATAGAAAAGTCTATAATATCTTCCATGCTTTATCTTTTATCTCGCTATCTTTAGCGATGGATTCAAGATAACCCATGAGTTCGTCTATCGTCTTAACTCTGACATATGCTTGTTCTCTGTCTTTAGCATCGTCTTCGTTAGAGTAGATAATTCTGTTTATTTGGTTTTCTCGTAATTCTTTAATCACATCTAAAAAATCTTGTGATTGAAGGATGTTACGAATCGCTTCCTGTCTGGTCATTTGGTAGTCCGTATGTAATTGGTGAACCTAGTAGTCCACTTAAATATCTCCCAGCTCCATAGCTACCTGTTGGTGTCGCCATAGCAGTTGGAGTCGATAAGAATGATGTTACATTGGGTGTTGGTGCAGGCACACTTCGTGGTGTGTTTGCATAAATGTATGCCATAGATGGGTCATAGTTATATATTTCACTACCATCATTTTTGCTTTTACTAAAACCTGTGATGTCTGCATCTATTGGTCTAAATGCTTGGTCACCTACAGTGATAGTTCCTTCTGCACGATTAGAACCGCCACCACCCATTCCATACATTGCCATGTATGAGTTATATGGAGAACTTGTAATAGTATATGGCTCATACATACGATTGTTACCGTAGTAGTAACCAGTATCTCTTACATTTTGTAATCCAGAGTATTTAGAAGGTGTTAAACCTAATATAGCATTACGGTCTACACTAACTTCAGGTGCTTGAACAACACTTGGTTGCACTCTAGGAGCTGTAAAGTTAAGTAACATTACTGCATACCTCTGTTAGCAATATTGTTAATCTTTTCTAACGCATCCATAATCATTTTAGTTTGGTCTGTGTTTACCTTTTTATCAGCATTTTCAGCATCAAGTTTAATCTTTAACTCTTTTAATGCAAGATCTGTAGTCTGTTGAACTTCTTTTTGTTGTAGCTCTAATTGTTTCTGTTGGGCTTCAAGTTGCATTTGCTCACGATCTAGCTGCATTTTAGCTTGATCTGTTTGTGCTTTGAGTTGTGCTTTTTCACGCTCAACCTGTGCTAATTGTTCAGCAGCTTGTACTTGTGGGTCTGTAGCTCCTTGTTGTGCTTGCATCTGAGCTAACTGTTGAGCTTGTTCTTCCGTAACTTCCATTAAGAACTGACTATCATCTTTGAAGCCAGCCATCTGTACAAACTTAGCTAATGTATCTCTATATTGTTTTAAGTTTACAAGAGGATTACCAAGACCATATGTCGTTAATAACTGCTCTTGCTTGTCTAAGATCATTTGCATAGTAGCTAACTGCTCTTGTTTAGATCCAGTGCCCAGACCAACATTAACTGAGATATTGTATTCAGAAGACCATTCTCTTGGATCAAATGGCACATATTTATTATTTACACGAATGATTCGTTCTTTTTGTTGGTACTTACAAACTAACTGTAATATACCTTTGAATAGGCTTGACACGCCTGTATCTGCAAAGATACGAGCTATTAGCTCTAGTTTGCCTTGTGATGCAGATTGCATAGCATTAACCGCAGTCGCTGTTACATTTTGTAATATATCTGGATTAAGACCTTGTTGTGCATCACTAACACCTGAACGCTTCGCTTGAATCTCATCTAGGTATTGCAACATAGGAAATGATTGAGTAGCATTGCTTTGCACTGTCATTGGCACAATAGCATTTGGGTTCTTCATACGAACCACACCACCTGCTGTAGATGTTAACAAGTCATCTAGGTTAACCTGACCTTCAACTGCACCAACACGATAGTTGTTAGTGAGATAGAGGTTGTCTAGCATTTGTCTAGTAATAGTAGACTTGATTAACTGTAAGTCCATCGCTCTGTCAGCTAATGAGTGACCATAAAACTTATGAGGAATAGGTATAGGACAAATAGAATGGAATGGAATATAGTCACATTCTTCGTTATGTAGGATTTCATTACTTGCATAACATACCCTTCTTTTTTCTGGGATACCGTCATCATCGTAATCTGTTTGAATATAGCACTCGAAGTATTCAACGAGCTGCATCATCTCATCATCTGAGTCCATGTCAGTAGGTTGCTCACCTCTTGTGTATCGTGCAATTCTTTCAGGGCTAAACTCTAGTGCATCACCAGTAGCTAAAGACATAACTGTATCTTCATCGTATCCCATAGCGATAAGTTCACCACGAGTGACCATCTTACGATGTGCGACAAAAGGTGCATCGGAAATAGTTCTAGCTCTTTTAGATATTAAGAACTCTTCTGGTGGTACATTCTCAATTAATACCTTGCCTTTATCTACACTTCTTTTAACTTTAACATTGTGTGATGACATCGCTGGTGATATTTGCATACCAGTCATCTCATCAAATTGTGCTTCTTGTACAATGGTAGATTCTTGCTCTACAATTTCTACTTCTTCATCTTGCATAATCATTGCAAGTTCGTCATCATTTAGACCGTAGTATTTTTCTTTAGTAACATCAGTCTTATCTTCCCAGTATGCTTTTACAACACCAACCTTTTGAAGAAGTGCATCCTTCATCCAGTCGTGCATAATCTCAAAACCTTTGTTGTCTTTATAGAAGATATGGTTTACATAGTTTGTAGCTTGTTCAGCAGTTTCTTCGTCACCTTGATTGACTGGTTCAAATACTACTGCATCGTCAGATGATGTAAATACACGCATGAGCTGTGGTAAAGCACCATCAACAACCTCTGCTACTTCTCGTGTAATGATCTGAGACTTACCTTCTACCTCGTTACCATATGGTTCACCGAGATAGTATTCGAGTGCCTGTTGTCTCTCGTCTGTAGTTTCCGTCTCTAGATAACCGATAGCATCATCGATCTCTGATTCCAGAATACTTTTTAATTTATTGTCATCTGCCATATATAACCTTTAGAAACTTAATAGTCCGCCTGTTTTTGGATTAACTCTTTTTGTTAATGATTCTGATGGATCAAACTTCTTAGCGTTTTTAGCTAACACTAATGCACCAATCTGTATAACCTCATCAGCAGAACCTACAGGCATACCATCTGCCTTATCGTAGAAATAACCTGCTCGTCTTGGATTCATACCTACTTGAACCCATTTAGGATCATTCATGTATTTCTCTGCTAGTTTTCTAGCATCTTCTGGTTTGGTGTTTTTGAAATAACCATCCATTGTTGCGAATGGTGATTTAGCACCGCCTTCTGCAACTGCTAATGCTCGGTCACCAGAACCAGTAAACTTAACTTTGTCATTACCCTTACTTATTAGGTGTGCTGTTTGACCATACACTGTTGCATCCTTACCTGCATCTGTTGCACCCTTAATGCTTGTAGACCAGATACCATAGTTATTGTAAGCGTTTATGTCCAATCTTGATTTAACTTTAGTACCACTGTCGATATTTGCACCTGCACCTAAAATACCTTTACCCTCTTTAGTTTGTGTAGGTTTTAATGCCATACCAATATCGTCTACAGGTGTTAATTCAGGAACTTTGTCAAACTTGTTAGGTGGGAAGAACTCCATAACTTTGTCATTATATTGACCATAAGAAATGTCACCTTGCTTGTAAGCATCAAAATATGGTTTTAATGAATTAGGCATTGGTGCGTTACCAATTCGTTCTGCTTCTGGAATAATTCTGTCTTTTTTAAATCTAGCTAGTGCTTCTTCTGTAAATTGTGGGAATGATTTATTGCCTAGCTTAACCATGCCAAGTAGTCCACCAACTTTTTGCATAGGATTTACAAAATCCATAGCCATATTCATCATGTCTTCATTATTGATCTGATTAATAGCTTCTGGTGTTGGAACAAGATTGTCTTGAAGGTTTTGTTTTAGTCCACCCATATCACCACGCACAATGTATCCAAGCGGTGTAGACATCATTACTTTGTCTTTTACCTTACTTAAATCTGGTGCATATTCTTCAGCTAATAACATTTAAACTACCCATGAATTGTTTATATCTAGTGGTCTACTCCAATCACTTGTGCCTTCATCTAACCCAACTGCAAGGTATCTGAACGCATCAGAAGCATGAGAACACCAATCGTGTACAGGCTTATCAAAAAACACATCTCTTTTATCATCGTAAGTTCTACGATAGTTTTGCAGAGCATCTAAGCCTTGTTTTGTTTTTACATCGAACCAGCAGCGTGGCAGCATCCTGCGAACTGCTTGGATGCCGTCATCAACCGCTAGTTTAGCTACTACTGTTACTGCTAATCCTGACTCTTCTAACATCTCTTTACGAGACTTACCTGTACCTAGTTCACGAACTTGAACATCATGTGGTAGGAGATGTTCAGCAGTAGCATAACCGTTATCTCTAATCCAATTTACATAATAATCAAGACCTACACCATGATTTTCCATAAAGTCTATAAGATGTATTTCTTGTCCTACAATCTGACATACCCAGATAGCGGTAGAATCACCCATACCTAAATCCCAAGCTGTAAATGTCTTTGCTATACCATCAACAGGTATATCTATTACTTGACCTTTAGTATATATGTCATTAATTAAACTGCCGTAGTATGCACCTTCCACTGGTGCTGCGAATGAACACTCAAACTCTTGTAAGAACTTTGACTCACCCATAGCCTTAAATGCAGCATCAAGCTCTTCTTGATCTAATATTTTTGTCTCACTAGATCTAAACTCTAGCAAGTTCCAACCATCATCTTTGTTATATGCTTTATCTCGTAATGTTTTAAAGTGGTTAGCACCTTTAGGTGTACCAATAAACATTGCCCAACCTTTTCGGTCAGCCAGAGCTGGTCGTATGACTTCTGTAAATAGGTTTGGATTTACATCACCTATCTCATCAATCACTACGCCATCAAGATATATGCCTCGCAGAGAATCCACATTATCAGCACCGTATAAACTGATACGCCTATCCAGAAAATCAACTCTAAGTTCTGCAATATTAGCTTTAGCATCTAATGGTCTCGTATATTCTGTCAGATAATCCCATGCCACTCTTTTTGCTTGATTGTATGTAGGAGCAATGTAAGCAAATCTTGGCTTACTCTTTTCACAGTTTAACGAACTATGTATTAATTGATTGATAGCTGAAACTGTTTTACCCATCCTACGATGAGCAACGACTACATTAAAACGATGATCTTCTACTGCATTATGAATTAATAGCTGTGGGTCTCTAGGTCTATAACCAATATCAACCGCTTCGTCTTCTTCTTCCTCGAAGTCATCATGTTCTAAAACTAAATCAGTCATTTGATTTCGTAGGAATACCTGTAATTACTTTTAACGCCACTGGAGCTTCGTTATCACCTGTAATCTCTGTAGATTGTAAGTCAGGTAATGACTTCTTCAACAGTATCTCAATCGCTTTTAATTGACTTGGCTTTAATTCATTTAATTCTTCGCTAAGTGCATGATTTTGCAGGCGATTTATGAGCTGACTTGTCTGTATTTTTTCTCTAGTTTTTAGTGTTTGTTTTAAGTTTTTTCTTGTTGCCATTTGTAACTCCATTATGGGTCATTACTTGTTTAAGTTGTTCCATTCTATCTAATCTTGCTTCCCTACTCATGTATAACCACTGTGCTAAATCTTCGTAGTCTCTACCACATGATGTACAATGATTGTCTTTCATACGACATACCCCATTACAAGGGCTGTCATCTAGCACTTCCATCTTTTGCGTGCTGCTTTACCTCTTTCACCTGTCCAGCCAGCAGACCTAGCACAAAAAGATTTTCTGCGTTTAGCTGCCTTAGATCCTGCTTTTACTTTACCAGTAACTGGTGCTTTTAATTTACTGCCTGTCGCTTTATTATATTTGGCTCTACCCTTCGCTGTCAATCCACCGCCCTTACTTACTGGTAGCTTCTCACCTCTACCAACTGATAAGTTCACTCGTTTCTTTTTAACAGCCATTATGACCACTCCGCTCGTTGGATTCTAATACATCCTATGTTGATAAGAAAATAGTCTACAGGATCACCATCAACCTCACCTTCGTAGGCTTCAAATCCAAAATTAAATCCTAAGTATATATGCCAACTCCACATTATACGCAATCACCTACGCTTTTTAGTAGTTCGCTTAGACTTAGGTTTTTTTGCTGTTTTTGCTGCGGCTTTGAATGAGGCTGCTGTTGGTCGACCAGCTTCTCCTTTTCGTGCCATTCGCTCACCTGATCCTGCTTTAATTCTTTTTCGTTTTGCATGGATATTCCTATATAAAGACATTGTTATTTACCTTTCGGTTTGCGATGTGTTAAATATTTGCTGTTTTTCGTATGTGTAGCACCAGACATTAAACGACCATTGTGCTTGTGTGTTTTGCCTGTATATAGTCTACCGCTTGGTAAGTAGTGTGGTACACCTTTAGCCATTACCTACCCTTCTTGCCGTAACCTTTTTTACCTCTTCCTTTACATTTACCAGCCATAGTATTTTCCTTTATATAAAAAAAATGCCCAGTGGAGGATCTGGGCATCTTGTTACTCATCATATCAAGGGGAAAATTTGACGCTACTTTCCCACCTCTGAATTATAACAAAAGCAGACTAATTAGTCAAGTCTGCTGCATGAGTACGCTTTGAATCCGTATTTTTTAAACACATTTGCATAGGCATCAGCACCCTTCTCTTTGACATCAATGTTTTGAGCACCAATCCCACTAGGATTCCAAACACTGTAGCTTCCACTATAGTCTTTTTTGAAACCTGCCTCTTTCATTCTTCTACCAAGTTTACTGTTGCCCTTGATATCGCAGATCTCGACCCAAGCAAAACCACAACTCCATCTATCTTCCTCGTCCATCTCATTGACCCAGTAGTCATTGGAAGCCACAATCGCAGCTTCCTCAGCTTCTTTTTTAATCTCTAAAATTTCTTCAACTGCATACTCTTTCATATTATATCTCCCTTCTGTATTCATCGTATTTATTGTAATTATCTTCGTTATCAAATCTGTCTTGAATCGGATCAAAGTCGTCATCATAGTCATATTCTCTATCCATCATACACCTCCTAGTAGCTTACCAATTTCAATAGCGATCAAAGCAACACCGACCGCACCAGCATTGAGGACAACAGCCTCAACCAAACATCTCTCAACAACACCCATCATTTTCTCCTCATTAATTATCACTACACTTATATAATACCAAATACAAAATATTTGTCAAGTAATTTGTACAAAAAAAAGGGAGATTTTTTCTCCCTTAATTTATTCATCTTTGACCTGATAATAAAGAACATTGCCTAGAATATCATCCTCTCTTTTCCAGTTCATGTTCCAGAACAGACTACCCATCTTATTAACTGGTAGGTCTAAACTCTTACCATCTTCATTAACAAACAAAGCATCACCATTTGCAAGTGGCAGTCTCTCGACATAGCCACCCAAAAACTTTTGCATCTCTTCTAACTCTGGTAATTCATTCACTACTTTAAACTCTGTTTTCATTATCTCCTCCTTAATCTATCCACGCATAGTTACCTGCATAGTAACTATTCTTTTTAACGCCATCGAACCACGCATAATTCGCAGCACCTTTTTTATCCATCACATTTCGATTCATGTACTCAAGTGCCGCACCTAAATCTTTTGCTTGGATCTCATACTTTTCTTCACCAACCTCAAAAAAGAATTTCATTACTCACCCCCTTTTATTATTGCTAAAACCAATTTTTCTTCTAGCTTGCAATGGTCATAAGCCCTCTTTTGAACCCTAGCAATATTGATTGGATCTTTAGCAAGGTATTCAAACATTTTTTCTTCAATATCAGGATATTTCGCTTTAACATAGTCAGGAAACAAACCACCCAAATCCCACAATTTTTCCATCTCTTTCTCCTTAATTATTATCACCACATAACTATTGTATCAAAATCAAATAAATTGTCAAGTATTTTGTATTAAAAAATATTATGCTCCTATTCTTCTTCCGACTATATGCAGTAGCTTATCCATTGCTATTTGTAATTTAACTTCGTAATACATTGGCTTCTTTGTTCCTAAGTATCTAGCATAAATTGCTTTTTGTTCTTCATGATCTAAACTATGAATAACTGCATCAACAGTTTGAACATTATCATCCTCGACCTCATCATACATATCATCAAAACTACCAGATGCTCCACCAGATGACATACCTAAAGATTTATTAGGAAAACCTAGTTTGTGGTTATCATGCCTCATGTATAACTTCCACTTGTCTAGCAAGTCTAATAGTCGATTCATATCCATATCAATCTCCCTCTGAGTAATATACTGAGTTTAGATGATGGTTGCTGTAACCAAAAGCATTGCGTTGTGTGCCTGAACTTCTGCTTTTAAAATCTTCAGCTTTTTTTCTAATGATTCCTTTGATTTTAAATTGACTATGTATTTCTTTTGGCGATGGATATAATAATTCTGCTAACAAACATTCACGGTATACTTTATATAAAAAGTAGTCTCCCTTCTTTTTGCCAGTGTTCATAATAAAGTCATTAACAACCATCCACCTATGAAAGTTTCTAACTTGTTGCATTTCCATGCCAAGTTCTTTTTGCAACATTGGTATAGTCATTGGCTGTTCTTTTAACATATTTAAAATTAAATCTACCAGTTGTTTTCTTTTTAACTTTTGCCCATTAACATTAAATGTATAATCTGCTGCATAATTATTAGCTGACATCGACTTCTCTCACCTCCCATCGGTTAGACTTATTTTTAAACCAACCATGAACTAATAGTGTCCAGTTGGCTTCCCTTAAATTTTTTGTGTGCGGCTCAATGTCTGCGATCTTTTTAATTCGTGCTGACATATTCGATTTGCTAGTAACTTGTATAGCAACGGTTTCTCCATCTTTGACTGCCAATATATCCCAACAACCAAATAGGTCACGCCTATTGCCAAACTTACCAAATGGTATCCAGACCTCAACCACTTGGACAGTTTCATATCCTTCACTTTTTAGTTTTCTCAGGCTGAGCTGTGTCGGTGACATTCCTGCCATTTTCTTTTTCCTTTTGTTTTTTTTCGAATGTAGTATTTTCCCAGAATGGATTAGATTCTATTTTCTTTACATCCTCTACACGCCTACCACTACCTTTTCCCATATTAACTCCTTACCAATACATTATTAAACGACCATCATGTCTTATTACATGACCTTGTAAAGTTATTCGATATTCATTTGGAACATACTCTTTTAACCTTGCAATGTTATGCAAAAAATCTCCTCTATGTATTATTATATCTCCAACTTTATATTCAAGATATTTTTCTTTACCGTCTCTATATTCTAATCCAGCACCTGAGCTTGGTATTTCTATAACAACAGTAAAACTATAAGCAGTATCATTTTTTAATCCTAATGTTTCGTATGGAGAATCTTTGTGCCAGTTTGATGGATAATCTAAAAATGCAGGATCAGATTCAAATATATGAAATGATGGATATGCAAAGTCATGATTTAAATGAACCTCTTCACCAATATGATCTGTTAAATACAATAACAAATCAGCATATAGCTTAGGAAAATGACTCATTAATTTTGGATTTAATATCCTAGCAGTATGAAAATATGCTTCAGTCTTTCCATCCATGTAAGCATTACGACCTAATGTAAAAAATGGTGCATCTGACCTTCTAATCCACCAGTCACTTAGCTTAACGATATTAAATAATATCTCATCAACATCTAATTTTAATTTTCCTACATGAATCATTTTAGTATCTCATAATGTTCAATTTGTTTCATATCTGAAAAAGGCATTTGTGTAATAACATCTTTAGCATTATCTCTAGTGTATATTAAATATTTTCCTTTGCCTTTTTTATTACCATTTTCTGTTAATTTTTTTACAGTCAATTTATACAACTCTTCCCTGTTTACAATAAACCACATTCGTTCTCTTTCAAAAGCAATATAATCAGCTTTACCTTTTATCCATCCATCATATCCATCAACATTTTTACCTTCAATCCATGTCAATTCAGATGAAAAGTTTTTATCACTTCTATTATTTTTCTTTTGACTTTTAACATCAAACTTTAATTCTTTATTGCTAATTAGGGAACATATGCCCTTAACATCCCAGTGCTCCATTTGGTCTTGGTATCTAGTAGAAAATACTGCATCTGACAAACATTGATTGGCAAATGCTATTTCAATTTTTTTTCCGTAATCTAAAAAATGCTGAAACTCTTTTGTATCTCTAAAAGTCTGCTTCATGTATTTCTCTCTTAACTAAGTGTGCTGGTAAATTAATATAGTCTTCATGAAGACAGATTGTATATGGAGCATCAGAATAATACTCTTGGACATAGTTATTTGCTAATGCACAATTCTCGAAGTGCCCTATGTATTTAGGTTCTTCCATTGTTAAGTAAACTACTAAGCAATACTCTAGCATTTTAACCTCCCAGTCTCTATTAGATACTGCATGGTGTTTATGTAAGCCTGATCCCAAAGTTCTCTTCGTTCCTCTTTGGATAAGGTCTTGCCATTATCTAACTCGTAATGACAGGCATGACATAATGCTGCAACTAAAGCATCACTATTTTTCATACCCATACCTTTACCTTGATTACGATGAGCTGCACAAACTGTTCCATCCATAGTTCCACAGTGCATACAAGGTAACTCTCTGAGTAATACTAATAATTTTTTAGAGCGATACATCATTTATATCAGGTAATTTGCATCCATACTCAGATGCAAAAAACTTTACCTGTTTTACATAGTCGTTAAACTCTTGTGTGTTTAGTGTAGATGTCCTTGCTATCACAATAATCTTTTCGTTTTTTACCGTTTTTTCTTCTCTAAGGTAGCGGTATGTTAAAAGCTCGTGAAGCTCCTCAGGGTCGTAACCTAGATAGTCACCTAATATTCTATAAAGATGCCAAAGATATTTGTTTTGGTCGACTGACCTATTATGTTTGCCTTCTTTAATTTCAATCTTCCACATCTTATTAAAGTCCAGTTGTTTTAATTTTTGGATAAGGCTACTTAGATTGTGTTTTGTTAGACTGAATCTCATAGTCATCCCATCCTTTACTTTTAAATACTATACCATTTTTTGATGTAGCCTTGTAAACAGCATCTGGAAAACTTTTTTTAATTTTTTTTATAAATTCATTTACACTCATTTAAAATTCTCCCTATAAGTTAAACTTTTCTCATTAAACCACAGTGGCAACCTACCTTCCCATGTATGATTTCTTTGTTTTTGTATATAAAGATATGCGTTTGGCAATGTCTTAGCTTCTTCATCACCTTCTAAAATGCGTTCATTTACAGAACGGTCTCGGTACGCTAATAAAATATTATCACTAAGGTTTCTAATATGGGAAGATCCCATGATGTTAGTAGCATCTGGAGTTGTATAATCGTCTGATAGTTTTCTTGTGTGACAAACTAAGAAAACATGAATGTCTAGATCTCTACAGTAAGTTGCTAATCTATCTATGAAAATTTTTTGTGCTTCGTAATTATCTTCACTAATGTCAGACATCTTCATTAGTGAGTCAATAACAAAAACATCAACTCCAAGAATCATTTTTCCGTAATGCAACACTGCAAACATATCTTCTGAATTAGTAACGCCTTGTTGGTCATAGATGTATAACTTGTCCTCTAATGACTTACAAAATTCTTCAATGTATTGCTCTGTTGGATGTGGATCGCCTAATCTTTGTGTAATCATTCTAGATAATGTAAGCACTGGTTTCATTTCCATACTGGCTATAAGTACCTTAGTCATTTTTGTAAGATACAAACATATTTGACCTAAAAGCATTGACTTCCCTGAACCGCTTACCCCTGTAAAGCAAGTTAATTCACCCTTCCTGATAGCAAAGTTATTATCCAGTTTCATAAACGGCATTGCATATCCAGATCCTAATTCTGATGTGTAATACTTTTTTAATTGTTCAAGATAACCTTCTGTTGACTTTACTTTGTAATCAGTAATAATCTTTTCACCAGTCATCTCATCAATTTCATCTTTCGTAATTACAATACGATCCATTACTTCACCAGCCATCATCATAGTGTCACCCCCTTAAATTTTTTATTGTCCACTATCTCATCTAAGTACATTTTCTGATTTAAATATGTTCTTGGATGTTTTTTAAAACCATCTTTCCATTCTTTAGTATTTTGATAATACTTAATGTGCTTTAATATCTTATCAAGATCTTTAACACATTTTTTATCTTTCCAAACATCGTATGCTTTTACTATACCAACTTTATAATCGTAAGCATCCCAAAACTTTTTAAAATCTGTATCTGTTAAATAATCTTTTTTCTGCTTACTCTTTTCTTTTTCTTCTTCTTTTTCTTCTTCTGGTATAGGCATTGTATATACAGAGTATATACCATCTTCTATCCAATGCACTAAATCGTCTAAAGCCTTTTGTAACTGGTCTTTTGACCGTCTTAGTCTAAATGCAATAGTCTTTATATCAGGTAGATTTCCATGATTCTGACTAGCTAAACATAACAACTCAATATATATTGCTTTATTGGTATCGGATAGTTCAAACCAATCAATGTCATTTAATATGTCTCCACCATAAAGTTTCAACCATGTCATTTGTTTTTTGTATTTGCTGTGCATAGGCTTATAGTGTTGGAATTTGTCCCAATTTCTTATTCTCAAAATAAACACTCCTCCATTTGTGATAAATCAAACTTGATCTTTTTTACTTTATAGTCAGGTTTATTTCTTACAAACCATTTAGCATCTGCATAAGATGTAAATTGCATTAAAGAAAAACCTTCCTGATCTACAACTTTATGACTAAACCTGTTCAAGAACATATTTAATCTGTATTGCTCTGTAGTCTGGAATATCACGATCTGGTGTTTTTGCCCAGTGTGCAACAGCTTGTGTAGATATGTCTAAAGCCTTAGCTAACTCTCTACGACTGCCACCAAATTTTTCTACTGCTTCGTTATATGTCATATTTTTTCCTTTATTTTTAAATTTGCCCTGACATTTTTCTAGCTCATGCGTTTAGAGGATGTAGTCAGAATTAATATGATTGTAATGCAGTGTTTTTTGTAATGCAAGATTTTTTACAAAATAATTTGCAAAAGTATTTTTTTTGTTATATAGTTTAGTTGAAGTTAATAAATAAGGAGATAATAATTATGGAAGTACAATTTAATCAAGAACTAACATTTGAAGATAAGTATCGTAGCTTTGATGTTAATTTTGCAGTATCAGCAAATATCCGAGAAGAAAAAGTTGTCGGATACCCTACAGAAGTTATTGTAGATCTTTTAGATGTTGAGGTTAGTGATGCTCGTGATGTTACACCATTCGAGAATGGACAGAGTGTTCTTAATGACCTTAATAAAGATGATGTAGAATTTCTTAAAGATCAAGCAGTAAAGGAGGCAGTATAATGAGTGCATCTAAAGATCAATACATGGAGTCATTACAATATGAACTTCACTCTGTAACTAATGCCATTCTGGAGCAAAACGAAATACAAGCAAATGCAATAGCTGGTATTAAAGAAGACCTGCAAGAGTTACATAATTACATATTGCAACAACAGCAGGAGAAAGAGAATGGCTAAGAAAAAAATTGATGATAGAGTAAAAGAAGTCTTGCAAAAGCAAGGCTTCGACTGGCAAGAATGTTTGTGGGATTGTCATGGTACTTGGGTTATGTATCACAAGTGGATTGAGATTGCTGCAGCACAAAACAATATCCAGTATGAGTTACATGAAGTAGAGTTTGATACAAAAAATAAAATTGCTGTCATTAAATGTGTAGCAAAATTGAAAGATCAAACTGTAACAACATATGGTGAAGCAGCACCTCATAATTGTAAAAACAGTTATACAGTTGCAATGGCAGAAAAAAGAGCAGTAGATAGAGCAGTTCTTAAATTGCTAGGATTACATGGGTTTATTTACTCTGAAGATGAGATTGATCGCCCTGAAACAAAACCACAAATCAAAAAAATATCTAGAGGAACAGCCGAACATCATATAACCGAAATGAAAAAGTTAGATGATAAAACTAAAAAAGAGTATTGGAGAAGATTAACTCCAGATGCTAGAGATCAAATAAGAGAGTATACAGATGAGTTCGCATCTAAGTAATAAGAAACTTCGTAACTCAATCGTGACTGCTAGCCAAGCATGGTCGGCAGTCTACGAGAGACAAAAGTTATGGAGGGAGAAAACAGGTCGTGCAGAGCCTTTTCAAGGTAATGAGATGACTGAATGGGGAAACGATCATGAGCATATAGCTCTTGCAGCGTTTGAAGATGAGATGAGGGGTATTTGTCGTGCAGGTAATAAATTAGTAGTTCATCCTGATCGACCTTTAGGTGCATCACCTGATGGTTATCTAGGTATTATTCCTGTAGAGATAAAATGCCCATTCACTCAAAAAATTTATCCAGAAATTCCAGAACGCTACTATTTTCAAATGCAAGTACAGATGTTTTGTGTAAGTGCAGTTGCACAGCAACCGATAGAAGCGTGCTGGTTTTACATATGGACACCAAATGAAACCTCGAAAGAGATGGTGTTCTATGATGAGTCTTTTATGGACTGGTTCATACCGAAGGCGGAAGAGTTTGTCCAGTTTGTAAGAGATGATGTTGAACCTCCTCGTTACAAGAGGAAACCTATATATACTAAGGAGAACTAAGTATGACACAAGTAAATCAAGTTTTTAAGACCACTGATTACTCTTTATTTAAAATAATAGATGGTAATCGAAACATTAATCAGCTCCATTTAAAACGATTAAAAAAATCTATAGAAGAAAAGTATATAATGATTCCAATCATTGTAAACCAACACTATGAAATTATAGATGGACAGCATCGTTTTGAGTCAGCAAAAGAATTAAAAAAACCAATTTATTATATTATGGTTAATGATCTTGGATTAAAAGATGTGCAGAGATTAAACTCTAATTTAAAAAATTGGAACGCTGATGATTATTTAGACGGTTACTGTAAACTTGGCTATAAAAATTATATTAAATATCGTGAGTTTAAAAAACAGTACGGTTTTAATCATAATGAAACAGCAGCATTATTATCTAACAACAGAAGGTATCATGGATCAAAAAACAATTTAGATTTTAAAAATGGTACATTTGAAATTAGAGATTATGATGAAGCTGTAAATAACGCCAATAAAATATCTATGATAAGTAAGTATTATGATGGATATAAGCGTAGAAACTTTGTTTATGCTATGTTAGATGTGTTTATAAAACCTGATTACAATCATGCAGAGTTTTTAAATAAATTATCTTTTCAATCCAGAAGTTTAGTAGATTGTACAGATGTGCAGCAGTACTTGACTTTAATTGAAGAGATATACAATTATAAAAGAAGTAATAAAATTAATTTAAGATTTTAAGGAGATAATATGAAAGTAGGATTAAATATTAGTATTGATGTATCTAAGATTGATAAAAGCAGATTGTATAAAGGTGAAAAAGGTAACTACCTTAACCTGACTACATTTGTAGATATTGATAATAAAGATAAATACGATAACAATGGATTCATTAGTCAAAGTGTTACTAAAGAGGAAAGAACTAATGGTGTGCAAACACCTATTCTTGGTAATGTAAGGGTGATGTATACAGATGCTGGATCTACTCCAGCTCAGGCAGAACTTGAAGAAGATGTGCCATTCTAATAAAAAGGGGAGTTTATATCTCCCCTTTATCTTTGCAAAGAATTACTTATTGCATACATACATTGTTACTTCGAAACCGAATCTCATTTCAGTAGCTGTTGGTTTTGTCCACATAATGTTATCCTTTCTATATAAATTTTTTTACAAGTATAATTATACTTTGTATTACAAGTATTACAGACAATCGAGGATTAAAATATGCTAAGGAAATGTATTAAAGTTTTTTTATGCTTCTTATTCTTATTTCTTGCACTTGGAATTTATGTGCATTATGATTTAATAAAAGAGCAACCGAGACCAGAGTTTATTTGCCATGATGGCAAACTAATTAAGTCGATGGATATAGAGAGCATCTACTTACAGGTCAAAGATACACAATGTGAAATCTTTGAAGATTTAATTATTGTAGATAAAGAGGTAGTAAAATGAGTGATCCAGTAAAAAAGCCAGCTTGGTATAACAGGGCTGGATTAGAATGTTATCAGGTAATAGAGTTTATGCTTCATAAGCTAAAAGGTATTGAGTGTGTTCATATGGCTAACCATATTAAATACGCTGCAAGATTTTTAGAAAAGCATGATGATGTGAAATTGCAAAAGCAAGACTTAGATAAGGCTAACGAAACTTGGCAATCTTTTTATGAAGAAGCTAGCAAAAGGTTCGATCTGTCTAGTCCTGTTATGCCAGATGAATGGATAGAAGATCCTTTGCACGATGAAGACTAATGAGCCATGTGAAATCTGCTATGCAATAGGCTTTGCTTGTATATTGCTTGTGATAATATTGGAAGTAGTAGATAGATGGTTATTAAATTAAAAGGTCAGGTCTGCCACAAGTGTAAACAACCTGCTAACACATATGACAAGAAAAAATGGTGGTGCGGTAGAGACTTGTCAGCAAATGGAATATGTAAAAATGCAAACAAAAAAAATAGCGATTGATGGTATGTGGTTAGATCTACAGTTTTTTAAAGAGGGTGATGGTGGAGTAAGAGTGGAAGTTGAAAATCATATTACAGGTAAACGCTATAAGATGTTTCCAGATAATAAGGTAATATTTTCGGAGGAATAAATATGGATTTTAATGATGTATGTTTAGTTGCAGTGTGTGGAATATTTTTAGTATTATTTTTATAAAAATGCTTGACAAGTTTTTTTATATGTAAGATAATAACTATGTGGTGATAATTAATTAAGGAGATAAAAATGAAAAAGCAATTTAAAGTCTATCAAGTAAACCTATCAAGACCTGAGCATGATCGTATCAATGAGTTTGGTCACGATGCGGTAGGTCGTCACAGAAGAAACATTGATCTACATTTCAAAAGTAAAGCAGAGTTAGCCAAAGCTAACATTAGATACCAAGATTACAACCATGTCGCTGATATTTGGGCGGAAAATTTAGAGGATGTATTTGGTAAGGGTAATAATGCTTGGGACAACCCTGATGTCAAGATTCTCGGTGCTATGCACAGTGTATCTGTTGGAGATGTTATTAAGAGTCCTGATCTTGCTAAAGATGAGTTCTACTTAGTTGAGAATTACGGCTTTAGTAAGTTGCCTGACAGTTTCTATGCTTTTGATCGTGGCTTGTACGAGGCTGACTGGGAAAGAGATAGTGAAGAGCAGCCTAAATACAATGAAGATCAGGCTTTAGTAAATCAAATAGAAAACAGAGACTAAGGAGATAATTATGCCAAAAGTAAAAGATATATTTCAAGAATTAGATCAAGATTTAGCAGAGTATTTTGGTCAAGTTCCAGATGAGTCACCTGAAGAGTTTCATGACAGACTTATGGATGACTTACACAATATGTTTAAAGAGGATAAAAAATGATAGAAGATTGGTTTTTTGTTCTGTATGTGGTGGGAATCTTTTGGATTCCCATCGGCATTGCTACAATAATAATAGAAGTATTTTTTGAAGGAGATAATGATGAAAGTGAAATATATAAGAAGTAAAGTTGGCAAAGTTAAAAAGATTGACTTTGCCTCATTTAAGGATTTAGAAAAATGGTTTCTAAAAAATATACACCTAAAAAAGAAGTCCAAAGTTATTGGCAAGTCTATTTTGATCTGGTATGCCTAATATGCTTTCTAGTCGGTTTTTAGTTCTTATTGCTCTTTCATCAGAGTTTTGACCTACTAATCCATATTTAAGCAATTCTTCATCTTTAATGTTTAATGGAGCTGTTGGATTCATCTCCTTATCCATTCTGTTATAGATAAGATCTCTTTTTAGCTCAGATGATTTTTGAACATATTTATTTTTCAGATATTCTGGAGTAGATAATTTATTTGCTTTATGTCTTAAGTTATCGTAAGCAGCTTTACCTGCATCATTTATTTCAATAAAGTCTTTAGGTATAATCTGTACTTCTGCTGATGTTCCTTTTGTGTTTCCAAGTTGCACATGAACAGCTCGATAGCCATCTTTATTGGCTGGATGACCAAACTTATCAAACCAGTTGTCAATAGATAATATGTTGGCTTTTTTATCTAATTTATTAAGTGTAGGAATAACATCTTCTGCTTTGTCAACTACAATACGACCTCCTACATAGTCTGATATATTTTGTGGATTTTTTCCTGCATCTACTTTAAGTTGTACTTTTTCTGGCAATTTTGCCCTTGTATAAACTTTTGCACTGTTTGGAGCAACATCATCTAATGTAGCTTGCAAGTCAGACTCATATGGTAAAAGATTTTTATTAATATCTTCCATATTTTGATACTTGTGATAATTTTTATTTAACACATCTTCTGTTTTAGGTATATTAACATTATCTTGTTTTGCAAAAACTGAGTTAGAAACTTTATCTGCATCTATTTTTTTTGCTGCTATTGCATTTTCAACAGCATTTCCTTTTCTAAATACATCTAATCCTTTTTTCCCTGTTTTAAAAGCTAATCCACCACCACCTAATAAAGATGCAAAACCAGCACCTAAATCTAACGCATCCATAGGGTGAGGTGCAACACCTTGTGATATATCTTTTAATGCAACATCTGTATTACCAATAAGAAAATTACCATAGTCGTTGAGTGCAACTCCTTTTTGTGATACTGGAGTTCCTTTAGGAACAACCATATCTGATCTGTATCCAGTTTGTGACGGAACAACTTCTATAGGTGGTAGCTGGTTTAATTTATCTTTTACGACTTCAGTTCCTTCTCCAAGCAATCCAGCAAAGTCACGAATACCTTCACCAAGATATTCATATGGATGTTTGCCAATACCTAATCTTTCTTTTAATGTTGCCATTACTTAGTTTCCCATATTAATTTTAACCAATACTTTAAAGTATCGACTCGTTTTTCATCTTGTAGTTTATTTAACCATGCTTGGCGTTGCATAAGCGGTTTCTTGGATAGATTGAGGGCTTCGCAATACCTTTGGTAGTCCTGACTATAATTATCCGTTTCTGTGCCGTCTGGCAGCGTTATAACACGCTTAGTCATCTAGTTCAGGTATGTCTGCATAGATAGAGTCTATAACAATTTCAATACTAGAACCATCTGACAAGAATAAAGTCATAGTATCCTCACCAAAAGTCACCATAACTTCTTCGATGAGCTTGCCAGTCATTACTTCTGCTATTTCGTCTATATCCATACTTCTCCCTAGATGCTGATGGCGGACTCGAATTTTTTCAAGTCTTTCATCTGTTTGTTGCTTCTCGACCATTTGCCGCAGTCTTTGCAGCGTAGCCTCTGATAAACGGTATTTGTATTGCAAGCTAAACCTCTCTTAATAAGATTACTACCACCACAGTTAGGACAAACAACACCCTGACTATAGCTATTATGGTTTGGATGGTTTCTAATCCAAGACAACATCTTTTCATAGACCTTTTCCAACAATACAACATCTTGGATATTATATTTCTTCATCATATCCCAAGCCTGTTTATCTTTGTTCATGCACCGTATCCACAGCTCATGACCAATATGTTTTACCTTTTCACCAAGACCTAATGCCTGTGCGACATAATCCAGTTTATTACTAGGGAACTTAAACTTGGATCGTGATGTCCTAAGTAGGTCAATCTCTTTGTAAGGTGATGGAGGATTAAGCCCTAATAAGAGGAACTCTTTGTTAAGAGTTGGTATATCAAACTTCGTACCGTTATAATGTATCACCGCATCAGCTTCTTCCAAAAGAGAATAAATCTTCTTTATCATCTTGCGATGAGATGTTTCCATCATGCTACTAAAATATACTTCTTTTTCACCTAACCATTTAGCAGCCCAGCACATAACATAACTAGACTCCATGAGCTGATTGAGACTTACATTCTGATTGTATAAACCCCAAACATGGGCTGTATTAGGTGATGTTTCTATATCAAGTAATAGTATCTTCAAAGGGTCGTACCCCCTCTTTGTCAATAATTAATGCCTGATTGCGTGGATCTAACTGTTTAAATGATAAATGAACCCATCTATCATATTCTAATATAACTTGGTCGTACTTAATCTTAGCTTTTACTATAGCACTAACAATACTGCGAGGGTTACCATAACTAGGACTAATGAAGTCAACCGCCAAACCTTTCGTGTGGCTAGAAGTTCGCTTGCTTCCCAGAAAATCATTAAGATCATGACAACGGAAACCACTATTAATAAGCATAGGATGAGATAATAAAGTTCGTACATTTTCTAATTCTTTCGCTAAAAAAGTTAAATTGTCGATTATTTCAACAGTAGGAGTATTGTCTATACCTAGACGAGTTGCTGTATTAGAATGCGTTAGTTCTTCCAGACTAAAATGTGGGCTTAGTTTCATTTCTTCTTTGCTGATTCAAATAAACCGCCACCAAAATAGAAACCAACTATTGCTAACATTATTTCACCTAACCACATCTCATTAGCAAATGCTTTGGCTTCATTGACATTGTTCATATCTATTATGCCATACAATGCACCTAATACACCGTTTAGCATAATAAAAACAAATACTCCAGAAAACATGATGGCTAGGTATCTTTGTGCTAATTTGAATGGTGCATAAGCTGCCAGTAAAGCAATCTTAGCATCGTTCTTTGCTTTGATTTCTTCTTCTGTAGATGTGTGCATATCGTCTATTAGTTCCAGACCTTTTTTAATAACATCACCGCTACCCAATATCTTTGCTAATATTCCTATCATTTATATCCTTTTATATGACTCATACAAATACATAACAACCCAGCACCTATACCTGTCACAACAGCTTCAGTTGTAACACCGCCAAAGTGTGTAGGATGAGTTATTAAATCTGCAACAGCAGTAAATATACCAATGATGCCTGCCATTACATATTGATTATCAGTTAAATCTTCTTTGTGTAATTTAATTAATAATAATGTTGCAATAGATGCAATCAATCCTACCTGTAATGCTTTTCCCCAGTGACCTAATGTAATTGATATTACATTACCTTGAGTCATCATAACTAAACATGAAGATGTTGACTCCAATAATCGTTTTGCAAATATATCTTTCACTTATCCATCCAATGACCAGCTAAAAAACCTGTGACAGCAACTACGACACCTATAAGCCACATCATAGCTCTTTTGCCGCCTTTGAATTCTGCTAGTGTTTCTTTAATCTCATCAACAGATTTATCCATCTTATCTACTTTAGTCATAATATGATCTATATCTTTTTTCATATGGTCAATCTCTGCCGAGTGAACTGCTACTGTTTCTTGAACCTTCTCCATAAGAATCCTTTCTTTGTGGTGCGTTGTATAAGTTAATAGGTGGTAGTTTTAGTGTGTGCCATATCATCGAGGGTATTGTCCACCTACAATATCGATAGTAGGTATTTCTTCTTCTGACATTAAAGGCACTGTGTAAGGTGCTAACAAACTTCTTGTTTTAGTTACTGGTAATTCTGATGCTAACCCTAATGATTTACTAATATCTTGTGCTTGTCTTGCTTGGTTAGATAAAACAATATTTTGTGCTGGCTCACCAACTAAAGCCCTGCCTAATGGTATTTTACTTAATAATGCTGACTGCCCTGCTCTTTCTAATATATTATACAAACCAGAAGCAGTGTTTGATAAATTTACAGCAGCACCTCTTGGTATAAATTGTTCATATCTAGCAACATTTGCAATAGCTTTTAATTGTGCAATTTCTTCTTTGTCAAATAATAATTTTAATTTATCTGTTCCTAATGACTTTAATGCTTTATCTAAATTTGCACCACTTACTAATGCAACTTCATCTGGTGCGTTATTGGTTGCTTTAGATTTTAAGTGACCTAGTACATTATTTTTTATTACTTGTTTTGTTGCATCATCAGCTTGCTCTAGTGTTCTTTTTAATTGTGCTGTATCAACATTTAAAATATTTTTGTTAAAAAATGTATCAATAGACTTTTTATCTGCTATATATTTTAATGCAGGCACTGAATCTTCAAGTTGTTTGTATTGGTATGTGTACTTTCGTGCTGCTTTTTCTGCTTCTAGTGCTTCTTTACCTAACCCTTGATTTGGCAATAAAGTTGCATCATCTAAATTTTGCCTAATAATACTTACTGCTTTTTTTGTATTTCCGTCTGCATCACTTCTTAATATTTTAGCTGCTTGGCTTTTTAATTGAGCAGATGTTGACACATTTAGATCAAACACTCCATCTTCAATTTGTTTTATTCTTTGTGTAAAATAAGCTGGAACATTTAATTCTTCTGCTTCGTCAACTAAATCTTTCCTAGTTTTGTTTACAAAAGCCTGACTATTAAACTTGGCAAATCTTCCTTGATTGTCTCTTACTTGATTATATAAATCACTAATAATTTTCTTATTGTTGTCTGCTATATCTTGAAATTTACTATATAGTACAGCACTAACCTGTTGTGGCTCAACAGCATTTTTTGCACCTAACTCATTTATATTTCTAACTAAAATAGCATTATTTTCAGCCTCTATTTGAGATAGTCTTTGAGCATTTGGATCTTGACTATTTGCTCCTAATTTAGCAAGATTTTTTTCTTGTGTTATTTTAGCTGGGTCTAAAGTAATAGTACCTTGTTTTGGTGTTGCACCAGTAATTCTATAATCAACTAATCTTTTAAGTGCATCATTAGATACTTTAGGGTTTACCTTAATAGCATTTTTAATATCTTCACGAACCGTTGATATAACATCATCAGTTAAATCACTAAACTTAATATTATTGTTTTGCAATGTATTTTCTAAAACATTATCAACAGATTGATTTACTTCAACAGGGTTATTAGATTTATTAATAACATTAGATATTGTTTTATTAATAGAACTGGTAGGTTTTTGTAATTTTCTTGTTATACTAGGTGCAGACAAACCCCCTGCCAAACCTGCAAGTAATTGACCTCCAGTACCTGCACCAGCCTCTTCTGCTAACTGAGATGCAGCACCTGCTCCAGAACCAGCAACTAATTGCGTTGGCATACTTTCAGTAAATGCTTTTTTTATAGCACCCCCTGTTACAGATTGTGGTCTAGTTATTGCTCCTAATCCTCCAGTAGTGCCAACAGAAGCCAAACCCCTTGATGCTTCACCAACAACTCTTTCTAAGCCAGTTTGTGGTTGTGGTAACCCAGCAACATCGGCAGCATATTTACCAATAGACATTTCAGGAATTTGCATATTTTCTGGTAATACAACATTAAGACCTGATCTAACAGGAGTTGCTAATAGATCAAATATACTGCCTGCACCTTCTGCTAAATACCTGCCTGTTAATCCTAATTGCCTACCGCCTTCTCTTAACATAGATGTTTGAGGTTGTAATGTTGCACCTTCTGGTAATGCAATGCCAGTTGGATTTATAGGTTCAAGTGTTGCACCTTCTGGAAGTTTTAATGTCATCAATATTCCTTTATTAATTTACTGCTTCACCTGTATCTGCAAATATCCATTTATTGTCTTTTACAATAATTTTTCTATTGCCAATATAAGCTGTTTGTGGTTGTGTAGTTTGTTGTTCCACCTCTTCTGGTGTTGTTGGTGAGTCAGATGTTTTTGTAGTAATTTGCGATTGCAATTCTATTAATTTATCCATCGCATCAGGATCTTGTCCAGCAGCAGCTTGCATAGTAGCAATAGCAATTTTTCTATTATCGGCTTTTTGTTTTAATACTGGAGGTGTATCACCCACCTCAGGGAAATACTGTCTCTGAGCGTTTGTAAATTCATGAGCCGCAATAGCTGCACCAGATTCTTTCCTCAACACTGAGTTAATAAAGTTTCTTTGTGATTGAGCTGCTAATTTATCTTCATCACTTAAATTAAGCTTGTTAAGAGCAGCCGCACCAGCATCTCCTACTACCCAGAATTTTTCAACAACTCCTTTAAAGTTTACACGAGCAGGGCTATAACTTAATGACCCATCTTCGTTGACAAGATTTTCGAAGGAATTATTAGCAATGTTCATTTTAGAAGCAAAACCTAAAGAATCAGATTGGTCACCAGTCATTGCTTTGGGTTTAACTTTAATTTCTTTAGTATAAGGTTCATTAGATGTTGTTAGCGGATATTTACCTTGAGCCATTCCTTCTGGAGTTGGTAAATAAACTTGACTGCCATCAGCTAATTCTGTTGTGCTGGTTTGATATAAATTTTTTATTTGATCTTTAAATTTAAGTTTTGAAATGTCACCTGTTGTTCTAGCATAAGTAATATCTTCAGGAGTTGTTTGTGATCTATCAATATCTTTTAAATCAACTTTAGAAAATGGATCAATTTTACTACCTAAGGCAGCCTGTAATGTTTTGTTTCGTAATACAGAACTTAGTCCCATATTGTACATATTTTGACCAGCACCAAAACCTTGTAATCCAGCTTGTGCAGCATAAGGAACAAAACTACCAACATTTCTGTTCTTAGGTTGTGCTAGATAACTTAATGCTGTAGTTAATCCTGCTGTTTTTAATGCTTGATTTTTAAGCTGTGATGCTTGGTCTGGTGTAAGTAAAGAATTAGCAATACCGCCACCAAAGAGGTTAAAATCATCATCTAATAATCCGTATAACATTTTTATTCCTTATCTATAAAACATTCCACGACCACCAAAACCTTTTAGTCGTTCTGGAAATACTGAATATACATCACCTGTAACATCAATTTGATCAGTAGCAGCATCAACACCGTAGTCTGCTGGACTTAATACATTTAATGGTTTATCTGGTGTGGGATCGATTGATCCTGCACGAATAGAACCAAGATTAGGTTGTTGTATTCCTGCTCCTGTCGGATTCATAATGTTCTGTGCTGCAGACATACCTAACATTGATGACCCTATTGGATCTTTTTTAACCATATTTGATATAAAATTACCACCATTTGGGTCATATCCACCACTTGGTGTAATAGCATCTATAGCTTTATCTACACCAGTAAATGGTATTTGACCCCCAGCAGATGATCCAATTAATGCAGGATTTACTGTATTACCTGTTACTTCTAATGCGTTATTGCCGAAAGCATATGGACTAGCAGTAGCACCTGAAACAGCACCTGCACCACCACTTGCTAATGCACCGCCTACAGCACCAGTTGTAGCACCTTCTAATGCTAGACCACCTAATGTTGGAGTAGATGTTGCAACAGTTCCTGCCCCTGTTAAGCCAGAACCTAAACTAAATAAACCACCTTCTGTAAAACCAGATCCTAATGCACCTGATCCGCCAAATGTGCCACCACCTATACCTCCAAGCAAAGCCCCTTGTAATGGATTGCCACCTGTAGCTAATGATGTGGCAGCACCTATACCTGCACCTATTAATACTGGAGCACCCATTACTTACCTCCTGACGATTTACTTGTGGTCACTTGACCCATAGGAGCACCGTATGCAGCAGATAAGTAAGATTGTAGTTTAGTGTAAGGTTTGTTTTCCTCAAACTCAAATCTAGCAATATCTGACTCTAGTGCTTGTTTTTGATAATCTTCTGCTGTTTGACCTACATTGAGTAACTGTTGAATGTCTTGGTAATCTGCTTGTGCTAATGCAGGTGCTTGTTGAATAGCTCTTTCTTGTGCTGCTCTTTCAGCCGCATAGTTTTGATAAGCTAGTTCACCAGCTCTAGATGTTAACTCTTTAGCTAGGTTGGTAGATGCTCTGTCCTGTAAATTAGCCATAGCACCAGAACCATAACGACCAGCTTGTGATGCTTGAGATGCAATATCTTTTAAAGCATCTTGGAACTGTGTAGTAGCAACCCCTGCTGCACCTTGTAGTGCGTTAGCAAAGTATGGGTTAAGACCTAAATTCTGACCTTGTATGGTAGCCAACTGTTGTTGTTGAGCTGCTGGCACTAATGGACTACCTGCTATTGCTCTTGACTGTGCTGCTTGTAGAGCCTGCTGTGTTTGCTGGCTTGGGTCTACATAAGTTTGATATGGATAGTAATTAGGAGTATCTGTTTGGTATAACTGCTTTGCTTCTTGTAAACCATATTCTACGAATGGACGAACTGTAGGGTCTAGCTGTTGTTGGGTTTCAGTTTTACTTCCACCTCCACCGCCGCCACCATAAAAGGTAAACGCATCTGGATTCAATCCAAATAAGGTTTTAAAGATATTTAAAAAGGTCATAATTTTAACTCCATTAGTGTGTATTTAGGTTTCATTCCCCATTTCATTCGCCATAGTCTGACGATTGATTCTTTACCAGTAGAACCTTGTATCTTAGTTCCACCATTGTTCTTAACCCATATTACAAATTGTTCCCATGCAGAATTATTAGTTCTACCACCGAGATATGTAATATAAGCAACTCTGTCGTTAGGATAAGTAATCCACTGCACAGTAAATGCACAATGACATTTCTTATCTTTATCCATGATTAATAATAAGTCCGACTGTCCTTGTGAAACGAACTGTCGTAATTGGTCTATAGTAAACTCACCATGACTTTCATCTATTGCTTTTTGTAAGTGTGGTTCTGCTAAATTCCAGAATTGGTGAATATGATTAGTAGGTACTACAAATAGGTTCTTTTCCATGATAGAAATCCTAGATATACACTACCCTATTATAACATATCCCCATGTATTATCAGACACGCTGTTAGGCAAATGTGTAATTGTTGCCTGCCCTTTTTGTCTGTCACTAATATATGGT
>Ga0222718_10001022_pt1 | contig 28257 bp, 30 predicted proteins | sample C33_27DmetaG_FD_165045 | JGI IMG/M metagenome (GOLD analysis project Ga0222718, IMG submission 165045) | Estuarine water microbial communities from San Francisco Bay, California, United States - C33_27D | ecosystem: Environmental > Aquatic > Marine > Unclassified | place: USA: California...
CTGCCCGCGAACCAGCGTGCGCCGCTCACGGCTAAATGATCGCATGGTGGGAATGCTGCTAGAAATGCTACACCCGCCTCGATTACGTTACGCGGCGGAATCCAGTTGCACATGTCTGCCCGGACATATGTTACGCCGTCGCGTTCGCCGGGTTCGGCATCAAGGTCGACACACATTGCCTTGTAGCCACGCTTTACGAATTCGCGTGCCAACACGCCGGACTTTTCGTAAAGTCCCAAATACCAACAGTCGGTACACACGCCACGCCCATCGTCTCTGTGGCCGTTTAGTTCGTATTGTTCCATAACATTCTCCAATATTGACACAATAGAGCGCATGTTATGGCACGCGCTCCGTTCTGTCAACTAGTGATCTAGGAATGTAATGGGTTTCCTAGCGGTCCAGCACAGCGTGCAAGTGCCGCAGCTGTCTGTCTTATCCAATTGAACCGGGCAAGTGATCGCGTCCTTGGAAGTGTTGTGGATTGTGTTGGCAGATAGGTTATCACTTGGCAATGTAGAGAACCTGATTGCAAAGCGATTAAAGCCTAGGACCTTGCGAGCGTGTTTCAAGGCGTCACCTACAGGCTTGCCCGGGTGGTGTCTGGAATAGCCGTATACGTGCAGCTTGTCGCGTTTGGTAACTTGGGCTTGCCAGAATTTAACATAATCGGCAGAATAAAAATCACCTAGGACGTGTAGACGGACCAAGTAGCCTCGCTTGTGTTTTTTATCTAAGGCGTCCAGTTCTGTTCCCAAGCGAGCCTCAAGGCCTACTGTGTCGATACGGTGGGCGAATGGCATATTGTTACCATAGCAATCTAGCCAGTGTTCACAAGCGTTGTCACATGTCTTACGTTCTTCCAGGGTTAGGGTATAGATAGGCAACCCGGCAAGCTTGCCCTTGGTAACCTTGCGACCAAGCTTTTTATTGGTCGATGGTTTCAAGGCCTTGTGTGTATAGGTGTCAAGGGCGTGTACATTCTTGCTGTACATTGTGCGACTACCGACTATAGCCGCATGGGTCTGTTTTAAAGTTGTCATTGTCTAGTCCTCTAACCATTGCTTGAATGTCTTAGGGTTACTGTCTGGCGCAACACACCACACATATATCTCGTATCGGTCGAATAGTCTAAGCATTTCGTCCGACGATTTATGTCGTTGTAAGGCAATGAACCGCCTAATTGATGCATCTGTTTTCATCATTTGATAATCCTCGATTGATACAATAGAACGCATGATTACACCATGCGCTCGGTTGTGTCAACGGCAGTATAGTATTTATTATTTTTATTTATATCCTAACTGGCATGATAGTTGTCTACGCAAACGCCATGCCAACTATGCTACATTCGCGTAAACTATTTTCGCATAGCCTAGCTAGTCTTTTACCAAGGCGCACCAGCGGGCTTCTGAGAGCGTTCTAGGACCATATGCACCAAATGCATACCTGTATATGCATCCATTCACCAAACGCATGACAAGCAATATCAATGCCAAACTATGTTCAATGGACACACACACGCACAGTTTTCAAATATTTGTAGCAATCCTACAACACTGTGACACAATTGTCACACTGTTGCCCAGGCGCAACACTGTGACACTATTGCAACAGTGATGTATAAGCAACAGTGTTGCAAATTTGTCACACCATTGGATGTTCACGTTTTGTTCTCTTGTCGGATCTGCTTTTGTTCCCCTTTTGTTCTCAACCTTGGGCAAACCAGGAACAAAACGAGAACGCGACCCCCCCAGTGGTGGTTAATTACTTTATAGTCCAGTGCGTTCATTCCGGGGGATATTTTGAAAACCTGTTGACACAATTGTAAATCTGTAGTATAATAACATTATGAAATACATTCCTGGATACCTTGGTGGCATACCTGTAACAGTGCCTACATTACGAGAACAAATCGTAAACAAACTGAGAAAAACCATATGCCGAAAACAAGAAAGTTTGCCAGCTACGAAGACCCAAAGCCTTTAGACAAAGAGATGACCTCTAAGGAATATGAGTTTGTCGTTCAGTTAGTAGACAAGCACCTAGAGCCAGAGCAAGCGTTCCACGCAGCTGGGTACAAAGCTGAAGGCTCCCATGCAGGACATAGGTCTAAGAGACTACAGAGGCACCTTTGGCTCCATATTGAAAAGCGCATTAAGGAAAAAGTAGGCGAAACGGCAACACTTGCCTTGTCTGTCTTGGAAAGCCTAATGCGAGAAGCTGATTCAGAAAATGTTAAACTAAACGCCGCCAGAGATATCCTATCAAGGGCTGGGTACGACGCTGTACACAAACAGGAAACAGTTGTTAGGGAGATTTCTGAGCTTACAGACGATGAGCTAGACGAACAAATCCAGCGTCTTTCTGAAAACGTGGTGCCTTTGCAACGTGGTAAGTAAAGAAGAAATTTTAAAGCTGCTCCAGGAAAAGCAACGCCGGTTCGAGACAAGGCGTATTGAGCATTATGATCCTTATGATTACCAAACTAGGTTTCATTCGGAAAGTAAGGATTGCGCTCAACGGATTTTAATGGCTGCAAACAGAGTAGGGAAAACCTATTGCGGAGCAGCTGAAACATCCTACCACCTAACAGGTAGTTATCCGAAATGGTGGAAAGGTCGTAGATTTAACAAGCCTATCAGGGCATGGGCAGCTGGTGAATCAAACGACACTACAAGGGACATTATTCAAAAAGAACTATTTGGGAACCCACAAGACCCCTTGAAAAAAGGGACGGGGGCAGTACCCCTGGACAATATTGTAGAAACAGTTCGTAAACCAGGAGTGCCAAATGCTTTTTCTAGTGTATTGGTTAGACACAAGAGTGGAGGTAACTCCCAGATCAGTTTTAAGGCATATGAGCAAGGGTTTGAAAAGTTTATGGGCGAGGCTATTGATGTTGTCTGGCTTGATGAGGAACCTAAGCAGGAAATATTTTCCCAATGCATAACCAGGACCGCAGATACAAATGGTATAGTCTACATGACATTTACCCCAGAACGTGGGATGACGTCAGTAGTAAGCAGTTTTATGAACGATCTAAAGCCTGGGCAGAGCTTGATAACAGCAACTTGGGACGATGTAGAACACCTAGACGAAAAAACAAAAGAGCAACTTTTATCAGTTTATAGCCCTGCTGAAAGGGATATGCGTTCCAAGGGAATACCTGTATTTGGCTCAGGATTGGTATTTCCTGTATCTGAAGACGATGTAGTATGTGAGGACTTTGAGATACCAGATTATTATCCAAAGTTGGCCGCTATTGATTTTGGATATGACCACCCTACAGCAGTTTCTTGGGCAGCTTACGACCCAGATGATGATATTATCTATATCTACGATGAACACCGAAGAAGCAAAGAAACACCACTGACTCACGCAGCTGTGTTAAACTCAAGAACACCAGGGATACCAGTAGCGTTTCCCCACGATGGGTTACAGCATGACAAAGGGTCGGGAATACAGTTAGCACAGCAATACAGAGACCTAGGCGTATATATGCTACCTGATCACTTTAGCAATCCCCCTACGGAGGGTAAATTAAATGGTAATAACTCTATTGAAGCGGGCCTTAGCATCATGCTGCAACGCTTTGAAACTGGTCGCTTGCAAATTTTTATGTCTTGTGTTGAAACCCTTGAGGAAATGCGTCTCTACCATCGAAAAAATGGACGAGTGGTGCCGATTAAAGACGATCTTATAAGCGCAATGAGATACGCTTCCCTTTCCATAGAGAGGTTTGGAGAGCAAATGAAGAACAAAACGCACTACAGGAAATACGGGTTTGAAAAAGAAATCAAGTACTCCAGTGTAGGGATCGTATAATGGACAAAGAGAAAAAGCATGGCTCATAACCTAGACGATGATGAAATTTTATCAATGGTCGAGGGGGAGATTAACGGTTCCTCTGACTATATGGATTCTGAGATTAGCTCCCAACGCGAAAAGGCAATGGAGTACTTTTACGGGGAGCCTTTTGGAAACGAAGAAGAAGGTCGCTCTCAGGTTGTTGTAACAGACGTTCAAGATACCCTGATGTGGATGATGCCGTCCCTGATGCGTATCTTTACAGCTGGTGATAAAGTTGTCAAGTTTGTCCCAGAAGGTCCAGAAGACGAAGACGTTGCAGACCAGGCTACCAAGTATGTAAACCATGTTTTTTATAAACAAAACGACGGTTTTATGGTTTTATACAATATGTTCCTAGATGCGTTGATGCAGAAGGTAGGCATTGTAAAACACTATTGGGAAGATATTGAAAAGACTACAACTGAAACATACGAAAACTTAACAAACAACGAATATAATTTATTAATACAAGACGAAAAACTAGAAGAAATCGAGCATACAGAAACTGTCGTTGTAAAGCAAGCACTTGACCCTATGACAGGCGAGCCTGTAGAAATCGAAGAGATTTCGCATGATGCTACCTTTGTAAGGTCGGTAATGACCGGTAAAGTCACTGTTGAAAACGTACCTCCGGAAGAGTTTTTAATAAACAGAGGTGCTAAGACGCTTGAAGACGCTAGGTTTATTTGTCACCGTTCGCACAAGTCCAAGAGTGATCTGCTAAGGATGGGCTATGATGCAGACGTTATAGACTCCCTCCCAGGGTATGTCGGAGGTGCTGACGATATTACAACGTCTCAAGAGTACATGGCTCGCCATGCTTACGATGCAACAGATGTTTATCCTAATCAGGCCGCTGCCGACTCAGAAATGGTTGTGCAGATATACGAGTCGTACATGAAAATAGACATGGATGGTTCTGGTATTAGTGTCTTGCATAAAATTTGTCATGCTGGTAACGAGTTGTTAGACATTGAGCCTATAGATTACATTCCGTTTTCTACAATTTGCCCAATTCCAATCCCACACAAGTTTTTTGGATTAAGTGTCGCAGAGACAGTACAAGACATTCAACTTATTCGCTCTACCCTGACCCGTAATTTGTTAGACAATATGTACCTTGCCAACAACGGTAGATTTCAAGTTGTTGAGGGTCAGGTAAACATTGACGATCTTTTAACAAACCGACCAGGTGGAATTGTCCGTACCCGTAGTCCCAGTGCCTTAACGCCTATTATAACACCTCCTTTGAGTGGCGACAGTTTTAAAATGCTACAATATTGGGAGGATATTAAAAGCGGACGCACTGGTGTCAATCCTAAAACCCAAGGGTTGTCAGCTGATGTTTTAAAAACGCACGTAACAACGGGCGCAGTAACAGCTGCCTTGACGAATGCACAAGGACGGTTGGAGTTAATTGCTAGAATATTTGCTGACACTGGTGTTAGAAACTTATTTAAACAAATTTACAATCTTATTCAACGTTACGAAGACCGTAAAAAGGTTGTACGTTTAAACAACGAATATTTTGAGATCGATCCTGGTAGTTGGCGAGAAGACCTAGATGTAAATGTTGAGGTTGGCATTGGATACGGCGACCAAGATGTGAAACTACAAAACATGAGCAATTTTGCTGGCCTTGTAGAAAAGGTTGCTACACAGACCAAAGGAATTGTCCAGCCCCAAAACATCTATAATCTCGTTACTGAAATAGCTGACGAGATGGGCATCAAAAATGTAGACAAGTTTATTAGCCAGCCTCCAACAGAACCTATGCCACTGAGTCCTCAAGAGCAATTAGCACAGGCTCAAGCACAAGCTATGATAACAGAAGCGCAAGCATCTCAATTGGAAGCTCAGGTAAAAGCTAAAGAGCTAGAGTTAAAAGCTTCTAAGATGGAACTGGAACGAATTGAACTTGAACATAACATGGCACTAAAAAGAGAAGAACTAAAGCTCAAAGGTATAGAGCTAGGTTTTGAAATGAACTCAGATAAAAACATAAAGGCATAAGTAAATGGCTTATCAAAATTCTATGGCTTCCCGTATTGTCAGTAGCGAAAACATTGCTAGTACAGGAACAAGCGCACAAAGCGGACGCGCTCCATTTGGCTCCACTATTGTACGAATTGCAACCAGTGCTGCTGTTAATATTGCAATCGGGCCAAACCCAACTGCCACGGCCACAGGTACTCGCATTGATCCAGCTGATGCAGCTTATTTTGTTATTCGCAGCGACAGTTCTCCCAGTGCAACGGACGGAGAAAAGATTGCCAGCATTGGAACAGCCACAGTAAATGTTACGTTTTTAGAGGGCTAATTATGAGTCGTCAGAATCCACACGCACATAGAACAAACTCTAGCGAAAAAATAGACATTACGACTTCTTCAGCACAGTCTGGTACTTGTCCGTTTGGGTGTAACATTGCTCACGTTACTGTGGCAAACACTACAGGGTCTAACTTACATTACTATAAAGTGGGTATTAACCCTGTTGCTGTAACAGACGGCACTTCTTCGTATATTCACGCAGGACAAAGCGAATATATTATAGTAAGACCTGATACTACTTTGGGATCAGGAGATGGAGAAAAAATAGCAACTATTGCTACAGCAGGAACAGCCACATTATTTATAGATTGGGTGGAGAGTTAGATGGCTACGAACAAAAAAATCACTGAGCTGACAGAGTTAGTTGAAGCGGATTTAGCAAACGATGATGTTCTAGCAATTGTAGATGTTAGTGCTGGAGAGACGTTTAAAGTTAGAAAGTCAACTTTAGCATCTGCTTTGGCAGGGGTAGCCACCCTTGCAGCAACAACTCCAGTAACTGTCGATCAAGCCACAGGGTCTGTAACAGTAAGTTTAAACACGGTTCCGATTACATCTGGAGGAACTGGTGCTACTTCCGCTGGAGCAGCATTAACTGCCCTAGGCGGTCTTGCCGATCCTATGACCACCAGAGGGGATATTATTACAAGGGGAGCTTCTGCAACTGAAAGACTTGCCGTAGGTTCGGCTAACCAAGTTTTAATCTCTGATGGAACTGATCCATCATACGGACAAGTGCCTTTAGCAAGTGCAGTTAGCGGAACTCTTCCTGTAGCCAATGGAGGTACTAATGCTACATCAGCTGGAGACGCGAGAACCAATTTAGGTTTAGGATCGGTAGCAACTCAAGCCAGTAACTCTGTATCTATTACTGGTGGTTCTGTAACTGGTATAACAGATATTACTGTTGCAGATGGTGGCACAGGTGCTAGTGATGCGTCAACAGCTAGGAGTAATCTTGGGCTGGTTATCGGAACCGACGTGCAGGCATTTGACGCTGACACTCTGTTTGCTGATGTTAGTGATAACCTTACCGCTGGTTACTCCAGCGACATTGAAGCAATAGGCAATTCTGGAACGGGTACGCAGACGCTTGAAATTGCCACGGCAAAAGAAAACCTTAAAACGCTTACAATTAACGGCAGCTTTACCCTCGCCCCGCAAACTGTAAATTCGGTAATTGCAATGGTCACAACCAATGACGGGACGGGCGGGTACACAATTACAACTTCGGGGTACGACAAAGTATCTGGAACCTACAACAGCGCCGCGTCCGCAAAGCACTTGATGAGAAGCACCGTCATCGACGGCACCCAAGTCTTAGAGATTCTGGAGATCGCCTAATGGCGTTAATGAACCCACTTTTGGGAAGTAACCTTGTAACAGGTCCAGCACCTTTTGACCCAACTGTTATTGGTAACTCTGTATGGCTCGATGGCACAGCGGATTTTCTATCAGCAGAACTAGGCGCAAAAACCAGAACCAAGGCTGTCATAGGAACTTGGATACAGAAAACTGGATTTACTACCTCAGATGCTACAATCTTTAGTAAAAAAGGTTCAGCACACTTTGCCATCAGAATGCAAGATCAGGCAAGTAAAGCAGGTAAAATTTCTATCTTTGATTATGATGGTGGTAGCTTTCAGTATTCAGCAGAATCAACTACAATGCTGCTAAGAGATATTGGCTGGTATCATATAATGATATCAATTGATACGACTGCTAGTGCAGGAAGCAGATTAAAATATTATATAAACGGCATTGATCAGACTAGTACTCTTACAGTTTCTACTGACTATACCCTAAATGACAATCCAAGTATAACTGGAGGTAGTGGTGAGCCAACTCAGTGGGGCGTTGGACCTGGAGGTGCTAGTCAATTTAATCCCTGCTACTTAGCACAATCTTTTATGCTAGATGATGATAGTATTCAGAATGCTGATGTAGCTGTTACTGATATTTTAGATGCATTTACACTAGGTACAAATGGTTCACAGTTTACTCCTAAAGCAGATGCTGATATAGCAGCTTTAGCTAGTTCAGCAGGAGGTGATAGTTTCTGTCTTGACTTTGCAGATAGTTCTGATCTTGGAAACGATATCAGTGCTAATAGCAATGATTTCACTCCTACAAGTATGAGCAGTGCTAATCAAAGCACTAATACGCCTAGTTTAGTTTACCCAAGTCTTAGTAACATAGTACCAGCTTCAGAAAGTGGGCAAGGAATGTCAACGCTGACAAATGGCAATTTGTCGGTTGCGGCACAAACAAACAGATTTGCTAGATCAGCAATGATTGTTAATAGTACATTTTCAAAGCTTTACTACGAAGTTACGTTTGATACCGTCGATGCTACTTATGATTATCCTAGAGTCGGCATTGCTCTGACGAGTTACACCGGAAATGATTTGTGGTCACCCGGTGCATTTGCTGGTTCTGGATATGGCCTTCAAGCCAACACTTCTACAGTAATGCTTAACGGAAGCAATCTTGGAACTAATGCCGGTTTTAGTAGCGGTGACGTTTATATGTGCGCCTTTGACCCAGCGACAGGAAAAATCTGGGCTGGCAAAGACGGTACATATTTTAATAGTGGTGATCCAGCAGGTGGTACTGGAGAAGTGGCGACTATTACTGGAGACGAGTGGAAAATATTTGTTGGTGGTGTTGCATTATCTGGTTCAGCTTATTCTGTAAATTTTGGACAATCAGCTTTTGCTCACACAGTTCCTACTGGCTTTGCATCTCTTGCATCCTCAAATCTAACAGCACCAGACTATCAAGGAATAGATTACTTTGCACCTACTCTCTACGAGGGTAACGGCACTGGTCAGCGAGTAGGTGACTTTGTTCCGTTTACAGATGCTTACACTGTTGATAACTCTGCAATGTTTGATAATGCAGATTTAAGATATCTTGCAAGAACACCTTCTTCTGGAGGTGATGAAAAAACACTTACCTTTAGCACTTGGATTAAAATTACAGGTCTAGGTAATAATAATGAAAATGCAGTACTAACTACAGATGATGGATCAAAACAAGCACAAATTAGAATTACTGGTACTACTCTTGCTACTAAAAAAGTACAGGCAAATCTTTACAACGGTTCATCGTTTGTACTTAATATAAGCACTGATAGAACATTTGGTGATACTTCTAGTTGGAATCATTTGGTGGTGGCTTATGATACAAGAGCAGCAGTAGCTAGTGCCAATAAAGTTATAATTTATATTAACGGTGTTAGACAATCTGTAAGTGGTACAGACTTAGCCACTGATGATTATGATACAGAGTTTAACTCTACCAATGCACACAATATTGGAAGACAGACAAATAACGGAATTGGTGAACCAGATTTTTACTTAGCTGAAACAGTTATGATTGATGGTCAACAGCTAGATGCAACTAGCTTTGGTCAACTGGATACATCAACAAATCGTTGGGTGCCAAAAGATGTAAGTGGTTTAACTTTTGGTACGAATGGTTTTTATCTACAGTATGAAAGTACATTTGCATCTGGAAGTGGAGCAGGTACAGATACTTCTGGTAATAGTAATAATTGGACTGAATCAACTGATGGCGGTTCTGCATGGGCAACATCAGATCAGTTTATAGACACACCTTCTCAAAACTTTGCAACTCTTGATCCAGGTAGAGCAGGTTCAAGTGTTGTCTTAGTAGAGGGTAATCTAAAACAAACGGCAGCTACAGATCATAATGTACAAGCTACAATGGCAATACCCAAATCTGGTAAGTGGGCATTTACTGCTAATATTGATGCAACAGATTTTACTTTTGGCATTGTTAGTGAACAAAACAGTTTAACAACTAAAATTGGGCGTACCTCCACATCTTGGGGAATTGTAAATGCTCCCGGTGCTAGTTTATTTAATGTAGAACATAACAGTGTTGGAAGTTTTAATACATCACAGCCTTCTGTTAATAATAAACTTATTGCTGCCATTGACATGGATACTAATAGTCTTTGGCTAGGATATGATACAGGGTCTGGCTTTACATATTTTGGTGGTGGTAATCCAGCAACAGGTGCAACTCCTACTTATCAAGGTGTTCTTGTTAGTGGACAAAGGCTATACTTTGCTATTGGTAGACAGCTATCAGTTAGCTTTGGTGGTCAGAGTGCTTCGCTATATGGTACACTTCCTACAGATTTTCTTGAACTTAACCAAGACAACTTAGACGATACTGCATCTAAGCTTACAGCTTTGGCATGGATCAAGAACAGAGATGCTACTGACTCTCATATCTTAGTAGATAGAGTAAGAGGTGTTGGAGAAGTTCTACACTCTAATGAAGCTGCTGCTGAAGCTACTGAACCTAACACTGTGCAACGCTTTCTTCAGAGAGGTGTACAAGTTGGTAGTGATGTACAGGTAAATACTGCCAATGAAAGCTATGTTCTTTGGCAGTGGCTTATAGGAGATAGTGCAACTACTGGCACAGTAAATAATGATGGTTCTATTCCAAGTACTATAATTGCTGCTGATGCAGGAAATTTTTCTGTTGGGACATACACTGGTCAAACAGCGGCAGGGACTGTGGGGCATGGTTTAGGTGGCATTGCTGAGATGGTGATTGTCTGGGACAAGGGATTCGACAACTCTATTGTTGTGTATCATTATGGTGTAGCCAGCGATGCTGCAACTGATTATTTGGTCCTAAATGATATAGGTGCTGCTTATGACTCCGTACTAATGTGGAATGACACAGCACCCACTTCTTCAGTGTTCTCAGTCGGCACAGGTAACAATACTAATGGCAATACAAGACCTAAGTCATTTCTAGCGTTCCGCTCAGTTCCTGGTGTCTGTAAGGTAGGAAGCTTCGTAGGTAATGCAAATGCAAATGGTCCTTATATTCACACAGGATTTAAACCTGCATTTGTACTTGGAAAGTCGGTAGGTGTTGATCGATGGGTCATGCATGACACAGCAAGATCACCAATCAATGTATCTTCAGCAATCTTAACTGCCGAGACACCTTCATCAGAAGCAACTCTCGGAACAACAGGTTCAATAGATATGTTGTCTGATGGATTTAAGGTCAGGGATACAGATACTCGCATGAACGGCAGTGGTGTAACATACATCTACCTAGCAATGGCAGACATAGGTGGTAACGGTACACTACCTCCTGTGTATGGAAGGTAACTTAAAAAGGTAAATAAAATGATTGCATTAGAATTAAACGGACAACTTGTTTACCAAGGGTCTTGGACTTTAAAACTACAAGAAATGATAGGACTTGTTGGTAATAAGCAACCAAAGTTGCCGTTTGAGACTTCCTCTGGTACATTAAGAAACGTAGGGTATAACAGACCCACCCTAGACAAGTATCAGAAAGTAGGTGCAGAAACTGGTCAATTATCAAATGACGAGTGGGTTATTACTGCCGCTGCTAAAGACATTTCCATAGAGTCCGCTAAAACTTTAGCAAAAACCGAAGTATCCCAAAAAAGATATGAAGTAGAAACTGGTGGAATATTTTTAAACAATAAATTTTATGCAACAGACAGAGACTCGCAGTCTGCAATTAGTCGCATGACTGGGACAATTAGCTGGAAAGCAGCTGCCACAGTTGTTAAAGACGTTGTACAGGAAGACGAATCAACAGTGGAAAAAACTTTTATTTCCGATTCTGAGTTTGTTGATACAGACATGGATGCTCTAAAGACTGCTGTTGCTGCTCACGTTGCAGTTTCCTATGCTAAGGAAAAAGAATTTGTAACAGCCATTAACGCTGCTGACACTATCGCTGCTTTGCGTTTAATTGACTTAACATCTGGATGGGCAGAAGTACCTGTAAAGGATTAAAATGCCTATACTTATTTTAATTTTAGCATTTTTTGCTATACCATTGCATTCAGCTGTAGCAGATACTTGGACTATTGGTGATAAAGTCAATGTGTTTTTTATGTGCATTGAAGAAAAAGATATAATGGACGTTGCTCATGCAGACTCTAAAAGTGAACTAAGATATGCCAGCACTCTGAAGATTAAACAATTTGATGGAAGATGTAACTTTGTTTACCCACCTATTATGTTACATATAGACGAGATTGTGGCAGTTTACAAAGATCATAAAAAAGAAGAAACTTCTATTTTAAAACTACATGATCCTGAGACGAATTTAAAAGCTGGTTATATTATAGCGGAAGGCAGACCAGCCAGTGCTAAAGAAATGTCACATTAGCTTGACAACTGTTGAGAATAATGGTAAAATAAACTAAGGACTAGATTAATGACAGTAGAATCTGCCAGTTACATTAGCCAGCTAAGTACATCCAATCCAGCTGCTGGTGATAACATTTCTGAAGGTGACGATCATATTCGTCTTATAAAAACTGTCCTTCAGACACAATTTCCAAATTTAAGCACTGCGGCTGTTAACCCAACAGCAGCGCAGATGAACAAGTTAGGGTTTGAAACCGGTACGGTTATGATGTACGCATCTAACTCAATACCTACAACTCAGACAATTAGCGGTATAAATGACTTTTTGTTATGTGATGGGTCATCGTTCTCAACATCTACATATTCTGTTTTATTTGGAATAATTGGAACTACTTTTGGCGGATCAGGTGGTACTTTCAATGTTCCAGATTTTAGAACATTTTTTCCAGCAGGTGTTGGAAGCGGGTTTGTTTTAGGCACCTCTCAAACAGCTACTGCATCTTCTGGAACAGCTGTTTTAAAAGTGCAACCTATTAACTACATTATAAAGACCTAAAATGGCAATTGACTACAGAGGTGAAAAGTTTTCAGGATACAACAAGCCTAAACGTACTCCTGGAAAAAACAAAAAGTTTGCTGTTTTGGCAAAGCAAGGCAGTACGGTTCGTCTAATAAGATATGGTGATCCTAATATGTCTATTAAAAAAGATCAACCCAAGCGGCGTAAAAGTTTTAGAGCTAGGCACCGCTGCGATTCCAACCCACCCAGTAAGCTAACTGCTCGCTACTGGTCTTGCAAAAAATGGTGATTAAAATGCCCCCAGGACAACCTTACAATCAGAAACCTAAAAAGAAAAAAAAGAAACTAGGAAACAGAGTTGAATGTGGCTGTATAGAATGTAAATGCTAATATGCCTAACCCATCAACCTTATCAAAAGAACAAGCTAGTCAAGCTAGTGTGATTCTTGAAAATCCGGTGTTTAAAGAAACACTACAGAACATAAGTAACAGACTAATATCCCAATGGACAATAGCTGATACTGTAGAAGAAAGAGAACTTTGTTGGATGAAGCTAAACGCTTTGAGTTCCGTTAAGGAAGACCTGCAAGCTTTTATCCATAACGACAAAATTGAAAACGGAGAGAAATAATGAGTGAGGCACCGACTAATCCCGAAGGGGAAGTCAAACAGCCACAACTTAGCATGTTCGATGTCATGTTTGGAAGTGAGGAAAACACTAATCCGGAACAAGCAATCGAAGAACCTACCATTGATGACTCAGAAGAGTATGAAGCTGAAGCCTTTGACGAGGCCGAAGAAGAAGTTTCGGAAGAGTTTGAAGAGGTAGACGAGTACGAGGTAGCTGACGAAGAAACTCCTACAGAGACCCCACAAGCCTACACTGTTAAAGTAGACGGCGAAGAATTTGAGGTTACACTGGACGAGTTACGAGATGGCTATCAGCGGCAAGCGGACTACACCCGTAAATCGCAATCCCTAGCAGAGCAACGTAAAACTTACGAAGCTAATCTACAAGCAGTCCAAAACGAGCGTCAACAGTATTCTCAAGTTTTGGAACAAATGTCTCAAAATCAAAACTACGAACTACAGCAGTTTGAGAACATTGATTGGAAGGAACTAAAAGACGACGATCCTATGGAATACATGGAAAAACGTCTTGAGTACCAAGAGGCCAAAGACAGAGTAACTCAGCTGAATAACGAACGTGCCAGAGTGCAACAGCAGTCTCAGCAAGAGTTCAATGATATAGTATCTCAGAAGGTACAGCAAGAGGCAGAACTTTTAGCCAAAGCTTTGCCAGAATATTCTGAGCCAGGATCAACATTAAAATCTGATCTCAGAAACTATGCTCTTAGTCTTGGTTTCCCACCCACTGAAATAGATAGCATCACTGACCACAGGGTTGTAGTGGTACTGCACAAAGCTATGATGCAGGACAATGCAGCTAAAGGGGTTAAGAAAGTTAAAGCTGCTCCCAGAGTTGTTAAATCAGGAACACCCCAGACTAAAACGCAAAAAGTCAAAAAGGTTGCCCAGGTTAAGCGAGAGAGATTGACGAAAACAGGTAATCCTAAAGATGCTGCAAATGTTTTTCTGGATTTAATCTCATAACCTTTTAGGAGTAACTACACATGGCACAGCCAACTGGTGTATACGTTACGTTTTCCTCCAGGGGTCTTCGTGAAGACTTGGAAAATGTAATTTACGATATTTCCCCGACTGACACGCCCTTCATGTCGATGGGCAGTCGCTCAGACGCGATTGCAGTCAATCACGAATGGCAAACCGATGCTTTGGCGTCAGCTGCTGACAACTTTAACGAAGAAGGTGCTACGCTGACGGCAGCAGAGCCAACAGCTACTACCCGTGTTGGCAACATTTGTCAGATTAGTCTCAAGACGACTCTGGTATCTGGTACGCTTGATGCGGTTTCAAAAGCTGGACGCAAGGAAGAGCTTGCCTACCAAATGTCCAAGCGTTCTAAAGAACTCAAGCGCGATATGGAACGTGCAATGGTTGGCGTTAATGTAGCTAAAGCTGCGATGGCAGCTGATAGCACCGTGCGTAAACTTGGTTCCTTGACTACTTGGGTCAACACCAACATTTCCAAGGCAGGTGACGGTGCCAACGGCGCTGGTGCAGGGGCTGCTGCGCGTACCGATGGTACTCAACGGACGTTTACGGAAGCTTTGCTTAAAGCAGCGATTTTGTCTTCCTATGACGAAGGCGCTGACATCAAGTATCTGATGATGGCCCCTGCTCAGAAGCAGACCTTTTCCAGCTTTGTTGGAGTTGGTGGTGCCAGCGGCGTTAGCAACTTTAACGACGTTACTGATCAGCGCATTATTGGCGGCATGGATGTTTACGTCAGTGACTTTGGTGAAATGGCGGTTGTCCCCAATCGTTTCCAGCGGTCGCGTGACGTATGGCTTCTTGATCCTGAGTACTACGGCGTAGCTTATCTGCGTCCGTTCTTCCAGCGGGAAGTTGCCAGCACGTCTGACGGCGAGCAACGTGCGATTATTGCCGAGTATACTCTTGTTTGCAAAAACGAGAAAGCTCTTGGCGCTGTCTACGACTTGTCGTAATCTAGTCAGGGGGAGGGGTAATTCCCTCCCTCTATTAGGAGTAAAAATGTCATTATACAGAAATATTAATAACAAAAAACGTGCTGGTACTTCTAACCCTAAAAGCAAAAGCACAATTTCTCCTAAAGCGTATGCTAATATGAAAGCTGGTTTTCCTAAGAAAAAAAAGAAAAAGACATGAACGATCCTATTAAAACAACATTTAAGTATGATCATAATGAAGACAAGGTTATACTAAATAATGTGCAAGACATACAGCCCATCATAGAACTTAACAAAAAAGAACAAAACAACGATTCTATGTATGGCGTTGGCGAGAACGCAGCAGGTATGCGTAAAGTAGCCAGTATTCCTCTAGTGGTTATTGAAAAGTGGAAGCGTGAGTTAGGAGTCGATATTATGAATAAAAACGACTGGCCTAAAATTAAACAGCTTCTTAACGATCCTGAGAATAGATTTTTTAGGACTAATGAAAGCAAACTGTAATGGCTCTTTCTACGTTTTCAGAACTCAAAACATCTGTAGCAAACTATCTCAACAGAGACGATCTTACAAGCGTCATTCCTGATTTCATAACGCTTACAGAAAATCGTATCAATAGAGAACTGAGATCGAGAGCTAATGTAAGCAGGGTCATTACTACTACTACATCTGGGACAGACATTTACGATTTTCCAGCTGATCTTATTGAGCTTAGAAGTGTTAGTTATGTTTCAGGCAATAATAAAAATGCTCTGTCCTATATGACTCCGGAGTCTGGAACTAGAGAATATGGCACTACTGCAAATGGTTCGCCACGCGCTTATTCTAGTTTAGGGAAGGTAATAAAACTTATTCCTACACCTGATGCAGAGTATACTATAGAGTTAATATACTACAACCAACTTGCTAGTTTATCGGACAGTAGGACTACCAATAATATTTTAACAGAGTTTCCATCGTTGTACCTTTACGGTGCATGTTTAGAAGGTGCCATATTCCTAAACGACTCTGATGAAATTACCAGATTTGATGCTATTTTTAACAGAACTTTAGTAAGCATCCAAGAGTCAGAAGAAAAAGCCAGATACGGTGGCAATGTTATGACCATGACTGTACAAGGCGATCCTGGCTCTTTAATCCGTAGAGGTGCGTAATGGCTACTAAATTTCCAGACATAACAATAGACGGTGGTACTGGTCAAAAAATTAGCAAAATTGGAGGCACTAATTGGGTTCTCGATGATTTTAATATTATACAAGAGCAAGGAGGGAACTTGCTGACTGAGAGTAACAAATTTATTGCTAGGGCAGAGTTTAAAAACACAGTATGGACAACTACCGAAGCTACTGGCAATGGCTAAACAAATATTTGACATATCTTCCAAGGCAGGAGCATTTTCCTTAAATAAGGATTTGTCTCCCTATGATATGCCCCCATCGTTTTTTAGTGATGCTCAAAATGCTAGATTTATAGACGGCAAAGCTGGTAAAATTTTAGGCCACTCTCAGGTTTTAGGAACACCTTTAGTAGCTCCATTGTGGGCTACTGATTTCCTACAAGGTAGTAATAACCTTTGGATTTACGGGGGTGCTACGTCTTTAAACAAGATAACTGGCACAACCCATGCAGCTGTAACGCGCAGCAGTGGAGCCTATACTACACTATCAGGGACTTCCGATAGCTGGTGTGGGGGTGTTCTAGGAGGCGTACTGGTTTTAACAAATGGTCTGGACGTTCCTCAAAGTTTAACTCAAGCAGGTAGCCTGTTTACAGACTTGCCTGATTGGCCCGCTGCCTTAAAGTGTAAAGCTATTGTACCGTTTAAAAACCATCTAGTTGCTCTCAATCTTACTGACTCTGGTACAGCAAAACCTTTTACAATTAGGTGGAGCGATGCTATACCAGCAGGTGCAGCAACCAACGGTGCGGACACTTGGAACACAGGGAGTGCTGCTTCGCAATCTGCTGAGACCTCTATATCGTCAGCAGAAGGGCATATTTTAAACGCCTTACAAATGGGCAACGAGTTAATAGTTTACCTAGAGGATAGCATATACGCTCTTAATTTTGTAGGCGGTGCGTTTACCTTCCAAGTACGACAAAAGTTTAAAGATACAGGATTGTTTGCTAAAGAGGCTGTAGTTGACTTGGGTAACGGCAATCATGTTCTAATGACCACTGACGATGTTGTGTTGCATAATGGCAACAGTATTAAAAGCGTAATTGAAGACACAGTTAAAGAGTTTTTGTTTGGAGAAATTGACTCAGGCGCTGCTGATAAAACATTTTTAGTACATAACAAACACAAATCAGAAGTTTGGATTTGTTATCCCGCAACTAACGCTACTAATAATTTTCCCAATTCTGCTGTCATATGGAACTACAAAGATAACACCTGGTCTACTAGAGATTTACCAAATGTCAACTACATTGCCAAAGGTGTTGTAAATCCTGTTTTGGCTAACACTTGGACAGCGTCTACATCAACTTGGGAAAAGTCTACTCTCAACTGGGCGCAAGCACCATACAATCCTGTTATCAATTCGTTACTGATGTGCGGTACAAACGATACTAAGTTTTACCTAGCAGACTCTTCAACTACATTTGACGGAACTAGCTTTTTAACAAAGTTGGAACGCATTGGTTTACATTCCGGTCGTACAGATGCTGTTAAATCTGTTACTAAGGTGTTTCCCAGAATAGAAGGCACAGGAAGTGTCAACATAAGTGTTGGCTCTGAGTTACAACCGTTTCAAGGTGTGTCCTATAATGATCCAGTGTCCTTTGAAATAGGTTCAGACTTTAAAGTAGACTGTAGAGTTAAGGGTAGGTACATTGCTATTAAAATAGAAAGTAGTGCTGATACACAGTTTGAGCTATCTGGAATGGCTATAGAGGCAGAGGTGGTGTCAAAGAGATGACGGAGTTTTTAAGGTTTGATCCTTCAACTTGCCCTCAAGATTTAGAAGACATTCCGAAGTTTGTAGACGAGATGTTTTTGCAGATTAAGGTTGTCGTAGACCTTTTAAGAGATGGGCATTTAGACGTAATTTATGTAGAGCCTGATAAACCACAACAAGGCGATATTAGATATGCTGACGGAAGTACATGGAATCCTGGATCAGGAGAAGGAATTTATTTTAGAAATTCCGCTGGAGCGTGGGTTAAATTATAAATTTGTAAATTACAAACATAACTCTTTATTTTCAAAGCTGTCTAAATGTTATGACTATTTCGAGAAAACAGTACAGCGTAGTCTATGTTCTGATATTTTCAATGCTAATGATTTGGTTAAACGAGTTGTTAAGGGAACAAGCGACTTATGGATTGCCTACGACAAAGATAAAAAGATTAAAGGATGTTTTATAATAGGTTTTGCTCACTATCCTCAAAGCATAGGCATATTGACAGAAGGGATTAGCGGAGAGTTTGATTTTAAAAACGCTACTCCTAAAATTGAAGAATATTATAAAGACTTGGGATATGAGTTTTGGGAAATGACAGGTCGAAGAGGCTGGGAAAAAGTAATGGCTCCTTTAGGATATGAGTTTAAAACAGTAACTTTAAGAAAGAGATTATAAGATGGGCAGTGTATTTAGTAGTCCTCCTCCAACTGTTGTCCAACTACCTCAACAGTCTCAATCCAGTGGCACCGGAGAAGTTAAGCCATACGCTCCGGTAGAGCCTTTTATTGAACGATTGCTTCCCAGAATAGAGGAACAGTTTACAACTGATCCTGTATTGTTTCAACAGTCTTTGGTTCCACAGGACACTGCTGAAACTTTAGCAGCTAGGCAGGGCTTTGCCAATCTTGGTCAAACGGCAGCAGGATTTGCTCCGGATTTTCAACAGCTGTACCAAGCTGATCTAGCCAGAGGATTGGCAGACCCTAGTCAAGACTCTTTGTTCTTGGCTGAAACAGGTACTATTGCAGACCAAGCCCGTAGGTTGACAGAGCGCGATAAGCTTCTTGCCCAGCAGCAAGCCATACAAGCGGGACAGTTTGGTATGGGCAGTACAGCCCTTGAAGAGCTACAACAGAACCAAGCAAGAAACAGAGAAGAGCTTGTGCAACAGCAATTGGCAGCGTCACTTGGTCGAGCAGAGCAAAGACGCATAGGTGCCGCTGATAGAGCGCCAGGGTTTGCCCAGCAGCAACTACAGGCACAATTGGCACAACCATCGTTGCAGGAAGCTTTGGGTAGAGACCTTGAAAGCAGAGAAGCTGCAAGATTGGCAGACCAAGCTAGGTTGACACAACAGCCACAGGAAGCACAGAGAGAACAGATGGTCAACCTGACTAACCTTTTAGGTGGATTGGCTGGTCTTGGTACTTCAACAACTTTCCAAAACCAAAGCTCTGGGTTTACCTCGCAAGCATTTGCAGGTGGGCCAAGTCCGTTCCAGCAGATTGCAAGCGCAGCGGCAGCAGCTGCTCCTTTTGCAGCAGCAAGTGACATTAGACTTAAAACTAACATTAAACAAGTTGGTAAACTTGACAATGGTATTAAGCTCTACACTTGGAAGTGGACAGACGAGGCTAAGAAGATTGTCAACAACCAACCTGAGTATGGTGTCATTGCAGACGAAGTACAGCACATTATGCCAGAGGCTGTCATCAGGGGCAGTGATGGTTACTTGAGAGTCAACTATGCTGCGATTGGAGCTTAGACATGACTAGCAAGTTAGGCGGTACGGGTACAGGTTTTGATACTAAGTTTGATCCATCAACAGCTGATATGGTGCTAAGTGAAGATTATGACCTAGTAGGTGATGATGTCAGTGCTATTCTGGAAATGAACAGGGAAGCTGATTCTGGCGGCGGTGAATTAAACATTGGCTCGTCTATTACCGAGGGTGGTGATCCTGAAATGGATGACGATCTCCTCGATGTCAGTAACCCTACCCGTGACGGTGCTACACCTTTAGAGTCAAACTTTTCAGATTTTTTAAATAATCTTGATTTTGACAAGCTAAAAGATTTACCGGGTGGTACAGGTTCTGGGCCTCAAGCATTGGGAAGCAGCGGAAGTTTGAAAGGTGCCAGCGCCGAAGGCGTGACGGGTGCCAGAGGTTTTCGTCAAATGGAAAGCCCATATGCAGCCCCTAAGTACTACACTCCTCAAGGATCAGTAGAGTTTCAAAAGATGGTGTCTGGATTGTTGAGTAACGTATTTGGATCAAGTATACGCAAACCCTCAATACGGTCTTTGATTTAGGAGATAATGATGGCTGAGACACAGAGAGAAAAAGTACAAAATTTTATTAGGAGCATGGGTAAAGCAATAGAAGCTGCTCCTGCTATGCAGCGGGAAGGTGGGTTTGATCCTTTAGAAAAGGCAGATGCTATCTATAGAGCATATAAAAAAGAACAAGAGAAGAAACTCCTACAGAAACCCCAGCAGAAAAACATTCCCACGTCTATAGAAATTCGGCCCAAAAACTTTGAAGTTCGTACTGTACCAGCACAACCCCTGATGGGTCCAAATGACAAAGTTGAGTCTTCTATAAACCCCAATACAGGAATAAACTTCCCGCCTGTGGAAAATATTGGAGAAGAAATAGACGCTGACAATATTGTTTTATCACTACTGGGAAGAAATGCAACAGACCCAGCAAAGGCAGCCGCTGACGCTGTTAAACGTGATACTCTTCTCGGTTATAAACATGGTGGAGATTTAGCACAGTCCCAAAAACAAGAAGGCTTAATTAACGAAGCATCTGATATGATATCAGGACTGCTAGGCAATGTTGATTTCAAAGGGTTGTTCAGGGTCTTAGCACGGCCAGAGTTTGTCGCACCAATGGGACCAGGGCAAACACCCTTGACCAATTTTGTCAACGCTGCCGCCGCTGACCGTACAGCGCAAGCTGCCACCAGAGCCGCACAACAGACAGCTGGACTAGAGGGATTCAAAGCTGAGACAGACCGGATAAAGGCACTAATGCCTGATCCTTCTAAAATGCCTAAGCTTACTGGTGAAGTTAATAAAATGTACGATAGGATAGAATCTTCTAGGCGTATATCTTTAGTAGGTAATAAAATTAAAGCAGCGTTGATAAAAAGCCCGTTTGCAACTGGAGGACCGGGAGAAGCTTCACAAGCAGTAAGGGCAATAGCAGCTGCTTTTGGCATAAGTCCCGGAGTATTTACATCAGATGATGTAACAAAAAATGTAGCCAAACTAAAAGGAGAAGTGTTAAAATCTAAAACATTTGGTAGAGAAGCCAGCAGACAAGAATTAGAAGAAATTTTAAATAAAATTTTAGCTTCTCCTAGTTTGTTTACGACATCAGATCAAATATTAGATTCAGTAGATAGCCTGATGCGAGACGCTGAACGAGATTCGTTTAACACAACAGCTAGACTAAAAGCTTATGGACTTCATACCAGTACAGACAAAAACCCTATGTCTCTTCCAACAAAATACTTTGATAGAAATAACTAAGGGCAAAAATAATGTCTGAAATGCAAGATACAGTTACTCTTACCGATGGCTCTATTGTTAAAGTTCCCGGTATGGATAATATGTCTGATGATGAAATTACATCTGCCTTAATAAAAGCCTTGCCAGAAAAAATGGCTGGTCTTGGGGCTTTGCCAGACATTGAACGCGAGTACAACATCAGAGACGGTGTGCCTGATCTTAACCTAAGATTTCAAGAGGCGCTTACTGCTGGGAATCCTAAAGAAATAAAAGCTGTATTTGATGATCAAGTAGGTCCAGGTAATTGGGGCATTGACTCTACAACTAGGAAACCATTTGTTACTCCCCAAGGTCTCAAGAACCTAGGCATTGAACCCACAGATGACCGCAAGGTATTCTTAGACGGCACAAGCACAGACATATATGATCTCACCGCTGATGCTACTAGGGAGATAGCCATAGGTGCTACGGCTTTGGCAGCTGAACTGGCCATACCTGTACCCGGTAGTTTTTTATTAGGGTTGGGAGCTAGGTCTGCTGCTGCTGGCGCTGGTGGCACTATTGCCTCCCTAGGCCTTGAAGGACTACAAGAGCTACAGGGTTACAATAAAGAATCGGCAGTTGAGGTTTTAAAAAACGCTGGCACAGAAGGTGCCTTCATAGGTGCCGCTACGTTTGCCCTGGGCGCTCCCTTTGCCGCATATGGCTCTATTGCCAACAGGGTAAAGGCAGCTGCTAAAGAAGTTGATCCAAATGCACCGCCAGTCACTAACACAACTGTAACTAAAATGGTAGAGGCAGCGGAAAAAGTTAAAGGAAGGGTTGGCGAAAAAGATGCCATGTTGTTGAGTGTCCGCACCTTAGTCGGTGAAGATGGCGCTATCATAGGAAACTTATTGAGCAAGCTAGAAGGCATTGGGGCTAAACAAGCGGGAGACGAGTTTGCTGGCCGTGCTGGCAATATAGTAAACAAATACAAAAACACCTACCTAGCATCTATCAGAGCAGGTGATGATGAAATCGTGACACTACAAAAGTTGAAAGCCAGTCTTAGCAAAAGCGAACAAGACATGCTTGTAAAAACTGTCCAAAGTATTAAACAGTTTGATGAAACAGCTTTGGGCAAGGTTGGTACAGCGGGGCAAACTCTGAGAGGTTTTAAAAACTTTGCACAGCAAAAACTTTCAGAGCAATATAAAGCTGGTCAGAAGGCGTTTGACGGTCCTGAGTACTACGGTCAGTTTGCTTCTATGGGCGGTAGGGATGTCACCAATAAAGAACTAGCTGCCTTGTTAAATCGTGTATCAGACGACACAGGGATGTTAATAGACGATGTTGTAAACGGTTTCGGTCCTGGAAACCCTTTGCACTCCCGTATTATATCTCGCGTTAAACTTGATAAGAAGACGGGCCGTCTTAAACCAGTAAAGGGAAAGAAAGATAAAAAGACTGGTGAGCGTGCTGACAAGGGACGAGGCACTGCGATTACTGCTGGAGATTTGATAGAGGCAGATCGTAGAATGCGGCAGAAATCTTACAAAGCATCTTCTCCTAACGAAACGCGAATAAACTTGGAAATGTCTAAGTCCTTGCTTGATCAAATTGAAAAACTCAATATTGTCCCAGCAGGTTTTAGAAGTAAACTACAAAAAGTAAACAGCGAGTACTCTCAGTTTGTCACCCCATACCGTGGCAAAAACGGATTGTTTGCACAGATTGCTGAAAGACCACAGGCAGATGCTCAGAAGTATCTTTCTAGTTTTGTTTCTGGTAAAGAAGGCGCAGAGTTTTCAAAGTTGTTAGACGATCTTGACAAAGCTTTTGGTCCTAACGCTGTAGGCGGCAAACTTGGGTTAGACACAAAGGACGATATTCTTTCATCTATTGGTGTTAATTTTATTAGAGAAAACAAGCTTGACATTGTAAACGCTGCTAATCCCTCAGTTGCCGCTAAAGCCGCTCTTAACAAGATTAACAATATAGAGACAACAATTAAAAAACAAATGGGCGGCGGTGTTAAATCTAAACAGGCTACTAATCAAATTTTTAAAGGCAACGTGCTTAAAGAGTACAAAAAGCTACTGAAGGACGTTGCCAATGGTCGTCCTGCACAGGTTGATAAAGCCCTTGCTGAACTTGGTATGACCATGAGCTTTAAGGAAGCTGGTCAATTTGTCAACTCTGTAAACAGTGTTGCTATGAATTTGTCTAAAGCTGACCTAGACTCATTTGCTACACAATTGAGAGCATTGGAAGAGGTGTCTCCCGACAGTGCCAAGTTTGTCAGGGACATGCTTTTTACAGATAACTGGAGCAGGTTGTTTAAGGCTGTGGAAGCTCAAGACCCCAAGGCCAGACTGTTGGGTATTAAACAATGGGCAGACGATTGGACAGCAGCTACGTTGAACAATGCTGAAAACATGCGTTACATATTTGGAAAAGAATTGTTTGAAGGCGTGGATGACTTTGCCCTAAATATGAAAGGCGCTTTGAACATAGACCCCGTTGCTGGAGCGTTGTCTGTAGCTGAAGACACGGTAGGCATCTTTAGAAAAATTATAACTGGTAGCATAGGCGCTTTACAAAAACCAGTTGCTTTTATTTTCTTTACTCGTCGGTTTGCTCCTGGTTCGTCGGTGCATACAAAAGTGGTGCAAGGTTTACAAGCCGGTAAAACACCAGCTGAGATTACCAAAGAACAGTCGGGCGCTGCTTTGAAAATGATGGACAAAGCTCAAGACTATGCTCAGGGAGTTATGAACGCTAGGGATGGTCTAGTTGCTGCCTCTATAGCCAACTACCTAGGCGAAGTAAACCAAGCGTCTCCTACAGAGGACGAGGTGCCAACTGTCAGGCCTCAGAAGATACAGGTACAACAAGAAGCACCACAGCCACCAATGCAGGGACTACAACAGGACGTAGGCATAGCTGCAATACAACAGATAGCACAGATGTTGGGCGGCACAGGTGAATCCGCATTGGCCCAAGGTGCAGCAATGGCAAAGGGACGATAGTATGCTCTTGGTAGATATGATTAATAGTCTTTTAGGAAACCCAGTTGAAAGACCCAAGTACGAAAGTCTTTTAGCTGATAATCTCCCTGTAGAAGAAATTGTAACTTCACCTAAAAGTCCTAAAAGTCTTTTGGCTGATGATAGGGATAGTAGGCTTGCCCCAAGGCCTAAAGAAAAGCCCACGCCTCGTGGGAGTCTTCAAGACATTGCAGCAATGGTAGCTAACGATCAAAAGATTCCAGCAGACTTTTTAATTAGCAATGTACTAGACCCTATAGCATGGCATGAAAGCAATAGGACAATGAATCCCCTTATTGAACAAAAATTAAACGGGGGAGGAGTCGGTAAGGGGAAAGGTATGTTCCAGTTTGAAGGAAAACGTGGGGTCAAAATACCGGTAAAGGATGCATCTGGTAATAATAAAAAAGATAGTAAAGGTAACGATATAATGGGCAATGACTCTTTTGATGTTGCAATAAATCGAGCTAAAAACTATTTTGGATATAAAGGATTATCTGTACCTAGTTGGATAAATGATATACAAGATGGAACTAATGCGACTTCCTTATCTGCTGATCAGCAAAAAGCACTGGCACTTCTTAACTTTACAAAAACTAATGCTGACCGTAGTGAAAGAACAGACACAAAACTAAAAAAACTGTACAACGATAGTAGTAATGATTACAAAACAGCTATAACAAATTTTTGGGCAGAGCAGCACCATAAAAAGGCTGACAAAAACCAGAAAAAAACTTTTATGGAAAATCTTAATCTTGTTCATAAAGTACGAACTGACGCAGCGTCTCTTTAGATAATGGATGGCTCAATTGATCTTAGGCTGGTGGTAACACTGGCAGGTATGCTAGTGTCTGTAGTAGCGGCCAGTGCGGTAGCCAAGATGCAAATCAAGGTTATCCTAGAAAGGCTAGATGATATGGAGCTAAGGTTTCGCGCCTTAGATTCCACCACTGACAAACAAGAAACCAACATTGAAACACTAGGACAACGCATGGCTATCCTGTCCGGTATGTTATCCCCTGACAACCTCAGAAGAGATCACATGACATTGGCAGAACTGCTAACAAACGTGAGACAAATGCAAGACGACATAACCCACCTAGAAAAGATGCACAATACTGTCCACCCGCCTGTTAAAGACACTAGGGAAGCTACATAGTGCCTATACCGTTTGAACTTATAACTATGCTAGGCTCTGGACTAATGTCGGGCCTTATGACACTGTGGAGCCAAAGTCAAAAGGCAAAGCAAGCAGCGTTTGATCGTGCTATAACAGGATTGGCGGCACAGTCTGAGGCTACTGACTTAGCTAGAAAATACGAAAACAAAGGTTTCCAAGTAACAAGACGCATCATAGCCCTATCCGCTGTATTTGCCGTCATTATTTGGCCTAAAATTGTTCCTGTTTTGTTCCCAGATGTTCCAGTAGTTGTCGGGTATACTCAGTGGAACCCAGGATTTTTATTCTTTACAGAAGGCACTGAATCTGTCACTTGGCAGCATATGAAGGGTCTTGTTCTTACACCATTAGACACACATTTATTATCGGCGATTGTAGGTCTCTACTTTGGAGCATCTATGGTCAAGAATGCGAGGTAGTTATGGGAAGCATAGTAAGCAGTATTTTAGGTGGAGGTGCGCCAGGAGGACAGCCCGCTGGACAGGCAGCTACTCCGCAAGCTGGTGCAGTGGCAGCGTTAGCACAGACACCACAGATGCCTGGAATACAGGCTCAACAGGCCCCAGCTGTGAACACTGGCGCTACTGCACAAGTACCACAGCCTATCCCCAACAATGGTGAAGATGAGAAACGTAAGCAGATGATAGAGTTGCTGCTTAAACAGGGCCTTGACCAAAATCAAATTCAGACAAGGCTGGCAGATTTAGACGATCAGAAATTTTTCCAGTCTCCTTCTGAAAGGGTTGAGGAAACTAGGCAGGTGCAACCTAAAGGATTACTATCTGCCGCTGCGGAAAAGAAAGAAGAAGAAAAGCCCAAGGGTATACTGGGCATATAAAAAGGGAGCGCCGAAGCGCCCCCATAGTATTAGTTTAGCTTTATACGTTTAGGTTTCTTTTCATATGGTAGCTTACGCTCTAATTTAATTCTAAGCATACCATCTTTCAATGTACCTGCATGGACAAATATATGTTCTCCTAACAGGAACATCTTTTTAAAGGGTCTGGAAGCTACTCTACTAAATAGAACTTCTTTGTCCTCGTCTTTGTTGTCCAATCCCTCAGAAGATATGTGCAAGATATCTTCTTTTACCTCCACAACTACGTCGTTTTCAGAAAAGCCCGCAACTGCCATTGCTACTTCAAAGCTGTCTTGTCCCGTCTTAACAACGCTATGGGGTGGGTAGTTGTCGCCTGTCATAACATCTTGGACCTTGAGGACATTATCCAACAGACGCTCGAAACCTAGTGTAGCATTACTTGGAAACATAACTTTCTCCCTATGGCGAGATAATTAAGAAGCCCACTATTGGCACTCCTTGTTACTAATTATAACACAATTGTTGCACACTGTCTACCTAAAAGGTGGTCCGTATGCCCAACCAGTCAAACTGTACCTAGTACCCTTAGTTACTGGTAAGACTCTGTGAAAGTAATAACTGGGGAAGACCACAAACTTTCCCTTGGTGTCCAATGCTGGTTCTGGAATTGTTCTCTTTTTGTACTTCCAATTTGGCTTTCCAAAACTAAATTGAAAGTCTCCTCCTTCGTAGTCATCGTTTAAGGAAACAGTAAAGCTGAGTTTTCTTACCTTGTTTCCTGGAATCATATCATAATGCCAACTATATTTTTCACCTTCGCTATATTTACTAAGCTGTAGGTTCTCTAATCCTTCTAAATCAAACCACCACCCACATTCATAGTTAGCTTTCTCTACCCAAGAAAACACCAACTTTTTAAAGTCTTCGTTGTCAATAGGAAAGATTGAATTAGTCCTGACATTATCACTGTCGTTTCCTAAAACTGTAGATTCTTGTTCTTCTACGTTGTTTGACAATTGTATTATAGCTTCGCAGAAGTCAGGTGTAAGATTAGGAACGACCTCTCCAGAATAGAAAACTTCACCGTACATTGCTAGACTCCACAGCTTCCACCGTGTCCGGTGATGTCACAGATGTCATGGGTTTCGATGGATTCTTCAAAGACTTCCCCCAGTTTTCCCAAAGCGTCGGAGTAGGGGACTGGGGTGAGGGGTTGTCCTCCCCGGCAACCATCAGGGTAAACAGTAAAACCCCGCAACCTGTGAGCATGGTCGGCAAGAGTAGTAGCAAAATCACTGACAGTAACTTCATTGTTCTCTTTACTGCC
>Ga0222718_10001024_pt1 | contig 28217 bp, 29 predicted proteins | sample C33_27DmetaG_FD_165045 | JGI IMG/M metagenome (GOLD analysis project Ga0222718, IMG submission 165045) | Estuarine water microbial communities from San Francisco Bay, California, United States - C33_27D | ecosystem: Environmental > Aquatic > Marine > Unclassified | place: USA: California...
AATTTTTGCTGTGGGCCAGAGAAAAGTGAATCTATTGTTATATGCTCTGCCTGACATAGCATATGTACCTGCACCAAATGAAGCGCCAATAATAATTGTGATATGAGGTACATTAGAGTTAGACACTGCATTAATAAGCTGAGAGCCTTTTTTAATAATAGCCTGTCTCTCGAAATCTTTTCCTACTAAAAATCCCGTGACATTTTGAAGAAAAATTAATGGCATGTTTCGTTTATTGCATAGTTGGATAAAGGTTGCAGCTTTTTCAGCACTTTCCGGATAGATGGGGCCATTATTTCCTAATATGCCAACAGGATATCCGTGAAGCATTGACCATCCGCAAATCATAGTTTTACCATAAAGAGGTTTGAACTCTTCAAATCTTGACCCATCAACAATTCGACCAATCACTTCCCTAATATCAAGAGGGCTTTTGAGTTCTTCATCAACAAGACCTAATAATTCTTCCTCGGAAAAACTTGGACTATCAGCATCTGAAATAGGCAAGGGACCCTCTTTAATCCAATGTAAATGTGAGACTACATTCCTGCATAATCTTAGAGCATCCATCTCATCTTCAGCTAGATAATCTGATAGTCCCGAAACTTCTGAATGCATTTTTGCACCACCCAAGGTCTCATCATCTGATACTTCACCAGTAGCCATTTTGACTAGAGGAGGTCCTGCAAGAAAAACTTTAGCTTGATCTTTAATAAAGATATTGTAATCAGACATACCTGGTTGATAAGCACCACCGGCAGTTGAAGAACCAAAAACAATTGATATCACCGGAATGCGCATTTTAGAAAGTTCTGTAAGATCATAAAAATATCTTCCAGTTGCTGCAAAATGAGTATGACCTATGGTGGGTGCGATGGGCGGTTGATCTCCTTTCTTGCCGGTACCCATTCGAAGATCTCCTCCTGCAGATTCCACAAAATTAATATAGGGCAAACGGTTATCTCGAGCGATTTCCATTGCCCTGTTCCATTTTTCTCCAACATAAACCGTCATGGCGCCAGCTAATACCGAAGGATCATTAGCAAAGATTACGCATTCTGTGCCGGCAACAATTCCAATTCCAGCAACACATCCACCACCCACTGTGAAGTCTGTTCCATAAGCAGCAAATGGAGCAATCTCCAGGAAGGGTGTATCAGGATCTAGTAAATTAAAAACCCTTTCTCTTACAGGCATCTTCCCTCGTTTTGCCAATCTTTCGTGGTGATAAGCTCCACCTCCTAATTCAGCTTTGTCTAAAAGCTCATCAAGGAAATTTATTTTCTTTAACATCACATTTTTGTTATGAATAAATTCATCAGAATTGATATCAATATTTGTTTTAATTTCGGGAGCAATATTTTTTCTTTGCATTTTTATTTAATAAAATTGAGTGGTAATATAATATACAAATAATTACCATTTTTGAAATTAATTTTAAAAATTACGGCTTTTCTATTTTTTAGGAGAAAATAATGAGCATAAAAATTTATAGCTGCAATGATTCCAGAGGTTTAAGGCCAATGTGGACTGCAGAGGAGATGGGAGTAAGTTATGAATCTGAAATGATGCCATTTCCTCCAAGGTTTTTGCATAAAGAATATATGGATGTAAACATTCTTGGTACCATTCCTTATTTAATTGATGGCGAAGTAGAAATGACAGAATCAGTTGCTATGTGTCAATATTTAGTTGAAAAATATGGCCCTACTGACTTAAAAGTTAATAGTGATGAGGCTGACTTTCATCATTATTTAAATTGGCTTGCTCATTCAGATGCTACCTTAACTTTTCCTCAAACCGTTGTTTTAAGGTATACATTTCAAGAGGTAGGTGTTGCGGATAAGGCTGCAGAAGGTTACAGAAGATGGTTTGTTGCCAGATTAAAGCTGTTGGAGAAATCCCTGGAATCAAGAGAATACTTGTGCTCAGATAGATTTACGATTGCAGATATATGCGTTAGTTATGCAATTTATTTAGCTAAAACTCTTCAAATAGAGGAGGCATTTAAGCCTAATATCAAACGCTGGACAGATATGCTTTTTGATAGGGATGGATTTAAAAGAGCTGTATCTATTCGATATGCGGAACCTGAATAATTAATCGCCAACAAAATAAGCTAATCTTTCATAGGCTTCAATAAAGTCCTCTTTAAATTCTTGTACAACATCGCTTGCTGAGATTGTCTGATTCATCAATCCTACACCTTGACCTACCCAGTAAGTTGAAAGCTCTTTGGCGCCTTCATGTCCACCTTCTGCTAATTTATTAACCTTCGCTAAAGCTGGCTCAGCCACCATGGGTTGAAGAGGTAGTGGAAGTGGCTCAGGAGCTCCGTCTGCCTCCCATGCCTTTGTCCATTCAGATACAAGCTGTCTTGAGTATTTTCCTGTTCTGCTTCTTGATCTAGTAGTTTGACTTGAAGTTGCCGCTACCATTTTCTCTTTAATTACGGGCGGAACTTCAGATTCAGCTGTTGTTAACCAAACAGACCCACACCAAGCACCCGATGCCCCCATACTCATTGCAGCTGCCATTTGTCTTCCAGTTGCGATTCCTCCTGCGGCAAGAATAGGAACATCGCCATAGGGCTGAATAGCTTTATGAACTTCAGGGATTAAGACCATGGTAGAAACGCTGCCACAATGACCACCAGCTTCTGTGCCTGAAACAACCAAAATATCTACACCTGCTTTAACTTGATTGATGGCGTGTTGTGCTGTGCCTAAAAGAGCAGCAACTTTTACATCATTGTCTTTGCCCATTTGCACCATCCAGTCGGGTGGAACGCCCAATGCATTTGCAATTATTTTAATTGGGTGACTGAATGCAACATCCAGTAAAGCTTTTGCACCATCTGCCTTAGTGTTTTCAGCCATGTAAGTTGCAGCAGGTTTAATTGTTCTTAATTCATCAGCTTCAATATCATGCTGCTCTAAGATGTCTGCTCTAAAATCTGCATATTCTTGGGGAATCATTGAGGTTAATTTTTCAGCGTCAAATTTTTTATCTTTATCAGCCATTTTGTTGGGTATTAATACATCTACTCCATATGGGAGGCCATCAATATGATCATCGATCCACTTAAGCTCTTCTTCTAATTGCTCTGGAGTCATCCCAACAGCGCCGAGTACTCCGCATCCACCTGCTTTTGATACTGCTACAACAACATCTCTACAGTGCGTAAATGCAACAAGAGGAAATTCTATATCAAGAAGTTCGCAAATCTTTGAGTTCATTTTTTTTCCTTATTGGTAATAGACTAATTTTTATATTAGCACTTGGGATACACAAAATTAAATACATCCATCATAATTAATTATATTTAAATAAAATAAAATAATATGAATAAAATTAAAGTCGACTGCTCAATGATTACTCGAGATCCAGCAGAGGCTTCAAAAGCAAGCAAAGAGCTAGAAGACCTCGGATACGATGGCGCATATACTTTTGAAGGACCGCATGAACCATTTCTGCCACTTGCAACAGCTGCTCTAGCAACAGAAAAATTAGAACTTTCAACTTCAATAGCTGTAGCATTTTCTAGAAATCCCATGACTCTAGCTAATCTAGGATATGATCTGCAATTGATGTCCAAAGGGAGGTTTACTCTTGGTTTGGGCTCTCAAATAAAACCTCATATTGAGAAGAGATACTCCATGCCCTGGTCTTCACCTGCAAAACGCATGAAAGAAATGGTTGGTGCCATCAAGGCCATATGGGGATGCTGGCACGAAGGGAAAGATCTAAATTTTAGAGGAGAATTTTATAAGCATACATTGATGACTCCTTTTTTTAATCCGGGAGAAAATCCATTTGGTCTTCCAAAAATATATGTTGCAGGAGTGGGCCCACTGATGACCCAAGCTGCAGCTGAATCTGGCGATGGGTTTATTGTGCATCCTTTTCATACAACTAAGTTTCTTGAAAATATTACTTTGCCATCAGTTAAAAAAGGTCTTGAATTGTCAGAAACTAAAGAGTTCGATTTCTCTGTGGGTGTTATGGTTGCAACGGGAACAACCGATGAAGAAATTGCTAAAGCAAGGGATGCTTGTAAGGCACAAATTGGATTTTATGGTTCTACTCCTGCCTATAAAATAGTTTTAGAGCAACATGGCTGGGAAAGTATTCAGCCTGAGCTCAACAGCCTGACTAAAAAAGGATTATGGCAAGATATTCCAAATCTTATTTCAGATGAAATTCTAGAAAGCATTGCTGTGACAGGGAAACCAGAAGAGATATCAACCAAAATAGTGGAGCGTTATGGTAGTGTTGCAACAAGAATTGCTCCGTCGGTTTTCTCTGGCGATCCAGAAGTGATATCTGAAATAATTATTAACCTAAAAAAAATGCTTTAATATTAAAATAGTAACCATGGACGCCTCAACTAAAAATCTTTTTCTAAGAGCATCAATCTACTTTTTGATGGGCACAACTTATATGTATTACTTGTCTTTATTTGCGCCCCTTGGAACAAATTGGCTTGACTGGCATGCTCAAAAAATTTTTAATGCTAGCGAATATTTAAGGTTAAATGGATATTTGTCATCTTTTGGATTTTCAGTTTGGTCCTCATGTGTCGATTGCTCCTTATCAGAATGGGAAGCTGGGCTCTACTTATCTGCTCCAAGCTTTCATTTAATACCTTACATTTTAATTAATCACATAGGCGGTAAAGAAGCTTTATTTTTATATGGACCGTTACTTGACAAAGCTATCATTATCTCAACAGCAGCACTAGTTGCGGAAATCGGAATTAGAATACTGAAGTCAGCATTCCCGAGTGTTCTTGTTGGTATGTGCATCTTCATATTATTTATTTCTTCTCCCTGGGTATACAAAATGATTATTGCATCTTGGGCAGAAATTTTTTTTATTTTTTTCGCTTTATTAGCATTAATTCATCTTAATTTGGGGAAGAATAGATTAGCGCTAGTTTTTTTCTTCATAGCAGCATTTTTTCATTATATTTGGGCCGCTATTATCAGTTTTTTTTACTTTGCAGTTTTAATTTTACCCAATTTTATTAAAGATCAAGGCATTGCAAATACATATATACCATCTAGCTTTCTTGATAACGGATATAACAAATTCTTGATACCAATATTTCTTATATCCCCATTTATCTTTTTTTCTTTTTTAAGATTTTACGCAAGTCATCATATTTTAATGTCGGAGGGATCATCTTTGTTATCCAGAATTGGTATAGCAGGAAATGATATTCATAATGGAGGTTTAATTGGTGCAATACAATTTTTGGCTGGAAATAGAATTTCAGTATGTGTTTCAAATAGTGAATCTTTGGACGTTGCTAATAACCTAAATACCTCAATATTTATATACAATTGCTCTTTATCACTAATGGGGATGTTTTTGATGTCACTCATTTCCATTGTTGGCATGGGCTTCATTTTATATAGAAACAAATTTGCTCAGCAAATTTTAGTACCAATAATTTTTGCATGTTTTGCTTTCATAATGATATTTCAACAAGCATTATCAGCTCATTTAATGGGTTTTTCGTATCCTTTTGCAATCTTTTTTTGCTTAGGCATAGCCTCTATTGTTAACAAATCCTCTCAGTATTTCTCATCTAAAATTTTACATATAATTTTTATAACTCCATTTATAGCTGGAATAGTAATTCTTTCAACAAGAGTCAGTTTTTTAACAGGTTTAAATGGTTAAAAAATTTGTGAAAATTTTGCATAGATTAATGATTCAATGAAAAAAGTTGCCATCGTTCAGTCAAATTATATTCCTTGGATAGGCTACTTTGATTTAATTGGTTACGTAGATGAGTTCATAATTTATGATTCTATGCAATTTACAAAAAGAGATTGGCGAAATAGAAATATTATTAAAACACCTCAAGGAAAGAAGTGGATAACTGTTCCTGTTCTATCTAAGGGTAATTATTTTCAAACTATTTTTGATACAAGAATTGATGGCACTAAATGGCAACAAGATCATTGGAAATCGATAACACTAAATTATGCAAAAGCCCCTTTTTTTGATGAAATTTGTTTGTTAATTGAACCATTTTATAAATTAAATTGTTCCAATTTATCTGAACTTAATACAAAATTGCTAATTGCCATATGTAATTATTTAGGAATTAAAACAAAAATTTCAGACTCAAATTTTTATGAATTAATAGGGGATAAATCTGAAAAACTATTAAATATTTGTATTGAATCTGGTGCTAGCTCATATATATCAGGCCCTTCTGCAAAGGAATATTTAGACCTAGATATTTTTAAAAAAAATAAAATCAAAGTAGAGTGGTTTAATTATAATAATTATAAGCCTTATCCTCAGTTATGGGGTGACTTTGAAGGAGGCGTTAGCATCCTAGATCTTTTATTTAACTGTGGAAGTAGATCAAAAAACTATTTACATAATGCATGTTCATCCAATGATCGGTAATATATCACCATAAATGAAACTATCCATTGTCACAACTCTATATGGCTCAGCTGCCTATATAAATGAATTCTATGAGAGATCATTATTGGTTGCTAGAGAGTTGGTAGGCGAGGATTTTGAGATTATCTTTGTGAATGATGGATCTCCAGATAATAGCTTGGAGATTGGATTAAGTCTCATGGAGCAGGATGAAAAAATTAAAATTATAGATTTATCTAGAAACTTTGGGCATCACAAAGCAATGATGTTAGGCCTGGAACATGCTCAAGGAAAAAAAATATTTTTAATTGATATTGATTTAGAAGAGCAGCCAGAATGGTTAGTTTCCTTTAATTCACTGATGCTATCTGAGGATGCAGATGTTGTTTATGGAGTTCAAGCTTCACGAAAAGGTAACTTCTTTGAACGAATATCTGGATATTTTTTTTATAGACTATTTCGTTTTTTTACAAAGCTAGACCAAGCAAATAATATAACAACTGCGAGACTGATGAGCAGCCGCTATGTACAAGCACTTATTTCGCATAGGGAAAGAGAGATAAATATTGGAGGATTATGGGTCATCACTGGTTTTAAGCAATGTCATCATGAGGTCACTAAACTCTCAACCTCAGCATCCGTTTATACAAATCGCCATAAGCTTGATCATTTAATGAATTCTATTACCTCCTTTAGCAGTCTTCCATTAAGATTTTCATTTTATTCAGGCCTTGCACTATCATTTTCAGCATTTTTATTTATCGGATTTCAGTTCTACCTTTATATTTTTAAAACTCCGCCAGATGGCTATGTTTCTGTGATTGCATCAATATGGCTTTTCTCAGGTTTAATTATTTTATTGAACAGTATTCAAGGCATATATATTTCAAAAATATTTATGGAGGTCAAGCAGAGACCTCAAACAATTATTCGGAAAATTTATCAGATGAATGAGCAAGATTCCCTCTAGTTCATATGGTGCATCGATGGCACCTACTTTCAGCGCAAAGGAAAAAACTCAGCATGCAGCATCTATTCGGGAATTGGGATTTGCAGTTATCGATTCAGGTCTTGCGGAGAGTGAGATGTCATCAATACTTCAATCTTTTAACGAGCTTCGGGAGGAGTACTTATTAAAGTATGGCGCTGCAACACTAACCGCACTTGGTGAAAAAGATATTATGAGAATGCCCTTGATACATAAGGATAATTTTTTAAGGTTAATTTTTAATAAAAACCTTATCTCACTGGTGGATGAGTTGATTGAGGGAACTTTTATACTTAATCAGCAAAATGCACTATTAAATCAAGCTCAGGCCTCTTATAGCCAAGCAAGCTGGCATAGAGACTTACCTTATCAGCATTTTGTTACTACAAAGCCTATTGCTGTGAGCTGCCTATATTGTCTTGATGACTTTACTAGCAATAATGGTGCTACTCATGTTTTACCCGGATCTCACAAACATGAATGGCTTCCCTCAGCACAGGAAATTAAAAACCTCAGCATTCAACTTGAGGCAAAAAGAGGACAATTTATAATTATTGATTCCATGTGCTTTCATGCTGGAGGAATTAATGAGAGCAAAGCTGATCGTCGAGGCATCAATCATGTTTTTACCATTCCATATATCAAACAGCAGATTACTTTACCTTTGGAGATGAAAAGCCAATTAAACGACTTTGAAAAAGGTGTGCTTGGTTTTAAAAATTTAGTCCCAGATTCTATTGAAGCTTTTTTGAATTCCAAGAAGGAGGCTGAGTGATGAATGACCATGATAGGGAAGGTAGTTTCCTTAATGATATACAGAATTATTACACTACTTCGATTAAGACATATGGTATATCTGCAAAGGGGGTGGATTGGAATGAAAGCGAGAGTCAGATTTCTCGATATAAACAGTTATTAAAAGTAACAGAAGGTGCTGAGGTCTTTTCTATCCTTGATTACGGTTGTGGCTATGGTGCTCTAGTTTCTATTTTAAAGGACTTAAATATTAATTTTAATTATCTTGGTTTAGATATTTCTCCATTGATGATCCAAGCTGCAATTAATTCTAATAGTCATCATGAAAATATAAAATTTGAGGAGACCTCAGAGATATCTATTGCATCTGATTTTGTAGTTGCTAGCGGGGTCTTTAGTGTGAAACTAAGCTCTTCCAAGAAGTCATGGAAAAAATACATACACAATACCCTTGATAGCTTTAACGAGTTTAGCAATAAAGGTTTCGCGTTTAATTGTTTGAGTTCATACTCGGATACTGACAAGCGAGCATCCAAACTCTATTATGCTGATCCCCTAGAGCTCTTTGACCTTTGCAAAAAAAAATATTCTGATAATGTCTCCTTAATACATAACTATGGCTTATATGAATTTACAATTCTGGTTAATAAATAAAATTTAGTAATATAAATGAAAAAGAAACTAATTATTTTTGGAGCAGGCAACATTGCACAACTTGCTCACTACTACTTTTCTAATGACTCTGATTACGAGGTCGTATGTTTTACTGTAGATCAACCATACATTACCGAAACTTCTTTTTGCTCCTTGCCTGTCATACCTTTTAAAGGGCTTAATCAAGAATATGGTCCATCAGACCATGATCTTTTTGTTGCTCTGAGTTACTCCGATTTAAATGTAATTAGAAAAAATAAATACTTAGAAGCAAAAGCTCAAGGATATGCTATGGCTAGTTACATAAGCTCTTATGCAACAATTCTCAATGATCGTAATATTGGAGAAAATTGCTTTATTCTAGAAGATAATACTATTCAGCCTTATGCCGTCATAGGAAATAATGTCACTTTATGGAGTGGCAATCATATTGGGCATCATTCGATCATTGGCGATCATTCTTTTATTTCTTCCCATGTTGTAGTTTCTGGCGGTGTGGAAATTAGTGATTTGTGTTTCTTGGGAGTAAATTCAACAATCAGGGACCATGTTTCTATTGGCAGCAAGACTATTGTTGGTGCGGGGGCACTAGTTCTTCATGATCTTCCTGCACAATCTTTGGTTAAAGGTGCTGCTGGAAAGAACTCAAATCAAAATAGCACTTCAGTTAAAAAAATATGAACATCAAGTGTGTAAAGCTTGGACAAATATATGATCCAAGCCTTCAATCCCATCATCCAAAACTCTTAAGTCATGCATCAAATCCAGTTCCAGTATTACTTAGTGGCGATATCTTTAGAATTTTTTATAGTGCTCGTGACTCCATGAATCGCTCATCTGTCGGAGCTCTTGACTTCAATCTAGTTGAAAAAAAAATTGTAAATATTCATAAGAAACCGATTGTTATTCATGGCGATCATAATTCATTTTTTTCAGCTGGAATAAGTCTGGGAAATTATTATGAATTTAATAATAAAAAAGCTATTTCTTTTATGGGTTGGCGCATTATGGATGATGGGGCTTGGAGGGGTGAAATAGGCTCCTTTTTGTTAACTCAAGACTTATTTCTAGATGAGGTATCAAAGCAACCCATGATTAAAATTGATAAAGAGATTGACCCAATCAGTCTATCTTATCCCTGGGTGCTAGAAACTGCGCCTGATCAGTTGGTGGTGTGGTATGGATCAACTATTGGCTGGGATGAAAGTAATAATGAAATGATCCACGTTATCAATCAAGCACATTCATCTGATGGTTTGTCCTGGAAGAAGACTGGATTAGCCCTACCTTATGAAAAACCTAAACAGCAGATGTTTTCTCGGCCTTGTGTTTTTTATAATAAATCTGGAGTATATGAGATGTGGTTTTCTGTGCGATCTGGTGGTGGAGATACTTATAGAATTAGGCATGCTGAGAGCTTCGATGCAAAGAATTGGGTCCATGCAAAGACCCCAGTCAAACTAGATGTTTCAAATACTGGCTGGGATTCTGAGATGATCGAGTACCCATATGTTTTTAGCCATAAAACTAATAAATATATGCTTTATAATGGAAATGATTTCGGCAAAACAGGCTTTGGATTAGCCCAGCTAAGGCATGAATAATAAGTTTTTATTCTTTTCTTATAAACTAGTCAATCAAGTTCTTCGGTTTGGCTTGATTGGTGTAATTACCAATATAATAGGCTACTCACTTTTTGTGCTTTGCACACTCTATCTAAAGTTTTCTCCATATCTTGTTATTAGTTTTTTGTATCCGCTTTCAATTACAGCCACTTACATCCTCAACAAAGACCATACTTTTAAACAAGAAAAGACCCTAAAGAAACAAAAGATAATTTTCATCACCCTATATCTAAGCGCTTATTTATTGAACATTCTAATTTTGTACATTGCCAAGACTTTACTTCTTGTACCAGCCTATCTTGCTCAAGGTGTTGCTATAATTGTATTGGGCATTTATTTGTTTTTAATGCAAAAAAAGTATGTTTATGTGTAGTTTTTTTAAAGAGCCATTGAGCTCTATTTTAGGAAAGTAATTTTTTTATGAATGATAAAGTTCAAGGTGGATTCCCACCAGAAGCATTTGATGGGCTAGCAACCCAAGAAGATTCTAACTGGTGGTTTCGCTCAAGAAATAAAATTATTATTTGGGCAATTAAAAAATACACATCAAACCCAGAGACTTTCCTTGAGATAGGATGTGGGACAGGGTTTGTGTTGCAGGCCATTCGTAAAACCTTCCCTTTCACTACCTTGCACGGAGATGAGTATTTCGAAGAAGGCTTGCAATATGCAAAAATAAGAGTTCCAGACGCTTCATTTAGAAAGTTAGATGCCACCAAAATGGAAGATAGGGACTGCTACGATGCAATAGGAGCATTCGATGTAGTAGAGCATATTGAGGATGATAACACTGCTCTAAAAAACTGCTTTCAGGCACTAAAAAAAGATGGACACCTATTTTTAACTGTACCTCAGCATATGTGGCTTTGGTCCCAAGTAGATGAGGATGCTTGTCATGTGAGGAGGTATACTCAATCAGAGCTAAAGTTCAAAGTAGAGCAATCTGGCTTTCACGTTTTAACATCTGCATCTTTTATTTCATTTCTTGTACCATTAATGTTTCTTTCAAGAAAGAGCTTATTGAAAAAAACTTTAGCACCAAGAAGTGAGCTTAAGATTCCTGGTTGGCTAAATTTTTTATTTGAGTTAGTTATGCAAGTAGAAATTTATTTTATAAAAATTGGTTTTCGCATTCCTTTTGGCGGGTCTTTAATTTTGGTAGCAAAAAAACTGTGATTAATTTCGATCAGCCTGGCCTTGATAACAAAGATGTAATTGATATCCAGGAAAGTATTACATTGAAAGGTTACCATCTAATTAAGGAATTTATCCCTGCCGAGATATGCAGTTCAGCTCGTGATGAATACTTTCAATCAATGCATGCATTGGAACTCAATTCTCAAACAAAGAGTTTTCAACCTACCGATTTGCTGAAGAATGCTTGGAGAAAAACAGCAGTAGGTTCTAGAAATGGCCTCGGAGAAAAGTATTCTCAGGTTTTGCAAACAACATACATGCCATTGAAAAACCTGGAAGAGTTTCAAGGTTTAAATTATTGTTTTAATCAGGCTACCCAAACTAGGAATCAATTAACTGATATGCCTAAAAATTTTGGTTCAGAAAATTCTTTGCAACCGGGTACTTATTGGAATGCATCAAGAATTCATCATTATCCTAGCGGAGGAGGTCACATGGCTGAGCATAAAGATACACATTTTCCAGCTATCTTAGGTAAATCTAACATTCCTTTTATTCAGGTGGCCATACTGCTTTCCAATCGAAATATAGATTTTTCTTCCGGCGGCGGATTCATTGTCGACCGCGACGGCCAAAAAATTTTTTTTGAAGATGAAAGCTCAATTGGTTCGATGGTAATTTTTGATGGCTCTTTAAAGCATGGAGTTGAAGATATCGATCCTCATTTAATTCTAGACTGGCAATCTTCAAAGGGTCGTATTGCTCTTTTCTCTAATCTTTATATTTTCAGATGATCGGTTTTAATAAACCTTATCTCTCAGGCAATGAGCTGATGTATATTCAAGAAGCTGCGACCAATAGGCAGCTTGCAGGTGACGGAATCTTTACGGAAAAATGCAGTGATTGGTTGGAGAGTGAAATTTCTTGCTCCAAAGCATTGCTCACTCATTCTTGCACAGCAGCTCTTGAAATGGCCGCTATTCTTGCAGACATTCAAGAGGGCGATGAGGTGATCATGCCTTCCTTCACTTTTGTCTCAACAGCAAATGCATTTGTCTTGCGAGGCGCAATCCCAGTATTTGTGGATGTCCGAAAAGACACTTTAAATATAAATGAACAGTTGATTGAGGCTGCAATTACCAAGCGAACTAAAGCTATTGTGCCAGTTCACTACGCAGGCGTCCCGTGTGAAATGGATACCATTATGGATATTGCAAAGGCATATAATTTATTAGTTATAGAAGATGCTGCTCAAGGTATTTTCTCCTCCTATAAAGGTAGGCCCCTTGGTTCAATAGGCGATATCGGATGCTTAAGCTTTCATGAAACTAAGAATATTATTTCTGGTGAGGGCGGAGCTTTGCTGTTGAACAATGATCTTTTTTCCAGAAGAGCAGAAATCATTAGAGAGAAAGGAACGAATCGAACTGAATTTATGAGGGGAGAGATATCAAAATATTCTTGGGTAGATATTGGATCTTCCTTTCTTCCTGGCGAAATGACCGCGGCATTTTTATGGGCTCAACTTCAGGAAGGACGCGCAATAACACAAAAAAGGAAGGAGATATGGGATTTTTATCATCAAGAATTTCAAGATCTTGAGAATATAAAGGTTATTAAAAGACCTTCTATTCCTGAAAACTCATTTCATAACGGCCACATTTATTACTTACTTTTAAATAGTGAAGACCAAAGAAATAGTTTTATAGAGTCTATGCATCTTAAAGGTGTTCAGTGTGTCTTTCACTACATACCCTTACATAAATCTGAATTTGGAAAAAATATTTCTAGAACATCCGGAGATCTTGCTGTTACTGAAGATATCGCAGTAAGGTTAGTGAGACTGCCTGTGTGGCTTGGAATCAATGTGGATAAGGTTATTCAAAGCGTTAATGACACACTTAAATAAATCTTGATGGAAGAAAAAAATATCTTGAGAAAGCTGATGATAGATCTAGATAGCTATTTTCTTTCTGGAGAAGAGATTGATTTGCTGAGCAATCATATTATTGGCGGGGTAATTTTGTTTTCTAGAAACGTCAAATCAAGATCACAACTTACTACTTTATGTGAGGAAATTAAGTCTATTAATCCAGAGTTGCTAATAGCAATTGATCAAGAGGGAGGCAGAGTGCAGCGCCTTGAAAGAGGTTACACCAATCTTCCTTCAATGAATCAACTAGCAGGTTATTGCTCCGAAGATAATTTTGCCAATATTAGCTTTGCTTCAGATATTGGTTGGCTGATGGCGTCTGAGGTCATTGCCTCAGGACTGGATATCAGTTTTGCTCCTGTTCTTGATCTAGATCTTCAGCGTAGCTCTATTATTGGAGATAGGTCATTTGGAGATCTTCCTGACAAGGTAATTGAAATAGCCAGTTTATTTATTGATGGGATGAATGAAGCTGGAATGCATGCTATTGGAAAGCATTTTCCTGGTCATGGAGGCATTCATGAAGATAGTCATGTAGCCCAGGTCGAAGATTTCAGAAGCATGGAAACTCTTGAAAAGCATGATCTATTACCTTTTAGTGCTTTAAAAAACAAATTAGGAGGCATTATGACTGCTCATATTTCCTTTCCAAAAATTGATATTAATATAGCAACCTTTTCAAAATTTTGGCTTTCAGAAATTTTAAGAAATGCAATATATTTTCAAGGCATAATTTTTAGCGATGATCTATCCATGAAGGGAGCCGATTTGGGTGGCTCAATATCTAAAAAAATTGAGCAAGCCTTTGATGCTGGCTGTAATATAATTTTAATATGTAATGATAGGAGCGCAGCTATTGAAGCATTGCATTTTATGGAAGAGAATGCTTATGCATCGTCTGGTAACCTTAATGCACTCAAGCCTACCCAATCAATTTCTTGGGCAGACTTGGAAAATGACGCAAGAAGAATAGATATAATAAATAAACTAAACACCATAGAAAAACTAAAGTTATGACCTCTTTGCCAGACCTGTCTGATCAATATCCCGAGCAAATTCAAATTGGCAAACTCCCATTGCAATCCTTTGGAAGCAGGCATTCAATTTCAGGAGAGATATATACAGTTTCTTGCTCAGATGATAACTCTGTTGTAAAAGAAGTTCTCTCTCGAGAAGGAAAAAATAAAGTTTTGGTTATAGATGCTTCTGGTGTAACTCATGCCTCCATGATTGGAGACCAAATTGCAGAATCTGCAGTAAAAAATAATTGGACAGGCATTGTGGTTAATGGCTGCGTTAGAGATGTTGAGGAGCTGATGAATCTTCCTATAGGTATCTTTGCTAAGGGAGCGGTTGCGCAAAAAACAAATAAAAAAAACCATGGTTTTGAAAATGTTTTAATTTCATTTGGAAGCGTGGTTATGACTTCAGCTAAATGGATTTACATTGACCAAAACGGCTGGCTAGTTGCAGATAAAAAGCTAAAACTCTAAATCTTTTATTGCCCGCTCTTTCTCTAACCAAATTGTATCAACAAATATTTGGAAGTCTCTTCTGTAATCATCTTCTTCTTCAAAAGATCTATTTTTAAGGTTTTCAGGCAACGAATATGTTTTTGCCACTACCTTTGCTTTGCTCAAGTCTCCGCATAGGAAGTCCCATGTTGATCTTTTTTTAGATGCATAAACCACAGTAAAATCAACCAAGGTATTTACTTGAGGCATTCCTGATAATGCAATAGCAAGAGCTCCCACTTTTGGTTTTAATAGATTAGCGTAGGGAGATTCTTGCTCAGCATGCTTTTGCCCTGTAAATCTAGTTCCTTCAGCGAAGCTGAATGCTGTAGAGGGGTTTCTAGAGAATCTTTTTGCTGCTATTTTTGCGTTTTCATAATCAACTTTTTTTAATTCTGGATTTGCCTGAATTTGAGCCCTTGAATGTCTATTCAAAAAAGGCATATCTACTGTTTTATGAACTAAGTAAATGATTGGTATCCATTGCAATTCCTTTTTCATAAAAAACTTTAGAAGGGGTATTTTTTTATGCCCTGCAGCTAATAAAATAAATATATCAGCCCAAGACTGGTGATTGCTCATAGCAAGATACCAAGTGTCAGTATCCACATCCTTGGGTATTTGAAAGTCCCATTCAAGTTTATGCAATATTCTCAGGGCTGCAGTAATGCTTGCGACAGTCGCACTACCCATTGTATTTGAGAGCGAGCCGAGTGAAACCTTAAAGTTTTTATTTGGAATAATTCTGGGGATATTTACAACTGTTAAGAGTGTTACTGCAAAAATTAGTATAACTAAAATCGCAAAAAAGGTGAGAATGCCTATAAAAAATCTTCTAACTTCACTCATGGGACTTTATTCTAACCCAAAATTTTTCAAGCTCGTCTGAGGTTAGATTGTCTATCTCCTGATTATCTTTAGAAATCTCTTCTTCCATCAGCCTAAAACGTTTAACAAACTTATGGTTCGCTTGATTGATGGCTTCGCTTGCATCTAGTTCTAAGTGTCGACTTAAGTTGATAATAGAAAATAACAAATCTCCTAATTCATCTTTAATATTTTCATTATTATTTTGTTGAATCTCAAGCTTGAGCTCCTTTAACTCTTCTTCAACTTTTTCAATAACATCAATGCTTTCTTTCCAGTCAAAACCTTTTTTGCTAGCTTTTTTTTGTATTTTTTTTGCTTTTAAGATTGGAGGGAGTGATGCAGGTATATCAGCAAAAGTATTGCGAGTATCCTTTGGTTTTTTTTCTTGTGCTTTTATTGCATCCCATGCTTGGGTTTGCTCTTTAGCTGAAAGAGGTTTTGAGGCTCCAGCAAAGACATGAGGATGTCTTCTAATCAATTTGTTATTTAATGAATCAACTATCCCATCAAAGTCGAATAACTCTGTCTCATTAGCTATTTCTGCTTGAAATATAACTTGAAGTAAAACATCTCCAAGCTCCTCTTTAAGATTTTTATAATCTTTGTTAGCGATGGCATCTGAGACCTCGTACGCTTCCTCTACAACGCAAGGGGATAGAGATTCAAGGGTTTGTTCGATATCCCATGGGCATCCATTATCCTTATCTCGAAGTATGCGCATTGTCTCGAGTAAGGTTTTTATTGAGGACATTAGAAACCGCTTATATCTGCATACCTTGCTTGATGAAACTCTGAAGTTCCAAAGATCTGTTCAGCAACTCGCGCTCTTTTAAGATAGAAACCAATATCATATTCATCAGTTACACCTATTCCACCATGCATTTGGATTGCTTCATTGCTTACTAGATGGAGGGTTTCTCCAGCTTGAAACTTAGCTAGACTAGAAAGTCTTTCTAGCTCATTTGAATTTTCATCTGCAGCATGCATGGCAGCAATTACTGCTGATTTAGTTAATTCAATTTCACAGAAAATTTTTGCAGCTCTGTGCTGAAGAGCTTGGAAGGATCCAATTTGCACACCAAACTGCTTTCTTTCTTTGAGGTAATTAACCGTAACCTTGAAAGCTTCTTCGGTGTTTCCTAACATCTCTGCTGAAATAGCAATGCGACCCAAATCAAGAATTTTTTCAAGAGTTTCGCCAGCTAAGTCTTGCTCACCCAATAAAGCATTTTGGTCTAATTTAAGATCAGACATTTCAATGTTTGCATAATTTCTAGAATCAGCTGTTGATATCTTAGTTATATCCAACCCAGCGCTATCTTTGTTAGCAACAAATATGGAAATTCCATTTGATTCTCCTGATTTACCAGAGGTTCGGGCAACTAACAAAATACTATCTGCACTTGCGCCATCCACAACAAATACTTTGTTTCCATTCAACACCCATTCATCTCCATCAAGAACTGCAGTGGCGTCAATGGCAAAAGGATCATGGTGATTGCCTTCGTCAATTGCTAAAGCTGTAGTTAATTCGCCGGCTACTATTTTTGGCAGATAATTCTCTTTTTGCTCATCTGAGCCAAGCATATTGATGGCTGAAACACCAAGAACGGATGTTGATAATATGGGAGAGGGTGTCAGGGATTTACCTAATTCTTGCATAATTACACTGATACCAGCCATACCAAATTCTGAACCACCAAATTGCTCTGGTACAAGAATCCCAGACCAGCCAAGCTCAACCATTTCCTTCCACACTGATTCATCCCAGCATTGGCTGTTTTCGTTATCTCGCAACTCTCTAAAATGAGTTACGGGAGTTTTATCTCTAGCAAAACTTTGAGCTGTATCTTTTAAAAACTGTTGTTCTTCTGTAAGTATTAATTTCATATGTTCCTTAGTTGGGAAGATCTAGAACTCTTCTAGAAATAACATTGAGCTGAACTTCAGAAGTTCCTCCCTCAATTGAATTAGCTTTAGTTCTCAGCCAAGCTTTTGTTATGGCTTGCTCATCATCTGAAAAGCCTTCATTCGTCCAGCCTAAGCCTTTATTTCCCATGGCGGCAATCATCAGCTCATAGCGATCTTTGTTGTGTTCAGTACCATAGTATTTGAACATTGAAGATGCAGCTGAAGCCTTTGCACCTTCGTCTCCAGAGCGCTGCAGGGTCAATCCAAATGCATGCTCTTTCATTTTATGTAATGTTATATTTTCTCTTTGAGCTTGGTTAGCTATTTGGCCATTAGCCTCACCTAAGTATTTTTTTGCTATGTTTACAACATCTGCTCCAGATCCAGTTCCGCCTCCGGCAAGTCCAAAATTAGAAATAAAGTTTCTTTCATGTTGTAGGAGTTTTTTAGCTATAGTCCAGCCAGAATTTTCGACTCCAACAAGATTTTCTTTTGGCGCCTTAACGTTATCAAAAAAGGTTTCACAAAACGGCGATTTACCACTGATGAGTGTAATTGGTTTGGTGCTAACTCCTTCAGTAGCCATATCAATAAGCAAAAAACTAATTCCATTATGTTTTGGCTCTTTTGGACCAGTTCTAACCAGAGCAAATATCCAATCTGCTTTGTCAGCATAGGAAGTCCAAACTTTTTGACCATTGACTAAATAATGATCGCCCATATCCTCTGCCTTAGTTGAAAGGCTAGCCAGATCAGATCCTGAACCAGGCTCTGAATAACCTTGGCACCATCTAATCTCACCTTTAATTATTTTTGGTAAATGCTCTCTTTTTTGTTCTTCTGAACCAAATTCTATGATACATGGTGCCAACATCCATATACCAAAACTATTTAATGCTGGTCTTGCATTAATTCTATACAGCTCTTGATGCAAGACTTTAGTTTGATCTCTATCTAGACCTCCGCCACCATATTCTTTAGGCAAATTAGGCGCAGTCCAGCCTTTGTTGCCCATTCTTTCAAGCCATAATTTTGATTCGGGATTTACATATTCTGTATTTCTGCCGCCCCAGACCTCTTCTTCAGGCACCAATGGAGTTCTCATTGAAGGAGGGCAATTTTCCTCTAACCAATCCCTAACTTCTTGTCTAAACTGCTCTAAATGTTCCATATTTTTTGATTGCTTGCGCTTATTTAAAGAGGGTTTATTATAATCAAGTAATCATTTTTTTGGTAATTTAAAATATGAAATCATATCAAGCTCCAGAGGCAGGAAAGCCACTTATAGAAGTAGAGTTTCCAACGCCTGAGCCAACTGGAAGTCAGGTAATTATTAAAACTATAGCTTGTGGAGTTTGTCACTCTGATGTCCACATACACTCTGGTGCATTTGATTTAGGTGGCGGCAATGAATTGCCTGTTCCTGTTCCCAATCCATTTACATTAGGACATGAGGTCTTTGGAGAGGTCGTAGCAGTGGGACCAGAGGCAACCAACATAAATGTTGGAGACAAAAGAATTGTTTATCCATGGATTGGATGCAGTAATTGTGATGTTTGTGCTAATGGCGATGAACATTTGTGCAATACAGGTCCCGTTATTGGCGTTATGCAACCTGGTGGTTTTGGAGATCATGTTGTAGTGCCAGACTCAAAATATTTATATGATGCAGGTAATACACCTGAACATTTAGCAGGGAGCTATGCCTGCTCAGGTCTAACAGCCTACAGCGCTCTTAAAAAAGGTGCCCCGTACACTTCAGATCATGATTTGATTATTATTGGCGTTGGAGGTGTTGGCATGATGGGTTTACAGATTGCCAAGGCAGCATTCAACTGCAATCCAATCGTTGTGGATGTAGAGGAAGAAAAGCTTAAATTAGCTCTTGAAAATGGTGCATCAGCGGCTATCAATCCCATGGACGAGAATGCAATGATGAAAGTCTTTGAAATCACTGGTGGTAATGCATCTGTTGCCATAGATTTTGTTGGCTCAGAGCAGTCAACTGCATTTGGAACAAGCCTTTTAAGAAAAGGTGGCAAGTATATTATCGTAGGGTTGTATGGAGGCGAGTTAAAACTTCCCTTACCATTGATCCCAATCATGGAAAGAGGCATTCAAGGTTCATACACTGGCAGTCCAGGTGATATGCATGAGCTGATGGAGCTTGTAAGATCTGGAAAAGTTGATCCAATTCCGGTAGAAAAAAGGCCTGCCTCTCAAGCAAATCAGACTCTAGAAGACCTTAAAAATGGTAAAATTCTTGGCAGGGCTGCTCTAATGCACGACTAAAGTTCGTCGATTAGCTTGCTACATATATTCTGTAACTCATCATTAATCACTATATCTGCACTTTGGTCATACCGAGTTTTTTCTCTATTTAATATAATAAGCTTTGAGCCAGATTGCATGGCTAAATTAGGAAGTTTTCCTGCTGGCAAAACTTTCAAAGATGAGCCCATCACAATCATTAAATCGCTTTCTTCAACAATCTTTGAGGCATGCATCATGTCCATCTCATTCATCGGTTGGCCAAAAGAGATAGTGGCTACTTTTACAACACCACCACAAAAAGTGCATTTCGGCAATGGGTCCTCAAGCTTTATAGCATCATGGAAGTCTAAAATATTTTGTTTTGCTGCGCACTCTAAGCACGCAGCTTCAATAGCACTGCCATGAATTTCAATAATTTTATTTCTAGGGACCCCCGATTTTTGATGTAATCCATCGATATTTTGAGTGATTAAAAAATTACTTTTTTGCAAACCAGTGATTTTTTCAACAAACACATGGCCTAAGTTTGGCTTTATATTTTTAAGAAGCGAATGGAGCTCAATATTTCTTTCCCATGACAACCTTTGCTTTTCTTCGCTTTGCAAAAACTCATTAAATTGAATAGGTTTATTTTTAGTCCAAAAACCATTGTCACTTCTAAAATCTGGCAGCCCAGATTCTGTGCTTATACCAGCACCGGTTAAAATTACGGTACTCTTGCTAGCTTTTACTAACTTAATGATTTCGTTAAATGTATTCACAAATTTGCTTTTAAATATACTTCAGAGAGTATAATTGCTCGCATGTTTAAAAATATAGGCATTGTTTTAAAAAAAAGTCTCTCATCGAGTGAATCTTCTGTTGTGAGAGGGTTACTGAGTGTTTTGCTAAAAAATACCAAAACTATTTACTCAACTGATCAGATTGACTATGAGGGTGTAGATATTGTCGATCATGAAAAATTTAATACATCAGTTGACTTAATAATAGTATTTGGTGGAGATGGTACTTTATTAGGGGCAGCAAGAAAATTTATAGAAAATGAGATTCCAATATTAGGAATCAACATGGGCGCTGTTGGCTTTCTTACAGATGTTAATATTGAAAACTTTGAATCAGTTATCCATGATGTTTTTAAGGGCAATTATATCCTTGAAGAAAGAAGTTTAGTTGAAGCTCAATTCTCAGCTCAGGAGGTTTTTGGTCTTAATGAAGTATTAATTCATTCAGGATCCTATGCCCAGCTTATGAGATATAGATTATTGATAGATGGCAAGACTGTATATGAACAGCGATCAGATGGATTGATTGTTGCAACTCCAACTGGATCAACTGCATATGCATTGTCTGCAGGAGGGTCAATAGTTCATCCAGAACTAAATATTTGGAATATTATCCCCATGATGTCACAGAGTCTTTCATCCAGACCCTTAATAGTTTCAAATAAGAAACCTCTGGAGATTCAGCTAATTGAGGGACCATTAGAGCATGCAATGGTTTGTGTCGATGGCCAAAAAGATATACCTGTAGAGTACAATAAATCTATTCATATTTCTAAAAAGAACTCATCTTTAAAAATTATTCATCCCTCTGATAATGATTTCTATGAGGCTTGTAGAGAAAAGCTTGGTTGGAGTTTAGACATTACTGCTAAGAAAAACCCTTAAACTTGAATACAAACTCCTCATACTTTTTAATTATTGCGATTGCTGTTTTATTAAGCTTTTTAACAAATTTTGGTTTTAGTAGTCTGCTTGAGCCATTTCTTTTTCTAAAAAGTGACGGATCAAATTTATTTCCATCATTTCATAATACTTACATAGCCTCTCAAGAATGGTGGCGCCTTATTACCCCAACTTTTCTTCATTTCTCTCTAACTCATTTAATATTTAATTGTTTATGGATTTATATATTGGGATCAAAGATTGAAGTTATTGATGGAAGAGGGGTCTTCCTAACTTTATGTATAATTTCTGGTCTATCAAGTAATCTCGGGCAATATTTTATAACGGGCGATTATCTCTTCGGGGGACTAAGTGGAGTTGTGTATGGTCTTTTGGGCTACTGTTTTATATTGGATTTAGACAACAGAGGCCAAAGATATGATCTTCCAAATGCGTTATACATTTTTATGTTCATTTGGTTATTAATTGGATTTACAGGATTATTGAAAATTTTTGGTTTTGGAAATGTTGCAAATATCGCTCATTTAGTTGGTATGATAGCTGGGTTTATTCTTGGCATAATAGCTAGATACACTTTAAAGTTTTAACTTGCATGAAAAAAATAACTAAAGCAGTATTTCCTGTAGCAGGCCTAGGCACTCGGTTTCTACCTGCTACTAAAGCTATTCCAAAAGAAATGCTCCCAATCATTGATAAGCCATTAATAGAATATGCTGTTGAAGAGGCTGTAAACGCTGGCATTACAGAAATTATATTTATTACCAGTCATACCAAAAGAGCAATAGAAGATCATTTTGATCAAAACTTTGAACTTGAAGAAAAACTTCAAAGCTCTGGCAAACATCATTTTTTAGAAAAAATTAATCGGGATATCTTTAAAGATATAAAATTTACTTACGTAAGACAAAAAACACAAAATGGACTTGGTGATGCCATTTTGCATTCAGAGCATTTAATTCAAGAAGAGGCTTTTGCGATAATTTTAGCAGATGACTTAATCATAAATAATCCATCATGTATATCTCAATTGATCTCATCTTATGAAGAGCACCAATGCTCAGTTATTGGTGTTAACGAGGTTCCGCGAAATGAAACAGAAAAATATGGTGTGATTTCTATTGATGACTCATCTTTGGCAAAAAACTCATTTTTTTTAAATGATATTGTAGAAAAACCAAAAACCAACCCGCCTTCAAATCTTGCAGTGGTTGGAAGATATGTTCTTTCTGCCAAAATTTTTAAATATTTAAAAAATCTCAAACCCAGTGTTGGAGGTGAAGTGCAATTAACAGATGCAATTAAACTGATGCTAGATGATGAAAAAGTAGCGGGATATTTGTATGAGGGAAAAAAGTTTGATTGTGGTTCTAGGCATGGTTATGTAGAAGCAATCAAATATCTTGCTAAAGAACTTTTTGATGATTAGGGCTGACTTGGATACTCTTAAATGAAATTGGCATTATTGCTCTTAAGACTACTGCCTCCGGAAATATCTCACTTCATAGCTTTAAATGCCTTAAATCTTCTATATAAACTCAATCTATTAAGCATACTTTTTCCAAATAAATACGCATTAGAATCATTTAAATACAAAGGTTTAATTTTTAAAAATAAACTTGGAATCGCAGCAGGCCTTGATAAAAATGGCGATTTTTTTAACTCTTTAGGAGCACTGGGTTTTGGCTTCATTGAAGTGGGAACAATTACACCTTTGGCTCAATCAGGCAACCCAAAGCCAAGGATCTTTCGTTTTCTAGATCAAGGAGCAATTGTTAATAGGCTTGGATTCAATAATAAAGGAGTTGATTACTTGGTTAAAAAGATAAAGTTAAGAAATTTTAATGGAATTCTGGGTATTAATATTGGCGCAAACAAGACATCAGAAGGTCAAAAAAGAGTTGATGATTACTTAGAATGTTTCAAAAAAGTGTATCCATATGCAGACTATATTACTGTTAACATTTCTTCACCCAACACACCTCATTTGAGATCGCTACATCAAAAAGAAAATTTTTTACCATTATTTGAGGCTTTGCATTTAGCTCGCAATGAAGCGAAATATCGCAACCCTATTTTTATCAAACTTTCACCTGATGAAGATGAGAAGATTATTGCCGAAATTTTAGTCGCAATTAAAAAATTTGAATTTGATGGAGTTATTACTTCCAATACCACCGTCGGAAAAGATAATTTGAGATACTCTGGTCAGCAGAATCTTGAGGGAGGGCTATCTGGTAGACCTTTGCTAGATAAATCAAATGAGCTTTTAAAATTCACCCATTCACATGCCCCAGATTTACTTAAAATTGGTGTAGGTGGCGTTGATAGCAAAGAAAGTTTTAACTCTAAATTAGACAATGGCGCTTCCTTGGTTCAGATTTATACAAGTTTTATTTATCAGGGCCCTGAAATTGTAAGCAAGCTACTGAGATAAAATCTTTATGGAATATTTGATTTCTATTTTTGTTATTCTTTTTTTAGTTGGCGCAATAAGCTTCTTGAAGCCATCGAAAAAAATGAAGTCTTTAAGTCGAGTCAGAATGGCGGCTGCAAAAGAGGGTTTTAAGATTGGATCAACAAATGAGTTAAGAAAAAAATTTAAAAATTGGAATCCTGAAGTTGCAATATATCAAATCAAAAATACTTCGAAATTCAAAAATTTACATTACCTAAGAAAAGAGAATAAGCTTGAGCTTTATGCACCAATCTCATTTAAATATGAAAAAAATTTTGAAATGATTGAAAAAAAAATTTCTAAATTACCTTCTTCTGTACTTGAAATTATTTTTTATCAGTCCAATATAGCAATCGTTTGGAATGAAATGATCGGAATTAAAGAGCTTCTAAAAATAAAAGAAGCTGTATTAGAAATATGAATTTTTATAAATTTTAGTTGAATAATTTATGTCAAAAACCCTAGTTATAGTCGAGTCACCAGCCAAAGCTAAAACTATTTCTAAGTATTTAGGGTCAGACTATATTGTAAAGTCCAGCGTAGGTCATATCAGAGATCTCCCAAAGGGAAAGTCAAAAAATCCTACTCAAAGAAATACCATTCCGAAAGATCTCCCTGATGATGAGAAGAGAAGGCTTAAAAAAATTAATGAACGTAAGCGACTTGTTAGAAGGATGGGAATTGATCCTGATAATGGCTGGGCTGCAAATTATGAAATCATCCCTGAAAAAGAAAAAGTTATTAAAGAATTAAAAACAGCAGCAAAGTCTGTAGAGTCAATTTTTCTTGCAACTGATCTTGATAGAGAGGGCGAGGCAATAGCTTGGCATCTTAAAGAAGCCTTAGGAGCAGATAAATTTCATTACTCTAGAGTTAGGTTTAATCAAATTACCAAAGACGCAATCCTAGAATCTTTTGAAGATCCAAAAGAGATAGACACAAGTCTTGTTGAGGCTCAACAAGCAAGAAGGTTTTTAGATAGAGTTGTAGGTTTTGAACTCTCTCCACTTTTATGGGCAAAAATTGCCCGCAATTTATCAGCCGGAAGAGTTCAATCAGTTGCATTAAGATTATTAGTAGAACGAGAGCATAGCATTCAACAGTTTAAACCAGATGAGTTTTGGGAGATTTCATTTAACGCAGAAAACAACCAAAATACTAGCATCGCATTTAACCTAAATAGAAGAAAATCAGATCCTCTGTTGCAAGCTGATGAGGCAAAGAAAATTGAAGAACTTATCAGAACTTCTAATTTGATAGTAAGTGAAGTTACTCAAAAACCAGTTAAATCAAAACCAAAGCCTCCTTTTATTACATCAACATTGCAACAAGCAGCCAGTACAAAGCTTGGGTTTAATGTTAAAAGAACCATGAGAACAGCTCAAAAGCTATACGAAAATGGACTCATTACTTATATGAGAACTGATGCTCCTGCTCTGTCGCCTGAATCAATTGCTGATGCAAGAATGTATGTTGAAACCAACCTTGGAGACAAGTATCTTACTAATGCTCCAAGAATATATTCTTCAAGCGAAAATGCGCAAGAGGCTCACGAAGCAATTAGACCTACAAATGCATCAACTAAATCCGAAGGTTTAATCTCATCATCGGATGAAGAAAAAAGATTATATGAATTAATTTGGCAGCAATTTATTGGTTCGCAGTTGCCAGATGCAGAATATTTAGCAACCAATGCAAAAATACAGTTAGATGAATATATTTTTTCTGCAACAGGAAGGGAGGTTGTTTTTGATGGTTTTACTAGAATTGTTAAATCAAAATCAGATGATCAAGATTCTAGTATTTTGCCCCCACTTGCAGTAAATCAGAATCTAAGTCTTAAGGATCTTGAAAATAAACAAAAATACACCAAGCCTCAAGCAAGGTTTTCAGAAGCTGCTTTAGTTAAAGAATTGGAGAAGAAAGGTATAGGTCGGCCCTCTACATATGCAAATATAATTTCTACAATTCAGGATCGTGGGTATGTTGAGATTCAAAATAGAAGATTCTTTGTTAAAAAAATAGGAATGATTGTCACAGATAGACTGGTGAACAGTTTTGATGACATTATGGATTACAGCTTTACCGCTAATTTTGAAGATGAGTTGGATAGAATTGCAAATGGTGAATTGAATTGGAAAGAGGTTTTAGATTCATATTATTCAGCTTTCAAGGATGACCTTTTATCAGCAATGGATGAGGAGAATGGGATGGTTCCCAACCTTCCCACCATGACAAATATTAATTGCCCAGATTGTAAAAAAAATAAACTTACAATTAGAAATGCAAGCAATGGAGTTTTTCTAGGTTGCGCTGGATATAGTTTACCTGGTGATGAGCAATGTAAAAAAACTTTAAACCTTATTTCAGGTGATGAAGCTGTTAGCGTTGATGATCAAGAGGAAGCAGAGCATTTAGTTACAAAGCGTCGTTGTCCTAAATGTGACACAAGCATGGATAACTATCTCTTGGATGAAAATCATAAATTACATGTTTGTTCAAATAATCCTGACTGTGATGGGTTTGAGGTAGAAGAAGGTACATTCAAAATTAAAGGATACGATGGTCCTACATTATCTTGTCATAAATGTGGTTCAGAAATGCAGCTTAAAACCGGTAGGTTTGGAAAGTATTTTGGCTGCATGAATGACAATTGTGGTGCAACGCGAGCGCTTCAAAGAAATGGAGAGCCAAAGCCAATAGTTATGGAGCCTATTAGCACAGAAATTCCTTGCATTAAGTTTGAAGATACTTATCTATTAAGAGATAGCATGAAGGGCCTTTTTTTTGCAGCCAGTAAATACCCAAAGAATAGAGAGACCCGCGCACCATCTGTTGAGGAATTTAATCAAGTAGTTACAGAGGAAACTTTGCTCGATGCATGTAAGTATCTTGAGAACCAGGCAAAACATACTCATCTTCTAGATGCTCCTAAAAAAGACATTGATGGAAACCCTTACATCATAAGATATAACAAAGCTGAGGATACTCATTACCTTGCATCTGAAAAAGAAGGAAAAAAAACTGGAAATACAGCTTCTCACAATGGCGATAAGTGGGTTGAAGTTACCAAATAATAATTCCTTGAATAATTCCAATTAGCTCCTATATAACATTTATGCCTTTCATTATTTATGTGAAGGGTGTTACAGTTTAAAAATAAATATTTATGTCTAATTACCTAGAACTTACTCAACTTCCCGACGGTACAATTGTCCTTAGAAGATCTGATGATCACGAAAATCCGATTGTAAAAATTGAATTCTCAGGTGAGTCAAAGGAGTTTTTAAACGGAGCAGAGCTTTCAGTTGCTAAAGAAATGATTCGTGCTGGAATAGAGAGTGTCAGCGGAAATTCAATCGACTTCGATGACTTCTTTGACAGTGAAAAAAATAGCTTAAGAAAAAAACCAGTAGTTCTTCATTAGTGAGTTCTAATTAAACCCACACTCTTACCCTCTATAAATGCTTCTTGCTCTCTTAGATCAACTTCTATTGTTGAGAAATCTTTATTTGCTGGAATTAACTCAAGGTTGTGATCGGTTTGCTTAAAATATTTTAAAGTGACCTCATCTTCAAGCCTCACAACAACAAGATCACCATTTTTAACATCTGTTGTTTTTTTGATTGCAACTAAATCATCTTCATGTATTCCTGCTTCAATCATACTAAGGCCCTTAACTTTTAGGAAATAATCAAAGTTGTCAGAAAACATATTTGGATCGCATGGAATTCTTTTCTCAACATTTTCTTCAGCAAGAGTAGGGGAGCCTGCGGCAACTAGTCCTATCACTGGTATTTGATCGCCGCTTTGCTCAAAGGATTGTTGACTTCTAACAACAGATATTCCTCTTGAAGAGCCACTTTGAATTGTTATATAGCCCTTTTTTTCAAGAGCCCTAAGGTGCATTTCAGCAGCATTTGGAGATTTAAACCCTAACTCTTTACATATTTCAGCTCGAGTTGGTGGAAAACCAGTTTTATTAAGATAAACTTCTACACAAG
>Ga0222718_10001025_pt1 | contig 28209 bp, 31 predicted proteins | sample C33_27DmetaG_FD_165045 | JGI IMG/M metagenome (GOLD analysis project Ga0222718, IMG submission 165045) | Estuarine water microbial communities from San Francisco Bay, California, United States - C33_27D | ecosystem: Environmental > Aquatic > Marine > Unclassified | place: USA: California...
ATAATTCATGTCCATTTCGAGTAACCCATCTAGAAATATCTTCTTCAGCGTCGGGATCGTCAGCTGAGACATTTATAATTTGACCAACTTGCATTTTTTCAAGTTCAATTTTTGTTCTAAATACAGGCTCTGGACAAAATAATCCAGTTGCATCTAATTTTTTTTCATCAGACTCGGACATTCATTATCCAAAACAAATTTCTCTTATTAAAGTTATAGTAAAAAATTAAAAAGATTTTATCAGGAAATTGTTAAAAATTCAAACAAGAGGAATTATCTAAAGAGGTCTTCATTTTCAGGCCGAATTAAATCCTGAATACTGTGTTTGTCAGAATTAAAAGAATAGTTACGAATTATCACTACAGGACACTTAGTTGTTTTTCCCATAACTAATTCTGCAGCTGAAGAAAGTTCATCAGCAATAGCTATTGCAGTAACACGCAACATGCGATTAAAAGAATCAAAAGTTCCAGAATAATCAAGAATAGGTTGCAATCCAGAAATACCTATTGCACAATTCGTCTGACCCATTCTAAAAGGTCTTCCAAAAGTATCAGAAATTATTATTGCAACAGTTTTACCGGTCTCATTAAAAATTTCTTTTCTTAATTGTTCTGCAGATTCATCTGAATTTAATGGAAGTAATGTAGCAAATCCATTAACAACGTTGCTTTCATCAATTCCTGAATTTGCACAGATAAACCCATTTTTAGTTTCAGTTATAATTAATCCATTTTTCATTCGTACTATTCTTTTAGATTCGGATAAAACTAATTCTACAACACGTGGATCTTTTTTGTATTGTGAACTTATTCCTTCAGATAACAATGACGGATTAACTGTAGATAATTCAACTAATCTTCCTTCCTGTTTAGAGATAATTTTTTGAGCAATTACAAGAATATCACCATCACAGACATCAGTAGAGTTTAAAATAATTTTAGCAAGATTATCGCCAGAGATAATTTCTTTATCAATATGAACGGGGTTTATTTTCAATTATTGTTCATAAAACAAAGAAGTAAAAAATTGTTTAGACAGTAGTTTGTAATTCTAATTTGAAATGCTTGTTAATAATATCCAAAATTTTGGACAAATCTTTTTCTTCAAGTGTAGTAGTAGCCAAATCTTTCACCAAGTCTTGAGCCCGATATGCAATTCCAAGCCCAGAAACATCAAATAGTTTTATGTCATTTGCACCGTCAACTACACAAACAATATTTTCTTTCTTTTCACCCCATTCTTCAATTTTTATTTTTGCAGACTTTGATTTATCAGAATCAACATTAATTTTTACACCATCTAATTTCCCATCTTTAAAAATCAAATCATTACAAAAAACATGGTCCAACCCTAATTCTTTTTGTAATCTGTCCATCATCAATGTGAACCCACCAGAAACTGCCATGATTTTCCAACCTGCAGATTTTAAAATTCGGCATGCTTCTTTAGCGCCAGTCATAATAGGTAAGTTATCAGCAACTTCCTGACATACTTTTTCGTCTAATCCCTTTAATGCAGCAACTCTAGTTCGAAGTCCTTCTTCCCAATTGATCTTACCTTGAATTCCTTGTTTAGTTATTTCCCAAATCTCATCTTCTTTGTTTAATTTTTCTGCAAGAATTGGAAGATATTCTTCATCCAATAATACACCCTCAACGTCAAAAATTATTAGCAATGGATTTCTGAATTTTGAAAAAAATTCTAATAATATTAAAGTAGTGCCATTTAATTTGAAATTTCAAATTTACAGTATGAAAATGTGAAAAAATATTCAAAAACGGTAATAATAAATCACGGAATGATTTCATCATAGTATGGTTGAAGAACTTGAACGAAAATATGATGTAAAGATCTTATCAACTGAAGATAAAGTAAAATTCCCTGATGAATTAAAGGCAAAATTAAAAGAATCAGGTATGATGGATGATAAAGGTAAATTAAAACTCAAAGGAGTTAGTCCAAAAATGCTCAAAAGAATGAAACAAGAGTATGTAGAATGTCCAGTTTTAAAAGAGGATATTCAATTTGTACAATGTTTCATATGCCCTAATTTTCAAAGTAGAGTTATGGGAGAAGTCTTCTGTAAAGGCGACCCGCTCAAATAACTGTATAACTTTCACATATCACGAAAGGCTCATTAATTAAATTAATTCTTAAAAATTAGATTTGGGTAAACAAGACGTAGGAATAACAGTCTCAAAAGAAGAGGATTTTAGTGAATGGTATACACAAGTAGTTTTAAAGGCAAAACTTGCAGATTATGCACCAGTAAAGGGATTAATCGTTCTAAGACCAGACGGGTATTCAATTTGGGAATCATTAAGAAGTACATTTGATAAAAAATTTGCACGTAACGGAATTAGAAATGGATTTTTGCCAATTTTAATCCCAGAATCACTGTTAGGGAAAGAACAGAAACATTTTGCAGGGTTTAATCCAGAAGTTTTTTGGGTTACTCATTCAGGAACAAATGAAGTCGGAGATAGATTGGCATTAAGACCTACATCAGAAACATTAGCATATACACTATATTCAAAATGGATTCAAAGTTGGAGAGATTTACCATTAAAAATTAATTTTTGGAATACAGCATTAAGAGCAGAAATTAAAGCAACCAAACCATTTCTCAGAACATCTGAATTTCTTTGGCAAGAAGGACACACAGTGCATTCAACAAAAGAAGAAGCTGAAAAAGAAGTAATCAAAATCCTAGATATTTACAAAAATACAGTTGAAGAGGAATTAGCAATTCCAGTTACAACAGGTAAAAAAAGTGAAAAAGAAAAATTTGTGGGTGCAGAATATACAACAACAATGGAATCAATAATGCCAGACGGAAAAGCACTACAAATGGGAACATCACATTTCTTAGCACAAAATTTTTCGAAACCATTTGAAGTTAAATTTGCAGATAAAGACAATGTAGAACATTTTGCATGGCAAACTTCGTGGGGAGTTTCATGGAGATTAATCGGTGCAATGATAATGGCACATGGGGATGATAAAGGGTTAGTTTTACCACCAAAGGTTGCACCAATGCAAGTAGTGATTGTACCAATTTACAAAAATGATAACGACAAAGAAAATGTCATTACAAAAGTAAATGAAATTGCAAATATTCTAGAATTAAAAAATATCAGGATCCATGTTGATTCCAGAGAAGAACTTACACCAGGGTACAAATTTAATGACTGGGAATTAAAAGGAGTTCCACTCAGAATAGAAATTGGGCCAAAAGATATCGAAAATCAGAGTATGGTTCTTGCCAAGAGATACAATCATGAAAAAATGAAAATGGGATTAAATGAAGTAGAAAATATTGTCACAATTTTGGATGAAATACAAACAGAGATGTTAAAAAAGGCCAGAACAGAAGCTGCAGATAACACAATAGATATTGAAAATTATGATGAATTTAAAATGAAAATGGAAAAAGGTGGTTTCTTTAATTCTCCATGGTGTGGAAAATTGGATTGTGAGGAAAAAATCAAGGAAGAAACAGGTGCAGAAATAAGAGTAATTCCATTTAATAGTGAAAATACTTCTAAAAAGTGCATTTATTGTAAACAGCAAAGTACATCTGTTCCAATTTTTGCTAGAGGGTACTAGGAAGTTTATTACCGCAACACAATAATACAAAAAATATTTTTTTTAGATAATGACAGTTAACCCAGAATTACAAAAAAATAACGAATTACTACAACAATTTAAAGAAACAAGAAACAGGACATTAGAATTAGTAAAGAATTTAGAAAAAGATGATTTTGTTGTTCAAACTGCACCATATATGAGCCCACCAAAATGGCATATTGGTCACGTTAGTTGGATTTATGAGGCCATAATTAGCAAAATGGATAAAAATTATCAATTTCATTCAAAGGAATTATCAGAATATCTGAATTCATATTATCAACAGTTTGGTTCTCCTCACGACAAAGGACTTAGAGGGATAATATCAAGACCAACAATAAATGAAATTTTCCAATATTTCAATACAATCAATCAAAAAGTTGAAAAATTTATTCAAACTCACGAATTAAATGAACAAGAAAAAAAATTAATCGTTACAGGATTTCATCATGAATGTCAACATCAAGAATTACTTGTATATGATTTGCAACATCTTCTTGCTGAACAATATTTACCAGTAAGAAAAAATAAAAGCAGTATTCAAGAAAACAAAGAAAAGGAATTTGTGAAAATAAAAGGAGGGATATTTGAAATGGGTTATAACGGTAATGGATTTTCTTATGATATCGAATTACCAGAACATAAAACATATCTTGAAGATTACAAGATAGGAATTTTTCCAGTTACAAACAGAGAATATTTAGAATTCATGAATGATGGAGGATATGAAACTTACAAACACTGGTTATCAGACGGATGGGAGAAAGTCAAATCAAATGATTGGAAATCTCCAATGTATTGGGAAAAAATTGATGACGAATGGTATGTGAGAGACTTTTTAGGAATTAGAAAAATTAATCCAAATGAACCAGTGTGTCATGTTAGTTACTATGAAGCTGACGCATATTGTAAATGGGCAGGAAAAAGATTACCTACAGAGGCAGAATGGGAAAAAGCAGCATGTTGGAATGATGAAAAACAAGAAAAAACAACATTCCCATGGGGAAACACCAGTCCTACAGAAGAAAATTGTAATTTATTAGAATCATATCATTGGGGATGTACAGAAATAGGCACATACCCCAATGGAAAAAGTCCATCAGGATGTCAACAAATGATTGGAGATGTTTGGGAATGGACATCATCAGAATTTGTAGGATATCCAGGGTTCAAATCAGGTTTTGATGAATATAATGACAAATGGTTTACAAATCAAAAGGTTTTGAGAGGAGGATCATTTGGAACTCCAAATATGTCAATTAGAGGAAGTTATAGAAATTTCTTCAGATTAGACGAAAGATGGTTATTTTCAGGATTTAGATGCGTAGAAAAAATTTAATTTTTAGAAACCAAGGTTAACGAAAAATATTTTTTATCATCTAACCACATTTTTTTTATTTCAAATCCAGCATCACAAAGTATTTTTTTGATTTGATTCACTTGATACTTGTGAGAATATTCAGTATGAATTAATTCATTTTTTTCTAAATTTAGAAGTAAGTTAGATTTTGAGATAATTACAGATTGAGATACGAGAGATTTTAAGTTCATTTCAATTCGTTGATCAATTTCATTATAAATTGAGTAATGTGAAAAATTGTTAAGATCAAAATCAGCATCAAGTTCATTATTAATTCTTGATAAAACATTGAGATTGAATTGAGCAGTAATATCTGCAGAATCATCATAAGCAGATTCCAAAATATTTTTCTCTTTAACTAAATCTAAACCAATTAAAAAAAGATCACCTGATTTCATTGTAGAAAAAATATTTTTTAAAAATGCTTCTCCGTTAGTTGGAGTGAAATTCCCAAAACTAGAGCCAAGAAAAATTATTAGATTTTTTTTCTCATCATAATTTTTTAGAAATTCTAAACCTCCCTCATAAGTATCAATTATCCCAGTAATGTGTAAAGTTCCATAGTCTTTCAATAATTGTTCTGAACTTTCAGTAAGAATTTCAGAAATATCAATCGGAAAATACTCAGTTTTTGTCTGCAATTTTGTAAAAATGTCAATTAGAACTCTAGTTTTTACTGATGCACCACTTCCAAGTTCAACTAATTTGGTTTGTTCATCTAAAAAAGGTAGTAAATCAGATTCCAAATTTTTTAAAATACCAAGTTCAGTTCTAGTTGGATAGTATTCAGGCAGTAAGCAAATGGATTCAAACAGTGATGAGCCCTTAGAATCATAAAAAAATTTTGGATTGATAAATTTTGAATTCTGAGATAGACTAAAAGATATTTCTTCAGCAAAAGATTTTTCAATTTTTGTTGCATGAGGTTTAAAATAGCGAAGTTTAGAATCAACAACATATTGTTTATAATCTAATTTTTTATCAGAGAAATCATTCAAACAATAATTCCTTTTTTGATTAACTTAAAATTCTTGTCACAAAAATTACGCACAGAACATATTTCTTGATATACTGGATAAAATATCTACAAACATTGACAGAAATATTAAAAATAGAACATTTAAAAAAATATTTCATTAAAAAGAAAATTTTTTCATCAGAAACTTCCACAGTTAAAGCTGTAGATGATGTCTCATTTTCATTAAAACAGGGGGAAGTTTTTGTATTGGCAGGAGAATCAGGTTCTGGAAAATCAACAATAGCAAAATTAATTTTAAAATCAATTAAAGCAGATTCTGGAAAAATTATTTTTGAGCAGGAACACATAGATGATCAAAAAAGAAATTTAGAAAAAATTAGAATGAATTGTCAAATGATTCATCAAGATCCATATGATTCAATTAATCCCAGAATGAGAATTAAAGATATCATTTCCGAACCACTTGAAATTCATAACATCATGAATAAAGAGGAAATAAACAATAGAGTAATTCAAGTATTAAAAGAAGTTAAACTAGAACCAGCTGAAGAAATTAGTAGAAAATATCCGCATATGCTATCTGGAGGGCAAAGGCAAAGAGTAGTTTTAGCTAGAGCATTAGCAATTAAACCAAAAATCATTTTAGCTGATGAACCAGTATCAATGCTAGACGTATCAATTAGAGCTGAGGTGTTAGAATTAATGAGAGAGTTACAAAAAAAATACAATATTTCATTTATCTACATTACACATGATTTGGCAACAGCCAAATATTTTGGTCAAAATATTGGAATTTTATATTTAGGGAAAATTGTGGAGAGAGGTCCAATTAACCAAGTACTAGATAGCCCAAAACACCCATACACTCAGGCATTAATTGATGCAATTTCAGAACCAAATCCTGAAAATTTAAACAAAGATAGAGTGATCAGGATTAAAGAAACAACAGGAGTTAAAAAAAACGAAGGATGTAAATTTAGAGATAGATGCCCATATGAAATTGAAAAGTGTTCAGTTGAACCAAATTTAGAAGAAGTAGGAAATGAGCATTATTCAGCATGTCATGTTAAAATCAGCTAAGTAGTCTTAACAGAAGGTACACGCTTATCCTTATAGGTCACAACATTTGAAACTCCATTCTTTGGGAAAACACCATAAATCAATTTTGCTTTTTGTATAACTGAATCTTTTAGAGAAACCATAATGAATTGACTTTCTTTTGATCTTTCCTCCAGAATTGTAGATAATCTTTCAGCATTAGGTGCGTCAAGATGTGCATCAACTTCATCAAACAAATAGAATGGAGAAGGTTTGAGTTTTTGCAGTGCAAGGACAAATACAATAGCAGCAAGTGTTTTTTCACCACCACTAATAGAAGTGGATTCTCTTTTTGGTTTATTTGGAAATTGAATCAAATAAGATATTCCAGAATTAAATATATCATCCTCATTTTGTAATTCCAACCAAGCATTACCACCAGTCATTTTATTGAAAATTAATCGAATTTCTTTATCGACTTTATCAAATGCATCCAAGAAGGTTTGTCGTTTATCTCTTTCAATACTTTCAATAAACCTAACAATTCCTGTTCTTTCTTCCTCTAATGAATTCTTTCTAACAGACATTGATCTGTAACCGTATGAAACTTCAAGATATGTTTCAGGAGCCTTTGCATTTAGTGCATTTAGAGATGACAATTCAGTAGTCAATCCCTGAACAATTGGATCAACATCAAATGTTTCCATATTTTTATCAAATCCAAATGCAGAAAGAATGTGTTGTAGTTTTGTCTCATTTTCAATCAAATCATGTAAATCACGATTTAATGAATCAGATTGACGCTCAAAATTATTAATTTGTTTAGTCAAATCCACATCTTTTCCAGTTAAAGTTTTGAGTTTACCATCTATTTCTTGAACTTCTCCAATAGAGGAACCAGATGTTGAAATTAATTCTTGTTCCTTTTGTCTTAAACTTTCCAAAATTTTGCGTTTAGGATCTTTTTGTTTTTCCAAATCATTAATTTTTGATTCAATCTGTTCAGACTCCAAATGTAAAGAATTTTCTTCATCATTTAATCGAGTTGTTTGAGATTTTTCACGATTATCTTGTGTTTGCATAGTTGTTAGTTGTGATGATTTATCACGGTAATCATTCATAATTGAAGTATACAATTTTTCAATATCAGATTTTTTAATATTTATTTTTGATAATTCACTTGCAATTCTAGTTTGTTCTCCACTAGCATAATTTTGTTCAACAATTCCTATACGATCAAGTAAAGATTCAAGATGAGATTCATTAGTAGAAACTTCGGATGAAATAATATTATTTCTTGATATCAAATCAGAAATTCTTTTTGTTAGTTGAACTTTTGTATTTTTTGCAGAAACAATTCTAGATTTTAGATTTGTGTAATTTTCAGATGCTGATGTTAAAGCATTTTCAGAAATAGAAAGTCTATCAGAGTACGATTGTATTGAATCTTCCAATTTTTTTAATGAATATTTTTTCTTTAACATGTATTTTTTAATCAGACTGATAGATTGAATTAATCCATCAATATCACTACTCATGGAAATTAATTTTGTTAATTTTGAGATTTTTGAATTTATGTCAATTACAACAGTACCGCCCTTAGCTTCAAAGAATTCCCCTTCAAGAGTTACAGATTTGTAGCCTAATTGGGATAAATTGTAAGCTGATTCACGACTGTCAGCCAGAATAATATTTCCAAAAAGGAATGTTTTGAGTGCAGAGTATGTATCAGCACATTTAACAAAATCAGATAAGACACCAATAATCCCAGATTCCTTAGGCATGGAAAGTTTGAATTTTGGTATAGCATCAAGCGGAATAATTTTTAATTTTGGAAGTTTTTTACTTCGAGCAACTTCAGCGATACCAAGTAATGTTGCAAAATCTTTTACCACTAATGCCTTAATCCAATCAGAACTAACAGCAAGAACAGAGCGCTCATATTTTTTATCCCAAGAAATCATTTCATAAACTAAGCCATCTATTCCCAATTTGTCAGCATCCTCTTTTAATTTTGCAACAGTATAATCTTCATGCATGAAACCTTTTACGGTTTTTATTTTTGATTCATATTGATTAGCAGCTTTGTCAGATTTTTCTAAAATAAATCCTAATTCATCCATATCATGAATTATTTTTAATTTTTTTGTTTTTAATTTTGAAATTCTAGATTTTAATTCAGAAATAGTATCTTGGTGATTATTTGTCAATGAGGATAATTTTGATTCTAAAGTAGTTAGTTCTACAATATCTTTTTCCAATTCATTTAATTTTTCAGAATTAGACTTTATTTTTAATTCAGATTCTTCTTTTTCATGTAAGATTTTAGAAAGTTTTAGTTTGACATTATTAGATTGATCAGTTAGAATTTTTATTTTATCATCAATTTCAGATTTTTTTGCTGCAGCTTCAGATTGTTCAGTTAGAATTTTGTTACGTTCCGAATCAATTAATTCCAAATCATGATTAATTTTATTTTTTTCTCCATTAGTGATTTCTATTGAATCCTTAATTTTTTGTATTTGTGAATCAATGTCAGCTCTAGCATTTACAATTTCCTCTAATTCAATTTTTATTTGAGGCAGTCTGGTGTTAATTTGTTCAAGTCGCTTATTTGATGCAGATATTGCGGTATTATCAATTTCATATTGTTCCATTGCAGAACTGATTTCAGCATCAAGAGTGGCTTTGGCTTGAGTATAATCATTTGCAGCATTCATTAATTTTGATTTTTCAGTATCTAAGACACTAATTTCATCTCTTAAGATGGACCTTTCACCATCTAAAGTAGTAATTTGTAATTTCAAACCATCTAATTTCCCTTCTTTTTCGGATTTTTGTAGAGAAATGGTCTTCATTTTGTTTGCAGCAGATATGGCTTTGTATCGATTTAATTCACGTTCAAGAATATCATGACGTAATTTTTGATTCCGTTCTTCTTCCAATTCATCAATACGTTTCTTAATTTCACCCATTTTTGCAAGTGCAATCTCAAGACGTCTATCAGCTTCATCAAGTTGTTTAATGGACTCAGATTTTTTTTCGTCAAAATAAGAGAGTCCAATTAAATCTTCAATAGTCTTTCTTTTTTCTTCTGAAGTAAATTCAGAAATTCTAGTTACAGTTCCTTGTTGTACAGCATTGAGTTGGCCAAGTCCAGCATTGGCCATATCTAGTAAATCGAGAACATGACTACGTTGAGTTTTCTTTTTGTTTAGATAATAGGTATTATCACCATTTTCATCTAGCTCCCTAGTAATTTCAACAACATCACTATCTACAGGGATTTTTCTATCGGTATTATCAAAGTGTACACTTGATCTTGCCATTTTAGGACCACGGCGACCACTACCTTCAATATCATGAATCAGTGATCGAAGTTTATCAACGCGCATGACTTTGGGTTTGTTTTCACCCATTGCAAAAATGATTGCATCTAAGATGTTACTTTTTCCTGAACCATTTGGGCCTGAGATCGATACAAGTCCAGGTTCAAAATTTACAGTGGTATTTCTAAATCCAAATGATTTGAATCCAAAGATCTCTACTTTTTTTACATGTACCAATGTAGATCATTTTAAATTCGATAGGATAATCGATGATTAACAATTTTTGTTGACTCTATTGATTAATTTTTCTTGTTACATTATCAAATTTTTCGTAACGGAGGTAATTATGAAATAACTTTGTAAAAATATGATTTAAAAATAATTGAGCCTAAAATTATTCATTAGCAACAAATTGCTCACAATCTTGTCTTGCTTGGACATCAGATGTTTGTTCAATAGGATGTTTCATCAAATAAGCACTAGCAGATTTTATTGGACCTCCAATTCCTCTATCTAATGCAATTTTTGCCAATCTAACTGCATCAATTACAATTCCAGCAGAATTTGCTTTATCATCAACGTCTAAGCGAACTTCCATATTGTAAGGAATGTTTGCCCATTGTCTTCCCTCAATTCGCATAAACATTAGTTTAGTATTACCTAAGAAAGGAATGAAATCAGAAGGACCAACATAGATTTGATCATCGTCTAATCGTTCATCCAGTTGACTTTGTACACTCTCAGTTTTTGATATTTTTTTAGAAACTAGTCGATCTTGCTCTTTCATGTTAAGAAAATCAGTATTACCACCAACATTGATTTGGTATGTTTTTTCAATTTTTGTGCCTCGATCATTACATAATTTTGCCAATGTTCTATGAACTATAGTTGCACCCACCTGACCTTTAATATCATCACCAATACATGGAATATTTTTTTCTTGGAATTTTTTTGCCCAAGTTTCATCAGATGCAATGAATGAAGGAATACAATTAACAAAAGCAGTATTAGTGTCCAGACATATTTGAGCCCAGAATTCTGTTACTTTATCAGAACCAACTGGCAAATATGAAACAAGAATTTCAGCACCAGTTTCTTTAAGAATTTTTTTTGCATTTTCTGCAAGTTCAGCATCAGTTAATTTTGTTTCAACAGGTTTTACACGATTTTCAACCCATATTCCAACACCATCTAACAATGGACTTTGATACACTTTTGCCTCAGTTTTAGGCATAGTATCTTTTGGTATCCAATCAACCATGTTTGGGTATGCATAAATTGCTTCATTGAGTGGTTGGCCTACTTTGTTTTCACCGACATCAAATCCACATACAAAGTCAATATCATGAATGCCATATCCTGCTAATTTATCGTGAATAATTCCAATTACCTCTTGGGAAGGGTTTTGTCGATAATATTCAATTCCTTGAATTAGTCCTGAAAAACAATTGCCAATACCAACTAAAGCAACTTTAATTCTACCTGTCATAGCAATTCTAATAAAATAAGGCGGTTTAAAGTTTGCTTAATCAACTAGGTTTCAAAGCAAAGTAAAAATTTTTCTTGAGCAGGTGTCCAGAAAAGCCTATTATTTAATAAAATTACAGAATAATCATGACGTCTGATGAGATCAACATTAAAGAATTTAAAAAAATTGATTTAGAAGGAGGTTATTTGATTGATGGATTTCCTTCAGTAGGATTTAGTAGTGCAATTGCTACAGAATCAATGATCAATACATCACACTTTGAATTAGGGGGAATTATTGACTCAGAAATATTCCCGCCAATCAGCGTAATTAAAAATGGAAAACCAAATTATCCATCAAGAATTTTCGTTAATGAAGATTTGAAAGTAGGAGTATTTTCATCATATCTTAATTTAGATCAATCATTACATAGACAAGTTTCAGATTTAATGTTACAGTGGGCAAAAACACACAAAATTAAATTAATTGTTAGCAGTGTTGCAGTAAAATCAGATAAAGAAAATTCTGAAATGATGGGCGTAGGAAGTACAGATTCAGCCAGAAAGAAAATAGAGGAAGCAGGATTAAAAATTTTAGATCACGGAACAATTCCAGGAATTCCTGGGATGTTACTAAATGAAGGAAGCATAACAAATCAAGACGTCATTGTAATAATTTTCAATACATTAGGAGACGGTCCAGATTTCAAATCTAGTGCAGATTTGTGCATGTCAATGTCAAAACTAATTCCAGGAGCTTCATGTGACATTCCATCCTTACAAAAAGAAGCTGAAAAAGCTGAAACAACAATTAAAGAAACACAAGAAGAATCAACTCACCTTAAAGATTCAATGTACAGATAATTCTATTCTGATGGGAAACATATGAAAGAATTATGAGCAATATCATTGAATTTGCAATTATCGTCATAATAATTTCAGCGTCAGGAGTAATGTCACCAGGCCCATTATTTGCAGCAAATATCACATATGGATTAAAGCAGGGAACCAAAGCAGGAATAAAAATTGCAATAGGGCATTCACTTGTAGAATTACCATTAGTAATTTTATTAGGAATCGGAATTTTTTCGCTAGAAATTTTTCCAGAATTTAAAATAATTATTTCAATCTTAGGAGCCATTACACTTTTTGTATTTGCATTTATGCAAATTAAATCAACATTAAAGAAAAATGAAAAATCTGAAACAAAACTGAAGCAAGGGCCAATCATTACAGGAGTTTTACTAAGTGCATTAAATCCATTTTTTATAATTTGGTGGTTAACAATTGGTTTAAAATTAATTTCAGATGCAATGGCAATATGGGCATTTGTAGGAATTTTAATTGTATTTGTATTGCATGTATGGATGGATTTTGTATGGTTAGGAGCTACCGCATTTTTAATATCAAAAAGTAAAAAAATCATTTCAAATACAAATTATAAAATAATAATGTTGGCGCTAAGTGCAATATTGATTTATTTTGGAATTACATTTTTGACAGATGTGATTAATTAGCCACAATCTAAAATTTCAATTACAGGGGTACAACTATCATTATAAACAATTATTTTTTCAAGTATTTCTTCACAGAATTCAGGATTAAGAGATTTTTCATAAATTTTTATCTCATTTAAAATATACATATGATCTATACCACATGATTTTTCATTTGTGAAAAAAAATATAACAACAGCAATTATTAAAATAATAAAAAAAATATTCCTAAAGTTATTCTTTTGTAATATCAATTTCCATGTTAGAAACGTTTCGCTGTTTTCCATCTTGGGAAGTAAGTGAATCAGAAGAAATTCGAACGTCACTAATTACATAACCAACAGTATCCATTCTTTTAACAATCATTTGAGATACATCGACTGCCTGAGTAATTCTTTTTCCTCGAGCTTTAATTGTAATACTAGGTCTAGTGGAAAGTTGAGTCAAGGTTGCAGAAACATAACTCATTATAGGTTTAGTTCCGATGAAAATTATATTTCGCTCTTCAGTAGTATTTGATTTTGTAGAATTTTCAGGTGTTGGTTCTGGTTCAGGTGTTGGTTCTGGTTCAGGTGTTGGTTCTGGTTCAGGTGTTGGTTCTGGTTCAGGTGTTGGTTCTGGTTCAGGTGTTGGTTCTGGTTCAGGTGTTGGTTCTGGTTCAGGTTTAGTTCTAGAATCAAATTCAGATAAAATATCTTCTGCATCATTAGATTTGTTATTAAAACTCAATTTGAATTCCTATAGTAACAAATTGACTTTATCTTTTATTTAATTATTCAGGTGCTTGCCTTGGAGATAGTCTTCAAATAATTTTTCTAGATCATTGTCAGATTCACAATTCTTAATTTGTTCAACCAGATCAGGTTCCTCAATCTCATAACAATTCATCATGTCTTGAGAATCTTTGAATATCAGCATGGCTTTATTTTTAAAAATACAATGGTACAGTTTTTCTTTTTCCATATTATCAGGATTAAAGTTTACACCATTCTCATCAACAGAAACAGGATATACCATAAGAACCATAGGTGACATCAATATTTAGATTTTAACTATAATTTTATAGTAATTCACTAACAAATCATAAAAGCAATAAATACAAAAATTATTAATTTCAAATAGAATAAAAAATATCAAATGAACGAATCAACTCTTAAATTTATCAAATGTCCAAAATGTAATGGAATTATTGATTTAGAAATTTACGAAAATAAAAAAGAAATTATTGAAGGAATGTTAAAATGTGATAAATGTGAATTAGTGTTTCCAATTATCGATAAGATTCCAATAATGTTAACTAATTTTAAAAAATATATTTCTGAACATCGAATTTTAAGTGGAAAATTATACAGATTAGCCTCAAGTAAAGAAGTAAAAAAATTTCTCAAATCAACATTAGATGAAATTATTTGGGAGAATAATGACAAATCAGGAATTGAGGAAAGATGGACACAAATTTACAATAATAATAAAAATAATAAATTCTATAAAATAATAAAATCACATATAGAAAAAATTCCAAAAAGTAAATCAGTTCTAGAATATGGGTCTTCAATTGGAATAATTAGCAATCATATTTCAAATGTAAGTGAAAATGTTTTTGGAATAGATAAATCATTTAGTGCAATTCAATATGCAAAAAAAAATCAAAATAATAATTTAGATTATATTGTTTCTGATTTTGCATCACATCCTTTTGGAAATAAAAAATTTGATTTGATAATTGGCTTAAATGTACTTGAGTTAATGGAGCCAAGAATTCTGCTTAAAATGATGTCTAACCAAATATCAAATGGACATTTAATAATTTCAGATCCATATGATTACGACCGTGGAATGAATTCAGTAAAACAGCCTATGAGTGAAAATATTTTACGGGAAAAATTAGTAGAACTTAAATTTAAAATAATTAACAATACAAAAAAACCATCATTTACACCATGGAATCTAAGACTATACGACAGAGCAAGTTTAAACTACAAAGTGGACATAGTTATTGCAAAAAAATAATTCCAATATCAAAATTAATTTTAAAAACAGCATAGAAGTTAATAAAGAAAAATTGTGTGACATTCAAAATATAATAATAATCAAAAGAATTAGAAAAGATATTGGGAAGAGTAGTTTTCCACATAGATTTTGATTATTTTTACGCTCAATGTGAAGAAGTAAGAAAACCAGAATTAAAAACAAAACCAGTATGTGTTTGTGTTTTTTCTGATAGAGGTGGAGATAGCGGAGCAATTGCAACTGCAAACTATACAGCCAGACAATTTGGAGTAAAATCAGGCATACCAATTACATTTGCAAAAAGGAGATTAGAACAAAGAAAAGATGCAGTATTTTTACCAGTAGATTTTGAATATTATGAAAAAATTACTGAAAAAGCAATGAAAATAATGAAAGATAATGCAGATATTTTTGAATATGTGGGAAGAGATGAAGCATACTTAGACGTTACAAAAAGAGTTGAAGAGGATTTTACTAAAGCAAGTCATCTTGCACAACAAATAAAAAATTTGATTAGAACAGAATTAAAATTAAGTTGTTCGATAGGGGTTTCATCAAATAAATTAATTTCAAAAATAGCTTCAGATTATCAAAAACCAGATGGTTTAACGATCGTTCAACATGATAAAGTTGAACAATTTCTAGCACAACTAAATATTCGAGTCATTCCAGGAATAGGTAAAAAAACTGAACAGAGATTTAAAGAAATGAAATTAGAAACAATAGAAGAAATAAAGAAAATAGATGTGTTTACTTTGAATAAAGAATTTGGAAGAAAGAGTGGGACATACATTTACAATGCAATTAGAGGAATAAATGATGAACCAGTAAAAGAAAAAGAAGAAAGTATTCAGTATAGTAAAATTATCACTCTAAAAAAAGACTCTAAAGAATATGAATTTCTTTTAGAAAATTTGCATGAATTATGTAAACAAATTCAAAACATAGTTAAAAATAATAATAAAATGTTTAAATCAATTGGAATACATTTTGTACAATCAGATCTAAGTAACAAATCAAAATCAAAAATGTTACGTAATTCAACTAACAATCTTGAAGAGTTAAAGAAGAATGTGGAACAATTGTTAATAGATGCATTAGAAGATCAATCTATCACAATTAGGAGAGTAGGAGTAAAAGTTTCAGATTTGAGTGAAATTAAAGGTCAAAGTGACATAACTAATTTTTTTTAAGATTCTCAGATTCAGATTTTTTGAGACGTCTAGATTCTATCACAATTACAACTAAAATAAAAGCAAATAACCATGGCAAGAACATTATTTCACCAGCAATTTTGTGATATTCCTCCCAGGCAACAGGATCAGTTGTAACTTTAAGAGCATACCAAGATAATGAAAAAATACGAATTAGATTAACAATAATCGTTCCTATGATTCCTATAATGAAATATACAACTTTACGACTTTTCACTATATTCATTTTTAACATAAATGCACCAATTACCAGTGAAAAAATAATAATACTATGAACGCCTGCAGAAGGCCAAAAAACTTGTAATGCCATTGAACCATGATCACCACGTAAGAACATTATGTTATCACGTGCTATTGCAGTTCCAAGATCAAGTGCAGTAATTACCCAAACATTAGCTTGAACAAAATAAGGAACAATGTATTGTAATGGACCAAGTGTGTCATATGGAAAGAATGCATCTAATGAAAGAATTATTGCAGTGCCACTAAGAAAAATTGGTGCAGCAGGTGCAATTCTAATCCAGCGTTTACCAAAGAAGATAGTCAATCCAATAACAATAAAAATTGCCATTACAATGAAATCCCACATCCAAGTCCAAGAATAAATTAATTGAACATTAAATTGTGTTGCAGATTCAATCAGAAATTCTCTTAAGCCATATTCTAAAGAAATTAAATAAGATATCGTAAGTAATGCAATAGGAGTAAGTGAAAGTAATCTTTTTTTGGAAATAATTATTTTCAAACCAATTAATTCAGCAATAACAAAAACTAAAGCAAAAAAGTATCCACCTCTCCCTTCATTCCAACTCCAAGCAATTGAATCAGGAAATGCAATCATTGCAAATAAAATTGGGCTAGAAATTAGAAATATGCCAACAAAAAGATTCCAATTTTGCATATAATGAAGCTAAAAACGGCAAATAAAAATCTGAACTAGACAACGAACAAAGTCAATTTTTAGATAAAGTAGGGATAGAAAATCAGTCTTCAGAATCTTCTATTTCATCGAGATCGGAGTCTCTTCTGCTTGGTCGTATTGGAACATAAATTATTGTCACAATAATGAATAATTAGACTAGATGATACAATCTAAGGTTGTAAAAATTTGTCTAATTGGTAATTTTCAATCCATCAGAACTAAAAATTTACCTTACATTCAGTTTTTAGAGATTTGATCGTAGTGAAATACGTGATAACAAGTATTGAGATAGCAATTATTCTAATTGGAATTTCATAATTTGTAAGAAAGGCAGTAGCAGTAGCACCAATTGAACCAAAAGTCGAAATTACAGCAAATCCAATAGGTCCGCAGCTACATGCTCCTGCAATAGAACCAATAATGGAACCAAAGATACCACCACTAATTTTTTGTTTAGAATTTTTTAGATGTGTTATTCTAAAAAGATTCATAGGAATTACAATTGCAGATAAGATAGAAAGAATTACAATTAGACTAAACCCAAGTTCACTTCCAGAAGGCATGTGAGATACAAAAAAAGGTTCAAAGAAAATAAATTCAGAAACAAATAACAAAACAACCATCATAGATGAAAAAATTATTAGAGATAGTAAAACAAATTGAAAGTTAGAAAAAACTAATTTTAAAATATTTATCATTTATACCATAGAATCCAAAACTTGTTTGAATACAGAGAAAGGTTGAGCACCACCTATTTGTTTCTGATTAAAATCAGGACCAACTATAAAAAATCCAGGTGTTCCGTTAACACCATTATCTCTAGCCTGTTGGGAATTATATTGTACACGTTTAGAATATTTTTCGGAATCAAGACATTCATTAAATAATTCCATATCAAGGTTCAAACTAAAAGCAAATGCTTTCAGTCTTTCAGTATTTGCCCATCCACTATCAATTTTTGATTCTTGTGAAGTATACAAAATACCGTGATATTCCCAGTACATATTTTGATCATCAGCACAATAAGTTGCCTGTGCAGCTTTTGGCGAATCCTTACCTAAAAATGCAAAATCAACAAAAACTAAATTTGCTTTTCCAGTTTCAATATAATCTCGCATTATCAAAGGTTTAGTGTCATGAAACCAATTGTAACATTGATGACATTGATAATCACCAAATTCAACTATTGTAATAGGAGCATCAGGATTACCCAATACTGGAGAGCCTAAAGCTGTGGAAATACTACCATGAGTTCTACTCATATCAACATCATATTGCTCAAACGAGTTTGATTCATTATCAGATGAAGATGCTAATGCTGCAATTCCAGCAATTATAGAAATAATAATTATTCCTAAAATAGGACCTTTTTTCTTCATCAATTATTGAAATTTCAATGACTTAAAAAAACCTATTTGAGATTTTGAGAAGATTTTCTTTTAAGTAAATTTACAAATTTCTCGATTACAGTGTCAATAGGACAAACATCACAAGGAATTGTTGATGAATGAGTTTCTAGATGTTTAAGAAATTTTTCACGTGAATTTAATACCAAATCACATTTTTCACAGTAGACTTTAGTAGGATTAGAATTTGAGGATTTTTTCACAATGAATAGCTAAAATAATTGCTTATAAAGATCATGTTAAAAATAAACAAAAATTAGAGATAATGCATTCTCATATGAACATTAAGTTCAACTTGGTATTGAGTAACAAACCCACAGTGAGTACATGAAAAGAGTTGAGATTGTTGAGGTTCAGATTCCCGTTGTAATACTTCACCAGTTACAGATTTGATGTGAATTATTTCTTTATTAGAAATTACAGCAAAATTTGAACCTTCATTAATAAAATCAAAATATTCCTTTATAGCTGAAATTACTAATTCAACATCAATTATTTCATCATCCAAAGTAGACAATGTGAATTGATGATTTTTTAAAGTTGGAATTGCTTCGACTTTATCTGCCACATAAACAACTAATTCATTTTGAATTGAAGTTACATCAGCACAATCAACTGTAAGCATGAAATTTCAGAGATTAATGAATATTTTAGTTTAACAGTGGTTTGAAAATGATATTAATACATTGTAATTAGAAATGAGAGTATGGGAAATTCTGAAACATTTGGAGTTCAAAAAGGTCACGGTGAGGAGATTATTAACTGGTTAAATGAGCAGTCAAAAACACACAAAGGCAAACTAGAAGCTAGATTATACGGATATACAGTAACAACAAAAAATTTTGGGGAATTTGAAATGTTCTCATGGATTGGGGATGTGCAAATTGCAAGAAAACTCATCATAAAAGCTAGTAAAAAATTCAAAATCAAAATAATTGAAGGAGGGTATAAGCCAAAAGAAAAAGTGTTTAAAATGAAAAAATTTGATTTTGCTAAAGTCAAAAAAGGAGATAAAACAGTAGGTCAATTAGAATTTGCAGTATCACGATTTGGAAATGCAGAATGGGAAATTCAAAATGAAGAACGACATTAATAAAAATTCAAGGAGTGTAAAATGAAAATCGGAATAATAGGAGTAGGAATGTTAGGAGAAGCAGTTGCACTAAATCTATTGAATTTGGGTTTTCAGGTATCAGTATACAATAGAACTAAAGAAAAAGTATCAGAAGTTGAAAAAAATGGTGCAATAGTAATGAATTCACCAAAATTAGTAGCAGATAATTCTGAATTAATCATCATCGTTGTAAAAGATGCAGTTGCAGTAAAAGAAGTCTCATTTGGAAAGGAAGGGATCACAGAGTCCAAAAATAAAAAAATAATCGTTGCAGATATGAGTACAATTGAACCAACAGAATCAAAAGAAATTGCAGATAATTTTAAACAAAAACAAATTCAGAAATTAGAAATCCCAGTAATGGGAGGGCCAAATGTTGCAATTACAGGCAAATTAGTAATGATGGCATCAGGTCCAAAAAATAGTTTTGAACAATGCAGATCAATTTTTGAAAAAATTGCGAACAAAGTATTTTTTCTAGGAGAACAAGGTACAGCAAATTCAATCAAATTAGCCATGAATTTACAAATTACAATGTTAGCATTATCACTATCAGAAGGAATCACATTAGTAGAAAAATCAAAAGTTGACCCAAAAATCTTTTTAGAAGTTCTAAATTCAACATATTTCAAAACGGGTATGAGCGAAAACAAAGCATTCAAAATGATTGAAGGGAATTATGATGCAACTTTCACATTATCAAATTTGAAAAAAGATATCACAACAATGATCAATACATCTAAAAAATTGGGAGTAGATTTACCAATGATAGTAAAAGCTGAAGAGATATACAAAAATGCGATTAAAGAAGGATTTGGAGATGATGATTATACAGGAATTATACAATATATTAAAAAAATCAATAATTCCCAAAACTAAGCAGGTAAATTATTTTTTTTGAGATATTTCCTATAAGAAAAACCAAAAACCAACATTGTAATTCCAGTTAGTCCACTCCACATTATAAAAGAAGTAAGATCAAATTCAGACATAGATTAGGAAAAATATTGAAACATCTAAATAGATTTGCGATTGAGATATTTTATGCCTGAATTTAGATGTGAAGATTGTGGAAAACGTCTATTTCATGAGAATGAAACCACTTTAGAAGTACAAAAAACAATTCATTCAAAATTCTGTAGAAACATAAAAGGAGAAACACACAGTTACATGCACAGGGATCCAGCACATATGGAAACATTTGACATAGAAAGAGAAAACGATACAACAGGCGAACCTGTATTAAAAAAATAGAAATTCTATAACCTCAAAATTATATCCTAGATAATTATCATGAATTTTAATTGACAGAAGAATACAATTATGATTTAGTTGTGGTTGGAGGTGGGCCAGCAGGTTCATCAGCAGCATTTGCTGCAGCAAAAAACGGGATTAAAGTGGCATTGATTGAGAAAGAAAATTCAATTGCTGAGACAGTTAGAACAAGCGGAGTCACATGGATTAAAAGTATTAAAGAATTTGAAATACCTGAAAATTGCTATCATCCAATCAAGAACTTCTCATTTGCATCACCAAATAATGAAGTTACCATTAGTGATTCAATTGCTACAGCAGCAGTCTTAGATGTAAGAAAAACTTATCGATGGTTATCTGAAGAAGCAAAAAAATTAGGAGTAGATATTTTTGTAAAAACTAACATTAATGATGTAATTAAGGATGAAGAACAAAACATCATAGGAGTAAAAGGAACAAGAGCAGAAGAAAAAATTACGTTTAATTCTAAAGTTGTAATTGATGCTACAGGATTTACATCAACTATTTCAAAAACAATGGGATATGTAACACAATGGGAAAGATTTGGAGCAGGAGCAGAATACGAAGCTGAAGTTGAAAATGCAGACCCAGATACATGGTGGTTAATGGTAGGGCAAGAGTACACACCTGCAGGGTATGCATGGATTTTTCCACTTGGAAACAATATTGTTAGAATTGGAGTAGGTGTAGGAAAACCAGAATCAAACATAGATCCAACTCAAAGACTAAAAGAAATAATAGAAAAAAAATTAGGACCAATAAAAAAACTAGGAAAAATTACGCCAATAGAATTTCATTACGGATTAATTCCAAATGATGGGTTATCTAGAAAGACAGTTTATAATAATTTGATATTGGTTGGAGATACTGCAGGTCAAGCTAATCCATTAGTTTTAGAGGGCATCAGGTATGCAATAAAATTTGGAAGAGTTGCAGGAGAAGTTGCAGCAAAAGCAATTAAAAATGAAAAAACAGATGAGACTGCACTTTATCCATATGAGGAAAATTGGAGAAACGCCATTGAATCAAAAATTAATTCAGCAGGTAAAGTTCAAGATAGATGGATTAAATTGTCAGATGAAGAATGGGATAAAGAATTAGACATAATAAAAGAGTTAAAAACCGAAGAATTTTTGGATTTCATTAAAGCAGATTTTGGGTTATCAAACATGCTAAAATTGGCTATGAGTCATCCCAAATTGGCAGTCAGACAATTATTCAATTTGGTTAAATCCAAATAATAGAAAAAATCATGCCGTAGCAACTAATGGAAAATAGATGCTAGGCATGATTTTAGGCACAGATACGGTATGGTCGGTTGGCTTGGACATACATAACGAATGAAATTGCTCAGTAGTCATTGTAGAGCAACGTTTGCAAATCATTACTACAGTTTTGAAGCACTGTGAGCATTTTTTTGCTTCAATCAAATTTCCTCCACAGTTTCTACATGATTCATCAGGCAATTTCTTTTCAAAACTATTCATCAAAAATTAGTTATAAAGAGGACGTAGAATTTATTCGAATAAATCATCAGTACGAAGAAAGTTATAATTGAATTAAAAAAGTAAATCAAACATGGATGAGATTAGTAAAAAATTTGACGAATGGGCAACTAACGGAAAAGCAGAATCTATGGAAAAAGGACATGGAGGAAATGTTTTAAAATTCTTGAAAAATATTTCATTTGATCAATCATTTACCTTTTTGGATGTAGGATGTGGAAACGGATGGGTAATCAGATACGTTACAGAAATTCCCACATGTAAAAAAGCTGTAGGAATTGATAAAAGTAAAAAAATGATCATACAAGCAAATAAAAAAATTAGAAACAAGAAAGAGAATTTTATTCATACAGATGTAGAGTCATGGAAATATACTGGAAAATTTGATTTCGTTTTTGCAATGGAATCAATTTATTATTCAGATTCAATGGCAGACGCAATTAAAAAAATTTACAAATTATTAAAACCAGGAGGGCAATTTTTCTGTGGAACCGACTTTTATACAGAAAATGAAGATACAGCAAAGTGGGCAAATATGATGAAAATTCAAATGCATTTACATTCAAAAAAAGAGTGGAAAGAATTTTTTAGAAATGCGGGATTTTCAGTTCAAACAAAACAAATCAAAGATTCAAAAGGAAATGAAAAATGGAAAAGAGAAATGGGCACATTGTTCGTTACAGGCACAAAACCTCTAAAGTAATATTCAAATCATATTAAAAAAATACCATGATGTGAGCTGGAGCACGAAACGCTGCTACGGCAGAGGAAACTCCTCCCTCCATACAGGAAATGTGATCTGGAGATAGATAATCAGAGATGGTTGGCAACGATGCAGAAAAAAATCCAATATGGCGCACTGTGATGGTGAAAACCTGAGATTTCCATAAAAGGAATGAAAAAGACGACCCACATGGAGCAAAGCCAAACAGAACCATAGGTTCCTGTACCAGGTTCAGGTAGGCTGCAAAGCGAAATATCGTGAAAACAGAAGGAGGGTTACTCCCAGCACACATTATTTTATTTTAAAAATTTAATTTTTTTAATATTAACTCATTTCGTTAACTTGTTGTTTACAAATATCAGCATTACAACGACATGTTGCATCACATAAGCAAGAACCATGCATTTCACAATCACATTCTGTACCAATTTCTGCAGATGCAGCACATCCACATGCGGCTTCATCACCACCAGAAGGCATTGTTTGTTCAGGAACAGTTTCTTGAGGAGTTGTCTCTTGAGGAGTAACTTCTGCAGATTCCTCATAAACACTTCTTGTTTGTGCGTAATCAGTGTCAGATTTCAATTGTGCTTCACCTCTATTAGTTTGATAACCACCAGAAGATGCACTGGTCTGATATCCAACAAGATTGCTAGGATCAATTCCTTGTTGTCCAACTTTTTGGTTCTTCATAGATCTACTACTGATAAAGAAAAATCCAATACCTGCTGCTGCTGCCAATCCAGCCATTCCATAAATAATCATTACAGGGAAACCACCAGTTGATGTTGTCATATAGTCCTCAGGAGGAGTTGGAGTGACACCAATAATTTCAACACCATCTAAAATATCTAAAGCACCAAATCCAATTGAAGACAAGTTTGCAGTATCAGTAGATTGAACACTTCTTACAATGTATAGTTCATCGGCCATTACTTCTGCTTCAAATACGCGTTCAACTTGTCTACCTTCTCTAATACTACTTTCACCCATTGTCCAACTTGAAACAACAAAGCCTTGAATTGAGTCATCTAATCCAAATGTATTTGCATCAGCATTGATTCCAGTTGGATCAAATAAGAAATGCCAATTAGTCAATGGTTGTTCTAAAATAAAATCAGCGTTGATTAGTTCTCTATTCAAAACATTTTCAGCTTCAGTATCAACAAAGGTATTGTATAGAATTGGTTCTTCAGTTTTCAAAACATCTAAAGGAATATTGATTTCAACGCCATCAATGACAATAGAAGATGTAGTGGTCAAACCCCTCCATCCTAAATCAACTAATTTTTTTTGAGAATCTTCTGTAATAATATAATCAGTTATACTTCCCTCTAAAATTACACGGTAATCAATAGAAGTTTGTAGACTTCTACCAGTTAATTGAAATTCGTATATTACGTTCAAGTCAGAAACTCTTGCTTGACTTCCATCTTTTTGAATTCCGTCGTTAAGTGCCATCATTAATTCTTGAACTCCAGGATTTGTTGCATCAGCAGTTCCAGCAGTTTTCCATTGAGTTCCACCTAAGGCGTTAAACAAATCACCGCCATTTGGATATTCAATAAAGACAGTTTTTAGATAACTCATTTTAAATGGAGATTCAGCATTATTTGGATTAATTGTAGTATCTAATTGTGCAGCCCATGCAGGTCCACTCGTACTAATAACAATAAGTCCTGCCAGTAAAACTGTCATTAATACTGCTTTAGTCACGACTAAAAATCACTATAAAGCCGTAATAAACTTATCCAAAAAAATTAGAACAAATGCCAACTTAGCGATCATAGGATCTTCTAAAAAGTAATATGTAGTGACACTGTAGAAAAATCGTTTTAGAGGTATATGATATGATTACAGTTTTAGCAGGAGGGACAGGTTCCGTCAAATTAGTCAGAGGGCTAGTTGCACAAGAAAAAAAAGTTAACGTAATTAGCAATGTAGGAGACAATTACTGGCTTTATGGATTGTATGTATGTCCAGATATTGATACAATAATTTATGGATTAGCAGATCTGTTAGATCAAGAAAAAGGTTGGGGAATTAAGAAAGACACATTCAACTTTTTGCGCCAAATGGAAGTGTTTGGAGAAGAGACATGGTTTGGAGTTGGAGATAGAGATGCAGCTACACATTTGATCAGAACCAATATGTTGAAAAATGGAAGAAATCTTAGTGACATTACAAAATGGATGTGTGAAAAATTTGCAGTCACAGCAAACATCATTCCAGTTACTGACAATACAGTTGAAACAAGAATTACTACAAACAAAGGAGAATTACATTTACAAGAATACTGGGTAAAACATAGAGGATTAGATCCAGTAGAAGGAATTCAATACATAGGAGCAGACAAAGCTAGACCAAATCCTGAAGCAATAAACGCAATTCATGATTCAGACATGGTAATTTTAGCTCCAGGCAATCCACTAACATCAATTGGTCCAATGTTACAACTAAAAGGAATAAGAAAAGAATTATCAAAAATGAAGAAAAAGGTAATTGCAGTTAGTCCCCTAATAGGAGATAAATCAATTAGCGGTCCAGCAGCAAAATACATGCAAGCTGCAGGAATTGAATCAAATGCATACGGATTAGCAAAAATGTATTCAGATGTTTGTTCAAATGTCATAGTAGATACAAAAGATAAAGCACTTGTCAAAAAGATTCAAGGATTGGATATGAAGGCATATGAAACAAAAATTACTATGAAAAATAAATTAGCAGAAGAAGCATTAGCAAATTTCATCTTAAAACAAGTGCACGTTTAATTTGAAAATTGCAGCAATTATTCCAGTAAAGACTTTTTCAAATGCAAAAACCCGCTTAAAATTACCATCAGAAAAAATTGAAGAATTATGCAAAGTGATGTTAGAAGAAATTTTACAAACATTATCCATATCTCCAAAAATTGATGAAATTATACTCATCACAAAAGAACAAAAAGCCATCGAATTAGGTAAAAAATTCAAAACAATTACAATAATTGATGAGAAAGAAAAAAGCGTAAATGAAGCAGTATCTCTTGCTGACAAATATCTACTGGAAAATGACTTTAATGCATCGATTGTCTTCCCTCAAGACATACCATTTATCAAAACTCAAGATATTGATTTCATATTAAAACATCAACTACATCCAAATTTTGTAATTATTGTACCTTCAAGAAAATTTGATGGAACAAATGCACTTGTAAGAATGCCAATCAACATCATGAAAACACATTATGATGATGACAGTTACAGAAATCATATGAAGACAGCAAAGGAACACACACTAAATGTTGCAATGGTTTTTGTAAAAAGAGTAATGTTAGATGTGGATGATCAAGAAGACTTGAATGCATTATTAGAACAAAATGAAAAACCAAATTTAATAGAAAAAATTAAAAAAATTCTAAATTAATTATTTTTTAAATAGAATTTATTTAAAAATAAAATACAGATTGCTAAAATTCCAGCAAATAAAAATAACAATTCTAAAGTGAACATCAAAGGATTAGAAAAAGCCAATTCTAAAGGAACATAATTAATTTGAGAAATAAAATGAGCGTATGCAAAAATAAAATAATTTGTAGCCCAATGAATCAACAAGGAAACAACAAAACCATATCGAAGATATACCCAGCCCAAAATTATACCACCAGCAGTGGCTTGAGCAAATTTTCCTTCACTCCAAGAATCACCAAATGCAATGTGAGCAAATCCAAACGAAATACCTACAAAAACAATTACAAAAATTGCTTTTTTAGAGTCAAGTATGTTTAAGGATGAAGGAGTCCAGAGACATTTCAGAAAATAACGAATCGAGGCACGACTAGAATATAATGCAAATAAAGGAATTCCGATTAAAATAATTCTAAAAATAAATTCTTCAAATAGGGGTGCAAGAGAGACATAAAAAAATTGGATTAAGTTATTATCGCCCAGAGGAGGAACGGTTTCAATTCCAAAAGACTCTTGAATTACATTAATTATTGCAGAAACTAAAACTAGAACAGATAACCATTTTGTAATAGCAAACATGTAATTTAATTTAACATCATATTTGCCTAATGAAATTAAAGAAGAAATAGATTGTAGAAAATTCTGTTTAGGACCTAAAATTGAAATTACAAAAATAAAAAGATAAAACAACCATAAAACTACAAAGGCATCACCAATACTTAGATCAACATTAGATTGATAAAAAGAAGAATTTTGAAAAATATCTAAATGACTAATAGGATAATCATAATTAATTGATTCACCTATGTCTGTTTCAAATACAATATAGATTCCAATAGGAAATGAAATTACAAGTAATCCAAAAAGAATTGATAAAACTGCAGTAAAAGGGATTCCAAGTAGTTGAATAAGCTTATTTGAATTTTGCAATTTTTCTAATGAAGTTCAATAGTATCTTCTGCAAATCCCAGATTAACTAAAGTATCCTTAATAGTATCCCTATGGTCACCTTGTAAGAAAATGTAACCTTCTTTTGCAGTTCCACCACAAGCATACTTATTTTTAAGATCTTTAGCGACAGTTTCTAAATTATTTAATTTTGGATCAAGACCTTCAATCATAGTTCCTTTTTTCTTAAATCTCCTAGTTTCTAATCGGATTATAATTTTAGTACTATCTTTTGCAAGTTCTCCACATGCACACAAATCTTCAGGTAGACCACAAGTATTACAAATTACTGCCATACGTTCGAATTGATTTCAATGATACGCACTATTAAGCCTTGTTTGAT